>Ga0272441_10002989_pt1 | contig 33169 bp, 23 predicted proteins | sample SSMProp6N_FD_193582 | JGI IMG/M metagenome (GOLD analysis project Ga0272441, IMG submission 193582) | Marine sediment archaeal communities from Little Sippewissett salt marsh, Falmouth, MA, United States - SSM-Prop-6N | ecosystem: Environmental > Aquatic > Marine > Wetlands > Sediment ... | reverse complement strand
TCGCGGTTTTTATTAATTCAGCGACTTTTTTGCCGGATTTGAGCATTCCACCGAAGATAGGCCCCATGCGCGGGATATTGTAAGTAGCACATACTGACATACCCGTAACATATAAGCCCGGATGGACCGATCCGGTTTTTTCGACCACGCCGGTCTCAGCCGTATTCACATCCATAGGTCCTTCACCGAGTTCCTGCTGGTGAGATCCTGCTACCTTACGGCGGAGCATGTGAACTAATTCCGCCGGGTGACCGGTGGCGTCCAGGACACATTTGGCCCCGATACAATAGGGATCGACATGAAGTTGCATGGAATTAATAGTCGAAGTGTTGACAACCACTCCCTTGACTTTTTGATCTATTACAATCAGATCTTCTACCGCAATTAGGTTAAATATCTCGGCGCCAGCCTTTTTGGCTTGAAAGGCCAGGCCCGAGGCGAACTCGATCGAGTCGGCGATAAATAAATCTCCCTTTTTCTTTGTGATTACACCGATCTCTTCTAAAATTTCGTTATCCTCGAATACCACTACATTGCAACCGGCTGCTCCCCCCCAGATACCACCGCCGATAGACAATTTCTTTTCCAAAACCAAGGTTTTAATACCGGCCTGAGCCAGATAGAAAGATGCCGTTAATCCCGCCGGTCCCGAACCGACAATGACTACATCATTTTCCAGGTGATTCTGAACTCTGCGGTAATATTCTTCGATAATTGCCTTTGATATTTCAGTTTCTTTCATAGTTATCCAACTTAATAGTTTCTCATTTCCTTAAAAGCTTCAAAAAGCGCTATAACGTTTTCTTTAGGTACATCATCCTGGATATTATGCACCGTAGCAAATACATATCCACCGCCCGGTGCCAGGGCGGCAATCCGATCTTTTACGTTCTGTCTGACTTCCTGCGGTGTTCCTGTTGGTAAAATCTCCTGCGTATTCACTCCGCCCCCCCAAAAACATAAATCTTTACCATACTCGCTCTTGATCCGTTCGGCTTCCATGCCCTGGGCGGTTAGCTGTACCGGATTCAGTATCTGGACGCCAATTTCTATAAAGTCTGGAATTATATCAAAAATAGCCCCATCCGAGTGTAAAAAAATATAAAAAGGTGGCGGGAAAAATTTCCGCTGGGCATCAAATAACTGCTTGTGCCTGGGTTTGAACAAGTCCCGGTACATTCGGGGAGACATTAAAAGGGTTTCCTGGCCCGCTACGTCGTCGGCTTCCTTGACGCACTGGATATAATCTCCTAATTTCTCCGCTGCTGCTTGGTAGTATTGGATTTTAAGTTCCACAAATTTGTCCAGCAATTTGACTGCCAGCTCGGGATTTAATGACAAATCCATGTAAAACTGCTCGAGGCCCCGCATTCGGCAGCTCATCTCAAAGATACCTGAGCAGAGACTCTCCAAAATTACCGCATAACCGTTCTGATAGTAGCGTTGCGCCTTTTTCTCAAGTCCTTCAAACAAAGCCGGATCATCACCTCGCGGCCAGGGGAAATCTTCGATGTCTTTTTCAGTAATATCACCAGCCAGAGGACTTTCCATTAAATTGAAATAAAGCGAATCCCTGGGCTTTTCCCAGACCATGGACCATTCATCGGTAAAGTGATAAACACCGTTTTGCTCCTGAAGCACGGGATTTTTTCGGCCGAAGTTTGGGATCAGGCCTCTCGTATCAACTTGCAGCGTTTCCAGTATGGATTCTTCCATAACGGCAAGCTGTTGAATGGAATCATACAATTCGAGACTTGTTACTTTTTGGCCCAGATGTTCGGCCAGGCGAAGATATGAATTTCTCATAATCCCCGTTACAAGAGTACTACCCAGGTCCAAAGGTATCCTATCCGGCTGCCCATGAGCCAGAGTTGTTAATACTCGTTCTCTTGAATTCATAATTACTTTTGCTCGCGGTTTGCAGGTGTTTTGTAATATGTCTTGTCAGCCCGTCGTTCCGGCACTATTTTTCCGGAACGGGTGAGTTTTTCCAAATGTTTTAATACTTCATTTTGATGCAGACCGAATACATCTGCGATCTCCTGAGCCGAACAGGGCCGGCGCCGAAGCATATTTACGATATCCTCCCTTGTTGTAGTAAATTGGTTTTCTGTATCGATATGCCGATAATCGGCGATGATCTCGGCATTGGGGGCGATTTTTTCGGCGATTTCCTGTAATTTTTCCGGGCTGACAGCCAGGGCAAAATCCTCCGTCGGCGGTCGGGTTACAGTATTCAATTGTACCCGGTGTGGATTAATACGCTGAACACACTCGGCTATTCTTTGGATTTCCGGCAAGGCTGTATTTAATCCATTGAGAAAAAATACCTCCAACCAATATTGCCCCCGATATTCCTGACGTAGTTCGATCAGACCTTGCAGCATCTTTGCAAAAGTTATTTCCGAATGGGGCCTATTGATCTTTTGAAACAATTCCTCACTGCCCGCGTCAAGAGAGGGAATAACTACATCTGCTGCCGATACGGATTGACGAACCTCGGGCCGCCAGAATAACGAACCATTACTCAAGACAGCTACAGGAACCTGGGTGATCTCTTTAATCCGGGCGATTAATTCACTTGTACGTGCGTATAAAGTCGGTTCTCCGGAACCGGAAAGGGTGATATAATCCGGCTTACTCTGGAGACGACTTTGCAATTCGCTGATAATTGCATCCAGTGATACCCATTCTTTCCGTTCAATGGTTTTACAGGTGGTCCGAGCTAGTTGGCAGTAAATACAATCGTAACTGCATGTCTTGAACGGAACCAGATCAACTCCCAGCGAGCGCCCCAGACGACGTGAAGGTACCGGTCCAAATATATATGAAACCATATTGTCACACCTTAACTTTCGCAGTTTTATATTACGCTTATCGTTGTCAAAGGACCTTAATGCGGCCGTTTATATTTTTTGCTGTTTTGGGGAAAACCCTCGAAAGTCACTAAAAATCAGTTATTGCCTTCCATAGGCCCTTTCTTACAATTATGTCAGAATATTCAACATGCAAAAGTGCTAAAAAGCACTCTCACTAAAAAGAGGTGTTAATAATATTTATATGAAGCTACTGAATATTGGGCACTTTCTCTGCGATATTCTGAATGCTATATTTTAATGCATGCAACCTCCGGGTCCGCATTCATGCGCAGTTGGACATGTACCCATCGGACAGCCCGGACACTGAACAGAGGAAGATTTTCCCGCCTGCGGACTAAACATAGAAAAAACCTTTTTCAGATCATCCGAGTTACATTTCTCGCATATATGTTTCTTTTTACTTCCGGACTTCTCCAGAAAGCTGGATATATGATTACATTTATTACAGCGGTATTCAAAAATAGGCATAATATGATTCAACTCCTGTGTTGATGAGTCTACTTCTTTTGGCTGACGCGATGACGCAGATAGGCCGCGATAAAATCGTCAATCTCCCCGTCGAGCACAGCCTGAGGATTGCCCACCTGATAATCAGTGCGATGGTCCTTGACCATTTGATAGGGTTGGAGCACATAACTGCGGATTTGATTTCCCCAGGCGATCTCGCCTTTTTCGCCGTAGAGCTTGGCCATCTCATCATCTTGTTTCTGCTGTTCCAGCCGTTCCAGCTTTGCCTTTAGCAGCGCCATAGCCAACGCTCGATTCTGATGCTGGCTGCGTTCGGAGACGCAATCAACCACAATCCCGGTAGGTTTATGCTTCAAGCGCACGGCAGTGGCAACCTTGTTTACGTTCTGGCCGCCGGCGCCGCTGGCCTTGCAATACAAATCCATTTCAATTTCGTCCGGATTAATCTGAATTTCCGCCGTCTGACCATGATCGGGCAGCACCTCGACGGCTACAAAGCTGGTGTGGCGTCTCTTGTTGGAATCGAACGGGCTGATTCGGACCAACCTATGCACACCTCTTTCACAGGATAAATAACCAAACGCATACGGCCCCTTGATCCTAAGAGTTACCGAGCGGATACCCGCTTCTTCTCCCGGAGTCAGATCGACCTGCTCATAGCTATATTTATTACGATCGAAATACCGGGAATACATACGCAGTAACATATTAGCCCAGTCGCAGCTTTCAGTCCCGCCTGCTCCGGCATGGATACTGAAAAAGCAGTCGCAACTGTCATTTTTCCCCCCCAGAAGCGAGGTCAACTCGATCTTGTCCACCTTTTGAGCGAGTTTCGCCACCGTATCGACTACTTCCAGCCGGCTTTGTTCATCGTCCTCCTGCTCGGCCAATTCCCACAGAGTCTTCATATCCTCGACGTCATGGCAGGCTTTTTCCACCGGTTCGATCGTGGCCTTTAAGGCCTTTAACTGCTCGATGGTCTCCTGGGCTTTTTCCTGGTCATCCCAGAATCCAGGGTTACCCATTTTTTGCTCAAGCTGGATTAATTCCTCCTTACGTCCCGGTATGTCAAAGAGAGTCCCGAATCTTTACAATCCGGGCCTCTAAATCAGCCAACATATTGCTCGTCTGCTCGGTATTTTCCATACCTCACTCCTGTCACGTATTTGCTATAAACAAAACCGCCAAAGGTCCCATAAGGCAGGAAACAAGCCCTTTACAACTATAGGGCGGCGGTTTTACCCATCGTGGCGTGCCATGATGGGTGGTGGTTTGGCACTGATGTAAGTATATATAGTTGGAGTAATCGGGTCAATCGTCCAATTTTCTCGAATCTGATGGGCATAGCTGTTTTATGCATATTTAATTATCGGTATATCATTATCCGATAAATACTTAGCTCCTCTGATAGCTTCCGGAATCTCTCTTGACACGGACGTCCTAATCGGTTAACCTGAAAATATAGTCATAGTGATGTATTGGGGGGGCTCGAACCCACCTATGGAATTTGACATTGCCATTTGTTCCTTAGTATTTGCTTGATTTATACTATGTAGAGATATATGAACAGTAAGAATACAAGACCTGCAAATTTCCTTAAGAGTGCCTTGTGCCTGCTTCTGCTGTACTGCCTGCCCCATACCACTGCAGTGGCTCAGGTTACCAAAATAGAAATTGACACCCTCCGTAAAAAACATCTGCTCCGTCAATCGGACCTGACGATGATTGCTGATTTTGTAAATGAGCAATTTAATAAACTGCTCGGAGCGAATGATCCTACCGATTTGACCAACATCACCCGCAAATTAGTAGCTATGGCCGAACCTCTTAATCCCCAGCCAGCCACGAAACAGTCCTATTCTGATACTTATACGACTGCCGTCCAAAACGCCTATAAGGACACATTTGGGAAGCTTACGGCATTTCGAGACCGGGAATTGGCAGATCAAATAAAAAATTCCGTGGTGGTGATCCTGGCTAATTGCAACAACAGCCTCATTATTGACGATCTCATCTCCCTGCTGGAAGACAAATCGGAATTTATACGTTACTGGGCGGTGCGTGGATTGAGTATGCCTGTTATTCAGGCATATTTGTCTTCCGAGGACTCGAAGGCTGAATCAGAGTTGCAAAAAGTTATATCGGGTATAAATGGCTTATTACAGAAGGAAACTTCTGCTTTCATTATAGCTCAGATCGTTTCCGCCGCGCCGGTTAATGAGGCGGGAATTAAGTTGATTAAGGAATGTGTGCAGGCACGGGTAAAGCTTTATCAAAGCTGGCAGGTGGATAACGAAAAGGCGGATTGGCAGATCCTCCAGAAAATCTTCGATATAATCAATGGCAAACAATTGGAAGACCGGCCGAAATTCGAATCGGATCTGGTTCGTAGCGCAGTGGAGTTATTTTCCCTAGCCTTCCAGCGCTATACCAAAAGCTTCTATTCGGAAGGGGAAAATGGAAAGACACTAGATTTGTTGTCGGAAATGAGTCGACGGGAACTAACCAATTTATTGATCTTAAGTGAGGCGGAATTCCTGCGTATCATCGATAATTCCCGCCGACCGCGTTTTGCCGGATTGCTGCAAAAACAAAAAATAGAAGATATGCAAAACGTTTTTAATAGTATGGTTAGGCCTAAAGGGGAACTTGATCGTAAGTATAAAATTTATCCAACTAATGCCCAGCAGCCCGATCTGCCCGAGCTGATCCCTGTACCACCGGAAGTTGTCCAACGTGCCAAAAATCTGAGTTTATTGCATGAAAAGCCTTAGAACAAAGATAAATGGATATTTTTCCATTTTTTTGGGCCTGATTGGTGATGTTGGTCCGGGTTAATTACCCTTCCACGATACTTGTTCTGTAATTAAGTTTATATAAATATCAAACAACGGTACTTGGTAGGAGAGGCTTACTCGAACCACCAGTTATACTGGTGGTTATTTTTATTTAAAATGATAACAAAATAGTATTTGCATGGCAGCAGGCAAGTCGATACAATAAAAAATGACTGTGGTTTGAAAAATCGGGACCACGGCGAAGGCTATAAGCAGCCTTGATTTCAGGTTCGGCCCGGAAAGCGGCCGGATCGGGAGTTTAGGTTGTGGCCTGGGGCTCCTCGGAGGGGCCCGGACGCCGGGGAAAACCCGAAAACCGAGGGCAAATGTAAGAAGGAGCCAAGAACCATGGGAAAGAATACTATCAATTCATCTGTCCCTATTTCCCCATCAACCCCAAAATCCAATAAAATTGCCACTAAACAGGGGGCCGAGGTATTTATCGATGTCCTGCGAAACGAGGGCATCGAGACGATGTTCGGCTACCCCGGAGGGGTTGTACTGCCGCTTTTTGATGCGCTGTATAAAAGTCCTATAAACTTCATCCTCTCCCGCCATGAGCAGGGTGCCACGCATATGGCTGATGCCTATGCCCGGGTAACCGGTAAGGTGGGGGTGGTTCTGGTGACCAGTGGACCGGGGGCGTGCAATACGGTTACAGGGCTGGCTACGGCCAGTATGGACTCGATTCCGCTGGTTGTCTTTACCGGGCAGGTCAAGACCCATTTGATCGGCAATGATGCCTTTCAGGAGGCCGATACAACCGGTATCACCCGACCGATTACAAAGCATAATTGTATTGTCAAAGATCCCAGGGACCTGGCCCGGATTATGCACGAGGCCTTTCATATTGCTCGGACGGGAAGGCCGGGACCAGTTGTGGTGGATTTGCCGCTGGATGTTTCCACCGCCCAGGCCCCATTAAGTAACTCCGGAGCGGAGATAGACTTACCCGGATACAGAGTCAGGACTGAGGGACATCTTCGACAGATAAAACGAGCGGCAGAGGCTATCAACGAATCAACTCGACCGGTGTTTTATGCCGGTGGGGGGGTTATCCAGGCGAACGCTTCGGAAGAACTGCGGGCAGTTGTGCAAAAGGCAAACGTGCCGATTACCACGACTCTGCTGGGATTGGGTTGCTTCGATGAGAACGATCCTAAGTCGCTGGAGATGCTGGGAATGCACGGTACGGCATATGCGAATTTTGCGGTCCAGCAATGTGATCTGCTGGTGGCGATCGGGGCCCGGTTTGACGACAGGATTACCGGTGATGTTAAATGTTTTGCTCCCCATGCCCGGATCATTCATATTGATATTGATCCGGCCAGTATTTCCAAAAGCGTTAAGGTTGATATTCCGGTGGTGGGTGATGCCAGGCTCATCCTTAGAGAACTTATCAATTATATTGAGCCCAGCCCGCGACAGGAGTGGTTTGCGCAGATTGACAAATGGAAAAAGTTATATCCCCTGACATATGATAATAGCAGTGACAAGATTAAACCCCAATACATTATCGAAGAAGTTTGCCGACAAACACAGGGCAAGGCTATAGTCTGTACTGGGGTAGGCCAGCATCAGATGTGGACGGCACAGTTCTATAAATTTAGTCGGCCCCGGCATTTTGCCAGCTCGGGAGGCCTTGGTACAATGGGCTATGGCTTTCCCGCTGCGATTGGTGCCCAGATTGCCTGCCCCAATGAGGTGGTCATTGATTTCGATGGAGACAGCAGTTTTAGCATGACGCTGAACGAGCTGCCTACGGCGGTTGAGTATGAGCTGCCCGTCAAGGTTTGTATCATGAATAACGGCTATATGGGAATGGTGAGGCAGTGGCAGGAGTTATTTTATGGGAAGCGCTATTCCAAGTCTTACCTGCAACATCCCAGTTTCGCCCGGGTCGCCGAGGCGTTTGGGGCTATAGGAATAACAGTAACCAAAAAAGAAGAAGTTCCTTCAGTGATAGAAAAAATGCTCCAGGCTAAACAATGCTGCGTGGTTGATTTTCACATTGAACGCGAGGAAAATGTATGGCCCATGGTAGCTGCGGGAAAAGGATTGGATGAGATGTCCGGCCTTCCCACCGGTACCAGCGAACGAGTATAAATAGGTGCATAAGAAAGCATGTGGGCACGTAAGAAATTAAACATGAACATAAATGGATGAGATAATCATGAAACATACAATAAGCGTTTTGGTTCAGAATCAACCGGGAGTCCTGGCCCACGTGGCGGGAATGTTCGCGGCGCGAGGATTCAATATAGATTCGCTGGCGGTGGGCCGGACTGAGGATCCGACTCTCAGCCGAATGACCATTGTGGTTTTAGGTGATGAAGCCACCCTGGAACAGGTACGCAAACAGTTGGGTAAGATCGTACCGGTGGTGAAAATCTACGATTTCACCGGGCAAAATCTGGTCCAACGTGATTTAATGCTGATCAAGGTAGCGGCTCTGCCGGAAAAAAGACCCGAAATTCAGTCGATAATCGACATGTTTCGGGCCAAGGTGGTCGATATAGGCCCGAAATTCATTATGGTGGAAGTGACCGGACCGGAACAGAAAATTGAGGCTTTTATTGACATGTGTCGGCCCTATGGGGTAAAAGATGTAGTGCGGACCGGTATGATAGCCATGCCCCGGCATCCTAAGGGCTCGGGTTAAAGTCGGTTTCGAGAGGCTGTGGCAGTTTCAGCCGCTACTTAAGTGACGTTAAAATAAGTTTTTATGACGTTTAAAATTACTTTCAAGGTCAAATCAAGGAGAAAGCTAAATGAGTGAGGCCAGGATTTATTATGAGAAAGATGCACCAAGAACAGCTCTGGAAGGCAAGACAATAGCCGTACTGGGCTACGGAAGCCAGGGCCATGCTCACAGTCTAAATATGCGGGATAGCGGATTAAAGGTAATTGTATCGGAACTGGAGGGAAACGAAAACTATGAACTGGCAAAACAGCATGGATTTGAGCCCCTTTCAGCCGCTCAGGCCGTCCAGGAAGCTGATCTGATCATCGTGACAATTCCCGATGAGTTTCAAGCCAAGGTATATCAGACTGAAATCGGCCCGAATCTCAAAGCGGGTAAGACCCTGGGATTTTGCCATGGATTTAATATCCATTTCAAATATATAACTCCTCCCAAGGATGTAAACGTCGTGATGATCGCCCCCAAGGGGCCGGGCCACCTCGTCCGCAGCGAGTTTGAAAAGGGCGGCGGAGTTCCTTGCCTGGTGGCGGTCCAGCAGGACGCGACCGGTAATGCCAAAAACATCGCCTTGGCCTGGGCCAACGGTATCGGGGGCGCACGGGCCGGCATCATCGAGACGACGTATAAGGAAGAAACAGAAACCGACTTGTTTGGGGAACAGGTGGTTTTGTGCGGCGGATTGAGCGCACTGATTAAAGCTGGATTTGAAACACTGGTGGAAGCCGGTTATCAGCCGGAGATTGCATATTTCGAATGTATGCATGAAGTAAAATTGATTGTTGATCTTATGTATCAGGGTGGTTTGAATTACATGCGCTATAGTGTCTCAAATACAGCCGAGTACGGAGATCTGACCAGAGGCCCCCGAATTGTAAACGAGCAGACCAAAGCGGAAATGAAAAAGATACTCGACGAGGTCTGTTCGGGCAAGTTTGCCCAGGAATGGGTTAATGAAGTCAAAACCGGCAAGAAGAATTTCCAGTCTTTATATGAGATGGATCACGACCACCCCCTAGAGCAGGTGGGACGGAAGCTGCGCAGAATGATGGCTTGGATCGATCATAAAGAAGTATAAGTAAACTGATAAACGAATAAACTAAAATCTGAGAAAGTGAGTTTTAAAGGGCAAGGAAGCAAGGGAATGGTACAAAAACAGGCACGTAGTAAAAAGAAAGTTAAAAAAGCTAAACCCCGTATCAAAAAGGTAAAAGCCAAATCTGTTCAGAAAAAAATTAAGTCTTCCGGGAAAAAAGTCTCGTCACGGCCGGCAAAGCAAAAAACGTCAGGCAGGCAGAAAAGACAAATCGAGCTAATGGACCTGGAACGGCTGGTAGAGTTGGATTTTGTGCGGACCACAGAGGCGGCGGCTTTGAATGCCTTCCGCTGGCTGGGCAAGGGAGACCGTCGCGGGGCACATGCTGCAGCAGTCGATGCTATGCGCGGAACTCTCGATTTGACAAGCGTCTCGGCAACAGTGGTTTTGGGGGACGTGCTTAATCCAAAATCCGACATTCAGATAGGCGAAAAACTGGGCAATTGGACCAAAGGATCTTTAAAAGTTGATTTGGCGGTTATCCCTGTTGACGGTATTGATCTGGTAGCCCGGGGGTTATGGGGTGCTATGACTATCCTGGTTGCGGCTAGTGGAGAAAGTACCAAGTCCTCATTAATGAATGTTCCTTGCCCGCTGATGGAGAAGATCGCATACGGACCAGCCGTAGCTGCCGGCCCGGGACAGGTTCATCTGGATGCCTCAGTACGTGATAACCTGGAAATCATATCTATGAAGTTGGGGCAGCGGGTACAGGATTTAAATGTGGCGGTACTTAACCGCGAGGAAAATCAGGATCTTATCAGCAAGATTCGCAAGGCAGGTGCGTCCGTACAGCTTATCAGAGTGGGTGAAGTGGGTGCCTGTATGGCGCCCAGTATGCCTGATACCGGGACGGATGTCTATATGGGAATGGGAGGATCCACCGAAGCGGTATTGGCCGCCGCGGCTCTGCGGTGCCTGGGTGGCGGGATTCTTACCAGAATGGCTCCCCAAAAAAAACTGGAAAGAAAGAAGGTGGTGGAGACTTTTGGAGAAAAGGCTCTGGAGAAACAATACAGTACCGAGGATCTGGCCAGGGGGGATAATGTGATTTTCTGTGCCACCGGGATCAGTGATGGTTGTATCTTACGGGGGGTACACGTGCTGGGCAATTCCGCTTCAACTGAATCGGTAGTGATGCGGGCTCGTTTCCGTACCGTGCGGAAGATCAGAGCCACGCACGATCTGGGCCACAAGACTATTCGGCTGCGCAGCGCCGGCGCGGAAGCAAAATTATAGCGGTTGATTTTCATTGACGAGTAATAAATTGCAAGAAAATAAGAATAACAGTGAGTTGAAGGCTGAGGCCTTTGAGATCGTCGAGCCGGTCGGCAAACGAGTGCTTATCCGTAAGGATGAAGACAAGAAAGAGACCAAGGGGGGCATTCGTCTGCCGGACAATATCGAAATTCCCACCATAACCGGAAGGATTGTGGCGGTCTCGGCGGAAATTGACTCTGATCCAATGGTTCCCTTAAAGCGGTATGATAAGGTCCTGTTCAATCCTAAAAATGCCATCCCCGTGGATTTTGAAGGTGATAACAGGCTATTTGTTATCGATATCGAAAACGTAGTGGCTGTATTCCGGCGAAATTCTTAGATGAAATCAGATCACATATGCCTGGATGAAAAGCAGATTTCTGAACTGCTGGATAAAATTGCGGCGCAGATAACCGCGTCAGTACCACAGAATGAATCTGTAGCTTTGGTAGGGATACGTTCCCGTGGTGAGGTTTTGGCCCAGCGTCTGCACAAAATACTCCAGGAGAAGTGGTCCTGCGAAATTGACCGGGGGGTTCTGGATATTACCCTCTACCGTGATGATCTCAATCAGGCGGGTAAACCCCAGCCTTTGGTGCGTTCAACGGAAATCAATTTTGATATTGATGATCGTGTGATTGTATTAGTGGATGATGTGCTTAATACTGGTCGTTCGGTACGCGCGGCATTAGACGCCCTGATTGATCTGGGGCGACCTCGAGCGATACATCTGGCCGTATTGATTGATCGTGGTAGTCGGGAACTGCCCATCCGTGCCGATTTTGTGGGTAAGAACCTCGAAGTCCCCAAAGAAAAAACAGTACAGGTATATCTTCGGGAAGTGGACGACAAGGAAGTTGTCGTTGTAGAATAAATTAACCTGGCACAAGGAGATATTAAGAGATGCCTCAGGAGACGGCTGATAAAGCTGGACTCAAATCTGCCCAAGGCAAGACCAAGCAGAAGTTTACTTGGCATCGTAAGCATTTGCTGTCTCTGCAGGATTTAACTCGGGAAGAACTGGTTCATATAATGGATACGGCCGAAGGCTTCATGGATGTCTCACGTCGTTCCATTAAAAAAGCACCGGCCTTACGTGGTAAAGTGGTGGTGAATTTATTTTTTGAGGATAGTACCCGCACCCGCAACAGTTTTACCCTGGCAGCCAGTCGACTCAGTGCCGACGTATTGGAATTTACTGCCACGGGCAGTAGTATTTCCAAGGGCGAGACTCTGCGTGATACCGCCCGGAACCTGGAAGCTATGGGGATTGACATTGTGGTTATCCGGCATAATGCCGGTGGGGCACCGCATTTATTAAGTGAGTGTATCGATGCTTGTGTAATCAATGCCGGAGATGGTTATCACGAACACCCCACTCAGGGGTTGCTCGATATCTTCACAATCCGTCAGTTGCGGCAGGATATACGGGGTTTAAAGGTGGCCATAGTGGGTGATATCGCCCATTCAAGGGTCGCCCGCAGTAATATTTGGGGCCTGCATACCCTGGGCGCTCAGGTTTATCTGGTCGGACCTCCTACCTTAATGCCTTCCGCCGTCGATCAATTACCGGTTACCGTATGTCATAACTTTGACGAGATCATTGGCGAGATGGACGTGTTGAATATGCTTCGGGTACAGTTTGAGCGTATCGGCAGTAGTGTGTTTCCTTCGGTGCTGGAATATGCCCGATTGTTTGGACTGACTGTCGAGCGAATGAAACGCGCCCGGCCGGATGTGATTGTTATGCATCCGGGACCGATTAATCGAGGTCTGGAACTGGAAAGTGAAGTTGCCGACGGACCCAACAGCACTATCTTACGCCAGGTAAGCAACGGCTTGGCCGTACGCATGGCGGTTTTATTTTTAGTGAATCAGGCGGCTACTCTGGAAAAGAAAAAGAGTAAATGAGTAAGCAGTTAATTGCGTACAGTATTGATTGAGGATCTAGAAAAAAATAAATGGCTGAGTTACTAATTAAAGAAGGTCGAATTATCGACCCTGCCAATAATCTCGACACCGTAGGAGACTTATTGGTTGATAAAGGTAAAATAGCTCAGGTAGGAAAAGTTCCCGATACTGCTCAGACCATCATCAGCGCCCATGGTCTGATTGTAACGCCGGGTTTGATTGATATGCACGTGCACCTGCGGGAACCGGGCGACGAGGAAGAAGAAACAATTGCCAGCGGGTCTGCCGCAGCGGTGGCCGGCGGTTTTACCTCCGTCGCCTGTATGCCCAATACCAATCCACCCATCGATAACGAGGCTACGGTGGATTTTGTTTATCGACAGGCGGCCTGCGCTGGTTTGGCCAATGTGTTTGCCACGGGAGCGATTACTAAAGGACGCCAAGGAAAAGAGTTGGCCGAAATGGGCCAAATGGTACGCGGTGGGGCGGTGGCCTTTACCGATGACGGCAGCGGCGTGCAAAATCCGGCGGTTATGCTCCGTGCCCTGCAATACGTACGCATGTTCGATAAAGCAATCCTGCAGCATTGCCAGGATAATGCCTTCAGTCAGGATGGGGCTATGACTTCGGGCTACCAGGCCACGGTGCTGGGGCTTCCCGGTATGTCCCCCTTGGCGGAGGAGCTGATGTTATATCGGGACGTACAGTTGGCTAAGCAGACCTCCGGTCGTCTGCATGCTCAACATCTAAGCACCGCCGGCGCAGTCCAGATTATCAATCACGCCAAGCAGCAGAATATTCATATTACCGCCGAAGTGACACCTCATCATCTACTCCTTACTGACCAGGCTTGTCAAAGTTACGACCCAAATTATAAAATGAATCCTCCCTTGCGTACCCAGGCGGATATTGAAGCCTTAAGGCAGGCGGTGGCCGACGGTACTGTTGACTGCCTTGCTAGTGACCACGCCCCCCATCTGCGCAGCGAAAAGGAGTTGGAATTTTTAAATGCCCCATTCGGAATCATATCCCTCGAATGTGCCCTGGGCCTCTATGTAAAGGCCTTAATAGATACTAAAATCATTGCCTGGCCCCGCTTGGTTGAAATGATGACAATAAATCCCGCCCGGATTCTGGGAATCGACAAAGGCACCTTAACCCCTGGCGCCGATGCCGACATTACTATTATCGATCCTAACCATCCCTGGCGGGTGGAGGTGGGCAAATTCAAATCCAAAAGCCGCAACTGCCCTTATGACGGCTGGGACCTTAACTGCCGAGCTGTCTGTACTATTGTGGGCGGCAAAGTACAGTTCCAATTGAAGTCGGACCCATGCCTTTCCTGATTGACGGGTATAATGTCTATCATGCTGCCGGTAAACTCTATGAGCAGTGGTCTCATAGTGCCCCGGCGACGCTGTGTGAATTAATAGCTGAAGATATGCGTCGAATGAAAGATAGGGCCACTATTGTTTTTGACGGTGTCCGGCCACGTGACTTTTCAGGTCATATAGAACCAGCCGGTTTTGTGAAAATTCTTTTTAGCGGGCCCGATTCCGATGCCGATTCAGTATTGGAAAAACTTATCAAAAAAAATACAGCCCCACGTCGTTTACAGGTGGTAAGTTCTGACAATGCTGTCCGCCGGATGGCCCGTCGGCGTCGATCTGTCTCATTAACATCCCAGGATTATCTTCTAGGCTTAAAGATCCGTCAGGAACAACCCCCGCCCCCACCTCCGGAACCACGTGAAAAACTGCGCGGTGTTCCAGAAGGTGAACTCGGTACTTGGCTGGAATTATTCGGTATCGATCCGGATGAAAAAGGCGATGAGACGGGTATGATAGAATTTTAAGCCGGGTCAGTTCTGTTGCAGGTACTTTCGTCCGTCTTTAAGCCAGGTTTCAGGGCGCGACGCCCCCAAATTTTCATTGATATAGAAAGTCTGATCGATGCGATCAAGCCTTTTCAGGAGTTCAAGATCACCAAGTTCGTAAAACACAGCATCTTTCGGATCGAAGATATTAAAAGTATAGATGCCATCAACTCCAGCCTGCCAGGCTTTGTAGGCTTCACCCCGCCAGATTTTCACCTTACTGGAATTCCCAAGAACAATTGCCTCTGACTCGATTCGGCGTTTCACCAGACATGCATAAACTGGCACATCATAGGTTTTGCCCAGAGCAACCAGGTTTTTCCACGGCTCGAGTTTAAAGTATCCTCCACATGTTACGATATCTATTAGTCCATCTTTCAACCACTGCTCAAGATCAAGTCCCAGCGCCCGGCAGTAACCTACCGAATCCGGCACCCGCACTGCGATCAACATCGGTTTACCGCGGCGCAGACCTTCCCGCTCGGTCATCCGCCGAATCCGTCGGAGCATCTCGGTAAATTTATCACACTGGGCCTGGGTAATTGGTATGCCGTTTATCTGCTCTTTGAAAATGATTAAATGCCGGAAAAAATCCAACTCGATGCCGTCCACATCGTATCGGTGACATATTTCAGTAAATATGCGGTAAACCTTATCGCGTACCTCAGGTATGTTGTAATCCACTGCGGACCAACGACGGGCGCCATATTTCATTTGGGTACGCTCTTTTTCCGGACAGACCAAATATTTCAGGTGATCTCTCTTCCATTGCGAAAATTGGTCGCGAAGCTTGGGGGAGGAATCGTGCGTATCGTTCATTCGCATCGACCAGAAAATTTCCTTATCATGACGACGACAAAAATCGATCATTATCTTTAGAGAATCGATGTTCCGCTGCTTTAGAAGTTGCATTAGTTCCGGCTTATAATATCGGGGCACAACTCTAATTTCGCATTCATCCATTGGGTTTGTGTATTGGTTGAAGACGCCCGTACAGTAGAAAATTGAATCTACCTGTGAATTCTCCAGGCCAATTGTACGTCTTTGTAAAAATTTCTCCGGATGTTTGAGATTTTCTTGATGGAGCATTCTGAAATCATTACCGTCGTTATTCATAATAATTCGACGGCGTCGATGTTTAGCCTTTTCCCGAGCCGCACGAAGATCCTTCAAGTTCTTCAACAGTGGCCTTTTGATTTCCCTTGCGGCAGAATCGGTATTCGGTGTCCCCCTGCAGCTAAACCACATAAGGTTAATACCTGTTAGCAAGATTATCCATAACCTTTGATGTGTTTTATTGGATACTATTTTGTATTCACCGGCGAATATTTCGATAAATATTTGTTTCATTACTTGCTTCTGACCAAATTTATAACTTTAATCATCTTTTAAGGATATCGACAGATTGTCGATAGTTAAATTACTGACATTGGCCAAATGGGCGGATTCTTGAGCATCTAGTATCGATATGTTTTGTAGTTTGATATTTTCCAGCGGCTGTTCAGGCAATCCCTGAATATACATAGCTTGCCTTACCTCGCGGGCTTTCAAATTACTTATATTGATATTTCTAAATATGGGTGCAACCCCATCATCAGAACCAAACCAGGCCCGATATTTGGTATCTATTTTTATCGGCTTATTATCTTGGCCGCTAATCTCTATGTTTTGAATAAAGATATCTTCAACTGTTCCTCCGCGTCCCCTTGTACTTTTCAGATATAAGCTGCTTCTAGTATCTGCAAAGTGTACATCGTGGATAAATACGTTTTTAATACCGCCGGAGGTGTCACTACCGAAAGAAATTCCACCCCATCTGCTTCCACTGGAGCGGCAATGACGTATTATTATATTTTCCGAAGGACGGCCGACTCGCCAGCCGTCTTCATTGATCCCCGACTTAATCGCCAGGGCATCATCATCCGTGTTAAAATAACAATACTCGACTAGTACATTACGACATGAGTCACAATTAAGCCCATCATTATTGGGGCCCTCCGTGATAAACTTCAGCCTGCGTGCATGCACGTGCTCACAATATATTAAATGAACCGTCCAGAAAGGCCCGCTGTAAAAGGAGACATCTTCCAGCAGAATCTTACGGCAATTGATGGGTGCGAAAAACTGGGGTCTAAAGCCGTCCTCCTTAGTAGCGTAAATGCGTTTTTCAGGCGGAATATTATCTAACACCTGCTTATATAATAATTGAGCATTTTCGCTTTGTCGTTCGAACATATACCACCAGAACTGACCTTGACCGTAAAATTTACCTTGGCCGGTAATAGCAATATTTTCACAATCGCGCGCATAGATAAGTGGCGAATAGTTATAACATTCAAAACCCGCCCAGCGGGTAAATACGGCAGGCAGATAATCCTCGACATCGGTACTGAATAGAACTATAGCCCCTTTTTCCAGATGCAGGTTCACGTTGCTTTTAAGATGAATAGGCCCTGTCAGCCATTTACCCGCAGGCACCACCACTTTGCCTCCGCCCGCATTAGCACATGCTTGTATTGCTCGGCGAAACGCTTCCGTGTTTTTGGTTGTGCCGTCAGATACGCCCCCAAAATCTGAAATTTTGAATTCACACTCTGGAAACACCGGAAATTCAATAGAAGGCATCTCAAAAGGCGGCGTTAAATCCTGCCCGGATTCCTGGAATATAGGGTCATAGACCATGATAATTTTATCTATCTTGATGTCATCGCAAAGAGGGTGTAAGAACAATTCATGTTCCCCTTTATTGAGATAAAATAACTCAGGGATATTTCGATAACGCCAATCTCTTGCTTCTCTGATATTATAAGAAAACGACTTATGTTCCAGTTTGACGGTAAAAAGATTATTTTTACATTTTGCTGTTCGTATGAGAAGTTTGACTTCATAGAAGCCGCTCTGCTCAACATTAAAACTACATTTCAGAGAGGGTAACTCTGCCCCGGATTGTGTGCCGGCGGGGAGATGTAAATATGTCCTTTTCGCCGTGTTACTGCCCACTATAATTTTGAAAGGCCCCTTAAAAGAACATGCCTCAGCTTCAACAATATAATTTTCAATATCACTTACTTTTGGCACCTTTGCCCAAATGGATGTAACCGGCCATGTGCAAATAAGAATCGTAATTATATTTTTTGTAGATATTAGGTAACTGGACTTTATAAAAAATTTGTCACCCATGTCTGTGTAAAAGGCTCCTCATGCGTCCGTTTGAAATCTTTATTGATTGAAAGCAACATTGAATAGGCAAATGTGCGAAATCATGCAGTTTAACATATGTTATCAATTTTTTCCGCTGGTAACACCGGGCCAATCGTCTGTACGAAAGGGAGAAGCAGGTAAGCCATCTTTATTGAACAAGTTAGGTTCAGCATCTTTCGTCCAGGCAAAACGTACCGCTACCGGGTGAGGGACCTGCTCACTTGATACTACAACGGTCTTACCGTCGATGACAGCTTGGGCCCGAACAAAGTTCTTATCTTCACCGGCGATAGTGAAGAATGTCAGTGGTCCACCTCTGTTAACTAGTCCGTCCACAGCATGATCAAAATAGAGTCTGATTTTATTCCCTTCCCCCTGCATAGATTTATATATCGGGCCCGAATAAACTCCTGCCTTTCCATAAGCCACAGACAGAGCCCATAGAGCCAACCGTTTACCAACATCTTGCTTATTGTGAGGATGGATATCATCGAGATTACCGATATCAGTTGTTACTACCATGCCCGTATTCTTTACGGACTTAAGGGTTAATAACTGGGATTCCTGTAATTCTGAGAAACTGCCGTTATCGCTGTACATACGCCAGGGAGCGATTTGCACGAACAGAAATGTAAAATCTCCCTGCCCCCAGTCATCACGCCAGTTACGTATCATAGCGGGAAACAGTTTGCGATACTGATAGGCTCGGCCGACATTGGATTCGCCCTGATACCAGATAGCACCCCGAATGCTAAAAGGAATCAACGGAGCAATCATGCCGTTATATAAACCAGCAGGACTATGGGAATGACCGGGACCTAAAGGTTCCCAGGGACGGTGGGGTACAGGTTTTTTTTCGGCTTGTGCTTTTTTGACCTCCTCTTTCCATTTAGCTACAGCTTCCTCGTACTTTTTCATGGCTTGGGGATAAGTAGCCACTGCTTGTTTGAACCGCTCCAGAATGGGCTGATAATCGGGATCGGACTTTAGAATTTCCATTTTAGTCCAGGCCTCCGCCGGCGTTCCCCCCCAGGAGGTATTGATAAGTCCCACCGGTACTCCCAATTTCTGATACAGTTCGCGTCCGAAAAAGTAAGCCACCGCTGAAAATGGTGGGACGGTTTCTGGAGAGCAGATCACCCACTGTCCCTTACAATCTTCTTGAGGGTCGTCGGCAACTTTTTTCTCTACCTTGAAAAGACGAATCTGAGGGTAATTCGCCGCGGCGATTTCCTGTTCGGCATTATCGGAATTTTGTACTACCCATTCCATGTTGGATTGGCCCGAGCAGACCCATACTTCGCCTATAAGGACATTATTAATCTTGATAGTATTTTTCCCACTTACAGTAATTGTATAAGGCCCGTGGGTGTGAGGTGTATCGATTCTGACTATCCACTTACCCTTTTCGTCAGCGGTTGTTTTCCAAACCTGTTCCTTGCCGGGATCACCCCAACCTCCTCTAACGGCAACTTTTTCGCCGGGATCGGCCCAGCCCCATATAGCTGCCTGAGGCCCTGTTTGCAGAACCATGTTATCCCCAATAATTGCCGGCAGTCGCACCTCACCATCTGCCGCGGTGAAAATAAGCCCACTAAAAATCAGGCCCAACAACCCATAATACCCTCGAATTTTCATAGCGTTTTTCCTCAATAAAATATGGAGTTTTTTATTTTTGCACCAAGAGTTTTCTGCCTATAGCGGCAAGTTGCCCTTGGCGCCCATCTTCACATGTTGCAAAGATTAATACTATAGAAAATAATTGTTCTTGGCAAGATATATATTGGCTCAGATGATGCACTACTTAAGCGTTTTGGGAACGAGCTAGCCAAGGGGGTAAAATAAACCTATCATTCACTACATATTCTTAATGCTTGTTTGAATCCTGGTTTCGATGCCGTCAGACATTGAGCTGCTCCGCTGAGGATCTGTACAGGACAACAGTTCGCATCTGCCGTGTTGAGTATTTTGTTGTTCGAATCTAGTTTATCAAAGTGATATAAGGCAACGGTATGAGGCTCCATACCGGTATAGGGTGTTTTCGGAATCTCCGTAAACCGTATAGCATCGGATACAAATCGCAATTCATCTATGGATCCCTTAAATATTCCAATTTTATATTCTCCGTAGTGCCCGATATACATATCCTGCCCCGAATTGATTAGCATAGGATAGGCTCCTATATGTTTATGAGCCACCAGCTTTCCATCTTTATACAGTCTTACCTGGCGCTCGGGTAGATCGTAAACGGTGGCGAGGTGAAACCATTTTTTCACAGTCAGCGGATCTATGGAATCCAGCACAACTTCTTTACCCCCGCCTGGACTAGTTGGATCCTCCTGTTGTACCCGATACCGAAACTTACCATCCGGCAAAATCATCCACTCCCAGCCGCGGTAATCATTTTTAGAGTGGGCATATTTGCTCAAGATGCGCGGCCAATCTCCATGAGGTTCCGGTAGGCGATCGATATATAGCCAGGCTTCAATGGTTAGAGATCCTCCTTGACCACAAAAGGCATCCTCATGGGCAATAACTGCCTCCGTACAGTTCGTTCCCGGTGACATAATCATAAAACCCCCGAGCAAAGGTTCCTCTGTAAACCATCGGCGTTGTTTTAAACCAAAACTAACACTGTTGAAGAATAATTTAACGCTGTATTTTTGACACATCGGACCATAAATATTTTTCACAGCTTCTTCCGGAGAAGGTATCCCAATTCGATCATCCTCACTGGAGAGATAGCCGATTTGAGCATGGGGTATGTAGAGTGGTGGGTGCAGATTTTTCCCTGCGAAAACGCCGAGGACGAGCCCATCAACCAGTCTTTCCTTAACCAGCGACTCCCAATCCAGATAGCGATTTCCATAAGGCGGCCCGGCGTAGCGCCCCCGGGGGATCCCCGCATAAATTACCTTGTCGGGCAGCGCCTGACGTAGTTGACGAAAAAACTGGGTCAGATATTCACCTCGCAACTTGCGCCAGTTTTCCAATGCCTCATCCTCGGAGGCATATTCATCGCTTTGATAATCAAATCGCGCATCTTGCAGAATATTAATCCCATAGCGTTTTTGGTATTCTGCTACCACCGGCTCACTGAAACCGAACTGATCACCATGCAAGGCTGGTAGTGAGTGTGTCCGGCTACAGACATATACTCCCTCTGCATCAAATTCATCCACAAAGGTTTTAATACGATCAACCATTAACTGACGAGATTCGGCATAGGCCATCTCCAGCACACCGTAATGGTAATTACCCTGTCGATCGACCGTTTGATACCGGGGATGTTCGATTGTAAAACGATCCTGCCAGGGAAACGGCGTACTGCCCCCGTACAATTCGCTGGTTGGGGCTCCATGGTCGTAAATGGTCATATATATCAGAAGCTTCTGATCATTTTTTTTCGTCTCCTCACGCACCAGGCGGATCGGGTCGAACTGTTTGGTAATCTCTTCAACTTTCTGATAATAATCCTGAATAAATTTATTGTCGGAATCGATACGGCGCTCGTAGTAGCGCTTTATATAATAAGAGGATCCCCGCCAGAGAATAGTCCTCCCCCCGTCATCCTGCTGCCAGGCCTTTAACGCCCGTCTGATCTTGTTGGGTTCGTCCAGTTGGCTGTCACCGCGGGCAACCATAATCTGATCCCCCCAGCTTACGTTTATCAGATTCTCGATCGGTCCCTCTGCCGCATTCGAGAGGCCTTGTATCAAAATAACGGTATATAATAGTACCATAAAAAAGTATTGGTCCCCCAATACCGACTTGCCTGGGCGAACACAAAGAACTCGAAACACCTTCTGACGTGCTGTATGCATTGAATTCTCCTTTAGAGGGCCATAATGAACAAAGTCTAATATACCTTGTGAAATTTATATATTCAAAAGTTATTTCGCACTTAAAAGATTTCTCCGAAAAAATAAAATACATTTACTTCGCCGGAAATAACGGTTATCTACCACTTGGACGGGGAGAGATCTTGACAAGTAATAGGCAATTTGGTTACATTTCTGGTTGTGGATTTGAAGATGAAAATTTGGCTCTCGGACGAATTGGGTAGAGGGTTTCTGGGTGATGGCAGGTATCGGCTCCTGCGGGAGATTTCCCGCCAGGGCTCTCTCCAGAAAGCGGCTTTCGAGTTAGGAATCAGCTATCGCAAGGCCTGGGGTGATATCCGGGCTATGGAGGGCAAACTGGGCTTTGAGATAGTCCATCGTCAACGCGGCGGTACCGGCGGAGGTACATCGGTACTGACCGATCAAGGCCGCGAACTGCTCGAGGCCTTTGGCCGCATCCAGAGTAAGGTCCAGAACCAGGCAAAGAAAATATTCAACTTTGAATTGAAAAATGCTATACTAATACAGCCAAAAAAGACCAGGAAATAATAGCCCCCGAGATCATTTCGGCAGGCACATATATTGCTTTATTGAAGTTCTTTTAGATTGCGAGCGTGGCGGAACTGGCAGACGCGCAAGATTTAGGATCTTGTACCCTAGAGGTGTGGAGGTTCGAGTCCTCTCGCTCGCAGTGGATTGATTTTAAATCGAGCTTAATGGGCGGTAGAGGACTTGAACCTCTGACCTCCTGCTTGTAAGACACTCCCGGCTTTGTGTGCCAAATCCATAAATTACTGCATTTACAGCACTTCCTAAAAGTTAAAATCACAGCAAAACCTGTTAAATACCTTAAAACACAGCCGTATAAGTGTAGTCAAAAGTGTAGTTTTTCAATTTTTTAAAAGATCGCCTGCTAAATTTACAGCGCTTATGGTGCTTAAAGTCAAAGTCAACTACACTTATACACTTTTGAATTATACCTTACTCCCACACTCTGCACAATATGCCCCTTTGCCAATCAACACATGATCACACACTGGACACCGCCGTAGCAATCCTGTGCGAGCAGCAGCCTCATGTTTTGGCCTGATTAATAAAATCATCAAAGCAATAACTATTGTGATGGCTGTTCCAGTGATGTACTCGGTACGAATGTGCTGGGCCCAGCTTACCACACCATGCTCATCAAGCCAGTTTACAGCAAACCATAAATTGGCCATAAGAAAGATAACACCGATCAATGATAATACAATGATTTTTCTGCTTAACAAGGTCATAATTTGGACTCCTATATTACAATATCATTAGCCATAACTACAACCTCCTATGGTAGCGCGATCAGAGACTGAGCGCAATCAAATAATCAAAATTTGATTGCTCCAACAAAGTTTGATTTTATCTAACCCCTTATTATCTAATTGCTTATGGCGGGATAAATATCGAAAAAATCTTGACAGCAAGGTTTAATAATATAGAATAAGTGTTAATTTAATCTAATTATTTAGCCTTATTCCCTTCTATTGGAGATTTATCAATGGGAAAGGAATCTGAGTCCATCATGACCATTGAGGAAGTTGCTGACTATCTCAAAATCCCCAAGTCAACGGTATATAAACTTGCACAGGAAAGAAAAATTCCTTGTCAAAAGGTAGGTCGTCATTGGCGGTTCCGTAAAAACACCATCAATGACTGGCTTGATTCGCAGAAAGAAAAATAACTTTTATTATCAATATATGAGGAAGCTGATATGGATGTTTTTAAACTCCGGAATAAATTGATTCAGGATTATGAAAGATATGTAAATAGTTTTATAAACATCCGGGACGAAAGGATAAAAGGTAAAGTTCAGGAAGAATTTAATCAAGGGTTGCTCTGGCCTGAGCCCCTTATTCAATTAAATCCTTCGTTTGAAAAAGGCAAATGGATTGACGAGCTAATTGAAGAAAGGATCCTTCATCCAGAATGCAGCAGAATATTTCGTATAAAGGGCGATAATGAAGACAAGTCTTTAAGGACGCATAAACATCAAGAAGATGCTATTCGTATTGCATGTGCAGGTGAAAATTATATTCTCACGACAGGCACAGGTTCGGGTAAAAGTCTTTCCTATATCATTCCAATCGTTGACAGAGTTATGCGAAAAGGAAGTCGCAATGGGATCAAAGCAATCGTTGTTTACCCTATGAATGCCTTGGCCAATAGTCAGTATGGAGAATTAAGTAAATTTTTAAAACTGGGTTTCCTGGAAAATAAGGAACCTGTTACCTTTGGGAGGTATACTGGACAGGAGTCAAAAGAAGAAAGGGAATTCCTTCAAAATAATCCCCCTGATATTCTGTTGACCAACTATATGATGCTTGAACTCATTTTAACGAGAACCAATGATAAGAGTATCATAGGTGCAGCAAATAACCTGGAATTTCTGGTTCTTGATGAATTACACACTTACAGAGGTCGACAAGGAGCTGACGTAGCAATGTTGATCCGAAGACTAAAAGATACTTTGGCATCGGATCGAATTCAATGCGTCGGGACAAGCGCAACATTAGCAGGACCGGGGACATATAACCAACAGCAACAAGAAATAGCTGAAATGGCCTCGAAATTTTTTGGAACCGAATTTAAGCCAGACAATATCATTGGAGAGACCATCACAAAAATAACGATTGACTGTGATGTAAACAACACAGACTTTCAAGCAAAGCTAAAATTTGCTGTGCAAAACGATTCATTTGACACGATCTCTTTTACGGATTTTGCATCGAATCCCCTTGTAGCCTGGATTGAAAATGTATTTGGTATCAAATATTCAGACGAATCTGGAAGATTAGAAAGAGCAAAACCACAAACAATCTATGGCGATAGCGGGGCCGCAATGGCCCTCAGCCAAATCACCTCTCTCGATTTGAACTTATGTGCTGACAAAATCAAAGAATGTCTCCTCGCAGGATATAGAATTAAGAATCCCGATAATTCATTCCCTGTGTTTGCATTCAAATTACATCAGTTTGTAAGCAGAGGTGACACTGTATACGCTTCAATCGATGATGTAAATGAGAGGTATATAACCGTACATGGCCAAAAATATGTTCCTGGAGATAGAGAAAAGATACTTCTGCCCTTGGTTTTTTGCAGGGAATGTGGCCAGGAATTTTATGCAGTAAGATGTAATCAGGACAAAAATACGGGACAGAGTAGTTTTGAGCCAAGAAATATAAATGACCGCTTCTCTGATCAAGGCAGTGAACCTGGCTTTCTATATCTGAGTGCAGCAAAACCTTGGCCCGATGATCGAGCGGAAATGGTATCAAGAGTTCCGGATGCCTGGTTAGAGGAGAAAAAAGGTGTCATAAAGATTCGTTCAAATAGAATAAAGCATCTGCCATACAATATATATGTGACTCCGAGTGGTAAACAATGCTTGCCCGAAGAGAACGGTCAAAAATTGGCATATGTACCTGATCGCTTTCGGTTCTGCCCTCATTGTGGTGTTGCTTATGGTTCCTGGTCAAGATCTGACTTTGGGAAAGTAGGTACTCTCGGTTCAGAAGGCAGGAGCACAGCTACAACCATAATGAGTTTATCTTCAGTAAGACAACTTCGCATTGAGGAACTAATTAGTCCGAAAGCAAGGAAACTTTTGAGCTTTACGGACAATAGACAGGATGCTTCCCTTCAGGCAGGTCATTTTAATGATTTTGTTGAAATCGGGCTTTTGAGATCAGCTATTTATAAAGCGGCTGCAGACGCCGGCGCCGATGGTTTGAGAGATGATGAATTAACACAAAAGATTTTCCGGGTGCTACATAGTATTGAAAGGTTTAGCATTGCCAATTATGCACAGGACTCAAGTGTTAAATATCGTCCGAAGGATGATACGGAAAAAACTTTTCGTGATGTTATAGGTTACCGTATATATAGAGACTTGCAGCGCGGCTGGAGAATTACTGCCCCAAACCTTGAACAATGTGGTCTCCTTAATATTGAGTATCTGTCTTTGGATGAGCTATGCAATGAAAATCGAGACTGGGAGGGTTTGCATCCAGCACTATCTACAGCAGATACTACTATCCGAAAGAAAGTATCTCAGACATTACTAGATTATATGAGAAGAGAGCTCGCTATTCTTGTTGAATATTTAGATTCTGAATTTCATGAGAGATTGAAACTTCGATGTAATCAATGGCTTAAAGAGCCATGGAATATTGATGAAGATGAAAAGTTGGAAAAGGCAACAGTTTTATATCCTTGTTCAAGACCTCAACAATCTGCCCCGGATAGTGTGTATCTATCGTCACGAGGCGGTTTTGGACAGTATCTTGGAGCGGCTGGAACTTTCCCAGATTATAGTGTCAAACTGACTCTTGAGGATAAGCAGAAAATCATCCTGGATATTCTTAAAACGTTAAGGCTGGCAGGTATTATTGCTGTTGTGAGTAATATCGATGTTGAAGGCAAGGTGCCTGGATATCAAATAAAAGCGGGAGCTATGATATGGAAGTCTGGTGATGGAACCAGAACTTTCCATGACCCGATTTCAGTGCCAAATGAATCAGAACTCAAAGCAGAGCCTAATGAATTCTTTGTAGATTATTATAAAAATACCGCATTGCAAACGGTAGGCATATTTGCCAAAGAACACACTGCTCAGGTGGCTGCAGAACTTCGAATTGAAAGAGAGAATGCCTTCCGTATAGCAGAGTTACCGATTCTTTACTGTTCTCCGACCATGGAGTTGGGCGTAGATATTTCTGAACTAAATGTTGTTAATATGCGAAATATACCTCCGACACCGGCAAACTATGCTCAAAGAAGTGGTCGTGCTGGTAGAAGTGGTCAACCTGCTCTTGTATTTACTTACAGTGCTTTGGGAAGCCCCCATGATCAGTACTTCTTTAGAAGGCCGGAATTAATGGTAGCAGGTGCCGTAGTTACCCCGAGGCTGGATCTGGCAAACCAAGACCTGGTCAGATCTCACATTCATGCTGTTTGGCTTGAAGAGTTGCACCAATCTCTGGGCAATACACTCTGTGATATTCTTGATGTCAAGGGGGAAATCCCGAGTTTGGTCTTAAAGGATGATATCCGTGATGCAGTAAATAACAAAGCAGTAATTGAGAAAGCAAAGATAAGAGCCGAGAGAGTACTCAAGACTATTGCTACAGAACTTGACCTGTCAGATTGGTATAGTGATTCGTGGCTCGATGAAGTCTTTACTGTAATAACAAAAGAATTCGATCAGGCTTGTGAAAGATGGCGTTCTCTCTATCGGGCGGCATTAAGTCAGGCAAATGAACAGCATAAGATAACGATAGATGCCTCCAGAAGTGAAGAGGAGAAGAGAACGGCTGAAAGATTAAGAAGAGAAGCAAAGGCACAGTTGGATCTTCTAATAAATCCGAAAAGCACCTATATATCAGACTTTTATAGTTATCGTTACTTTGCCAGTGAAGGATTTCTGCCAGGTTACAGTTTTCCACGACTTCCGCTATCGGCATATATACCGGGCAGAAGAGGTAAAACTGATAATGACGAATTTCTTTCAAGGCCTCGTTTCCTTGCAATATCTGAGTTTGGGCCGCGAGCCATAGTATATCATGAAGGCTCCCAATATCAAATCAATAGGGTAATCCTGCCAGTTATTGAAGATGGTCCAGTTATTCATTACATCAAACAATGTCATCGGTGTGGGCATATTTATCACGAGATGGAAAGTGACAAGCCGGATATCTGTGAGAGATGTGATGAAGAGCTGCAGATTACTTATAGAAACCTGTTTCGCATGGAAAATGTTTCCACAAGAAGGCGGCAGCGAATTAATTCTGATGAAGAAGAACGGGTCAGAATGGGCTATGAAATACGGACCGGCTTCAGTTTTGCACGGAAGAATGGGTATCCAATATGCAGAGAAGCCTCGTTAACTAACAAAGATGGAGAAAACATAGCAAAGATTTATTACGCACACACGGCAACTCTTTACAGGATAAATCTAGGCTGGTCACGTCGAAAAAATAAAAACCAGTACGGTTATACACTTGACATTGAACGTGGTTACTGGGCGAAGAATGAACAAATGCAGAAGGATGATCCAGATGACCCGATGAGCCCAAACCAAAAAGTGGTAATTCCATATGTTGAAGACAGACGTAATTGTTTGTTATATGAACCATCATTCCCGCTTTCAGCGGAACAGGTAGCTTCTCTGCAATCTGCCCTAAAGAATGCTATACAGGCTGAATTTCAATTGGAAGATAGCGAGCTGGCGGCTGAGCCCTTACCTAGCATGGATAATTTCAGGCAGATACTCATCTATGAATCGGCAGAAGGCGGTGCCGGTGTTTTAAGAAGGTTTTTAGATGACCCTGGCGCATTATCGCAGGTAGCTCGCAAAGCATTAGAGATTTGCCATTTTGACCCTGAAACCGGAGAGGACCTTGAGAAATCTGCTGCCGCTAAAGAAATATGTGAAGCCGCCTGTTATGATTGCCTGATGAGTTACAGCAATCAGAGAATACATAGCTTGTTAGACCGCCAGCTAATAAAAGATGTTCTTCTTGATCTTTCAAGTGCCAAGGTTAAACAAAGTCCTGTTCTGAAGAGTCGTGGAGATCACCTCAAAATGCTGCTGAATAGATGTGAATCAGAACTGGAAAAAGACTGGATAAGGTTTTTGGAAAAGTACAATCTTAATCTGCCATCACATCCTCAAAAGTATATCGAATCATGCCAAACCAGGCCGGATTTCTTCTATGAACAACATACACTGGCGGTATATGTTGACGGTCCACCACATGAATATCCTGATAGACAAGAACGTGACATACAACAAGAAAGAAAAATGAGAGCATCCGGATATTCTGTTGTTAGATTCAGCCATAAAGATGATTGGAAGGAAGTTGTTGCCAAATATCCCAATATATTCGGGAGAATAGAATGAGTTTTGCCATTGGTTCACTTGTAAAAGCAAGAGATAGAGAGTGGGTTGTTCTGCCAGAATCACAGGAAGACTTACTCGTACTGCGTCCTTTGGGTGGCTGTGATGATGAGATCACAGGAATATGCACCACACTTGAACAGGTTGAAGCCGCAAGTTTTCAATTGCCGGACCCTGAAGTATTGGGTGATTTTCAATCCTGCATCCTGCTACGAGATTCTCTCAGACTTGGTTTTCGCAGCAGTGCCGGCCCCTTTCGGTCATTTGCCAGAATTGCGGTAGAACCCCGGCCCTATCAGCTTGTTCCTTTGCTCATGGCTCTGAAATTAGAGCCTGTACGTTTGCTCATTGCAGATGATGTTGGTATTGGTAAAACAATTGAAGCTGCTTTAGTAATCAAGGAATTGCTCGATAGAGGTGAGATCCAGCGTTTTGCGGTGCTTTGCCCCCCTCAGCTTGCTGAACAGTGGCAATCTGAATTCAGAGATAAGTTCCATGTAGAAACAGAATTAGTTCTTTCAAGCACCGCGACCAGGCTGGAAAAAAGATGTATTCCGGGACAATCTTTATTTGACGTTTATCCTCATGTTATAGTCTCAACTGATTTCATAAAAGCAGATAGACGCAGAGACGATTTCCTTCGTGCTTGCCCAGAAATGGTCATTATCGATGAAGCACATACCTGTGCGTTTGGCGGTGCTGGAAGAGGAGCTAAACATCAACGATATGAACTCGTTAAGGGGTTGTGCAAAGATAAAAATCGCCACATGCTCTTTGTTACGGCGACCCCGCACAGCGGCAAGGAAGATGCTTTCCGTTCTCTTTTGTCATTTCTGAATGCTGATTTTCAGAATTTACCAGAAGAACTTGCCGGAAAAGAAAACACTCAATTAAGGCGATATCTTGCACAATATTTTGTCCAAAGAAGGAGAGCAGACATTCGTCATTTCATGCAAACGGATACAGAATTTCCAACCAGGCATGAGGCAGAAGAAACCTACCAATTATCTGAAGATTATAAACGATTATTCAACAAAGTCCTAAGCTATGCCAGAGAAACTGTTATAGACGAGACGGGCCAAAGGCACAAACAAAGGGTCCGCTGGTGGTCAGCTCTTGCATTGCTTAGATCCTTGGCGTCCAGCCCGGCAGCAGCAGCGGCAACATTACGAAATCGAGCATCAGTAGCTGATGCTGATACGGCAGAAGAAGCAGATAGGATCGGCAAGCAAACAGTTTTAGACCTCAGCGATGATGAGCAAGCTGAGTTTATGGATATGACTCCGGGCTGTGATATTGAAGAACAAGACATACCTGAAACTTCAAAACGTCGTACATTATTAGGTTTTGCCAGAGAAGCAGACAAACTCTGCGGTGATAAAGACAATAAAGTTAAAAAAGCCGCTACTATTGTAAAAAGCTTACTTAACGAGAGTTTCAGGCCCATTGTATTTTGCCGCTTTATTCCCACTGCTGAATATGTATCTGAATACATCAGGCAGAATATAAGGGGCGTCGAAGTAATGTGCGTTACCGGTAATCTCCCACCTGTCGAACGCGAGAAACGCATACAACAACTATCAGAGAATCCTAAACGAGTCTTGGTATGTACCGACTGTCTCAGTGAAGGTATAAATCTTCAGGATCACTTCGATGCTGTTATGCATTATGACCTTTCTTGGAATCCCACACGACACGAACAACGTGAAGGCCGCGTTGATCGATACGGCCAGAAAAAACCTGATATTCGAGTAATGACTTACTATGGTACTGATAACCAGATAGACGGTATCGTCCTGGATGTGCTTATTCGCAAACACAAAACAATTCGAAGCAGTCTTGGCATTTCAGTTCCCGTGCCGGTTGACAGCAATTCCGTAGTTGAGGCTATATTTGAAGGTTTACTCCTACGCGAAAAGAGCGGCAACATTGATCAATATTTGCCCGGCTTTGAAGAATACTTTAAGCCCAGAAAAGAAGATCTCTACGCCAAATGGGATAATGCAACCGAAAAGGAAAAACGGTCACGCACACTGTTCGCACAGGAAACGATCAAAACAGACGAGGTAGAAAAAGAGCTTAGAGAAATGCAAAGGGCTATTGGGATAGGTACCAATGTTTGCCGATTCATCCAAAATGCTCTTTCAACATGTGGCGGTGTAATTTCAGAACAATCTGACAAAATCTATGAAATAGACATTACTAATTGCCCTCGTTCTCTTAAAGATTATTTGCAAGCCTCGTATAGTAAATTAAAAGACAAATTCACTGTTCGTTTTGACTTGCCGGTGCCGGAAGGCACTATCTATTTGACCAGAACACATCCGATAGTGGAGGCTCTGGCAAATTATGTTACCAATGGAGCCCTGGATGGCCTTGAAGACTCAGTTGCTAAAAGGTCCGGTGTCATACGGACCTCAGCGGTTAAACAGATGTCAACGGTGCTTCTTGTGCGTTTTCGATACCATATTATCACTACCAAAGAAGGTCAAGAGTATCCTTTGCTTGCTGAGGATTGCAAGTTAATCGGTCTTGAGGGATTCCCATCTGATGGTAAATGGCTGGAAGAATCGATCATTGAATCTCTGCTAAATCTGCGACCTGAAGCAAATATTGACAGCAATCTTGCAGCAGACTGTATCCGAGACATTATCTCAGAAATCGACTCAATTAATAAGCATATAGAGCAAATTGCAGTTGAAAACGGCGACAAGCTCCTTGAAGCCCATCGACGGGTAAGAACAGCTGCCCAGGCTAAAGGACTTCGTTTTGAGGTCCAGCCCAAGCTGCCGGCGGATATCCTTGGAATCTATATCTATCTACCCAAAAGGTAAGGATTAACATATATGGCTGATAATGGTAATGCGTTTACCTGTGTTAAAACTGAAGGCTCAATACTTCCCAGTGACCTTCTCGGTAAGATTGCCTCCGGCCATACAGACATTGAAGGCCTCAGAGAGACCGACTATTACCTTGTTGAAGGTGAAAAACTTTCTGAGAATATCAGCCGTTCATGGAACCGCTTGCATACATTGTGGGACATGTTTAATACTGAACTAGTCAAACTGCCGGAAAATGACCATGCTATTGGCCTTACCCGTTCAAAATGGCTCTTGCCGTTATTCCAGGAACTCGGCTATGGTCAATTACAGCGTGAGAAAGTTACTGTTTTTGATGGTAAAGAATACGCGATTTCTCACTTCCATGACCATTCGCCGATTCATCTTGTTGGCTGTGGAATCAGTATTGATAAACGAACACCCGGTGCTGCTGGAGCTTCTCGAATAAGTCCCCAAGGTCTTGTCCAGGAGTTTTTGAACCGTTCGGATGATCACCTCTGGGCATTTGTATCAAATGGTTTTTATCTGCGTATCTTGCGGGACAATGTCAGTCTAACCCGCCAGGCATACGTAGAATTTGACCTTAAGGCTATGATGGATGGTCAGGTCTATTCGGATTTCTCCCTGCTCTGGCTTCTCTGTCATACCAGCAGGATAAAAGTCTTGGAAGGTAAAACCCCCGAGGATTGCTGGCTGGAGAAATGGTCCAAACAGGCTATCGAGCAAGGTACCCGGGTAATGGAAGACCTCCGCTTAGGTGTGGAAAAGGCTATATCCATCCTCGGTTCCGGTTTTCTTGCCAATAGGAATAATAACCAACTTCGTGAAAAACTTCGCAATGGTCAGCTTGATAAGCAGGACTACTACCGCCAGCTTCTTCGTGTTGTGTATCGTCTGATATTTCTCTTTGTAGCTGAGGACCGGGACCTGCTGCTTTTGCCAGATACTTCAAAAGAAATAAAAGAGATTTATACAAAATACTATTCCACCCGCAGATTGCGTAATATAGCTCAAAAACATAAAGGCACCCAGCACAATGACATGTACCGAGGCCTGCAGCTTATATTCAATAAACTCCATAAACAAGGTTGCTCGGAACTGGGCTTGCCCGCACTTGGCTCATTCCTTTGGAATCCGCAATTTTCTTCGGACATCAGTGAGTCTGATTTGACCAATCGAGACCTACTTGAAGCCATACGTGCTCTTGCCTATACCGTTGATAACCGTTCACTTCGTCATATCGATTATAAAAATCTCGGTTCAGAAGAGCTTGGCAGTGTTTATGAATCCCTACTGGAACTACACCCTCAGCTTCATATTGATA
>Ga0272441_10002988_pt1 | contig 33174 bp, 29 predicted proteins | sample SSMProp6N_FD_193582 | JGI IMG/M metagenome (GOLD analysis project Ga0272441, IMG submission 193582) | Marine sediment archaeal communities from Little Sippewissett salt marsh, Falmouth, MA, United States - SSM-Prop-6N | ecosystem: Environmental > Aquatic > Marine > Wetlands > Sediment ... | reverse complement strand
AATAGCGGAGCAGATTTTCAACCCAGGTAGCGGGAAGCTCGCAATCGGAATCGCTGAAGAGCAGCACGTCGCCGGAGGCCTCCTGCAACCCGTAATCAAGGGCCGCCTGCTTGGGGTTCACGCCGACCGGATCAAGGGAGTTATGCACGACTTTAATGCGCTCGCCATGTTTACGCCTGTATTCTTCCATGATCTCACCCGTGCGGTCGCCTGAGCGGTCATCGATGAGAACAACTTCAAATCCCGCAAGGGTCTGCATTTCCAGGGAAGAGAGGAGCCGGGGCAGAAGCCATTCCTCGTCTTTGGCGGCAACGATCACGCTCACTCGGGTTGGAGTATCCGCCGGTGCTGCTGCGGCTCTGCGCAGATCGCGCAGCTTGTTCAGGAGCATGCCGCAGGCAAGCCCCAGGTGAATCAGAAAGATGACAACAGAACACGCCGAGAGCATAAATAGAATTAATTCAGTGAGCATGCAGGAACTGTAGCTCATATTCGGGCTTTTCACAATGTAAAATAGGCGCTACTCTGATTAATGGGAATTATAAGGAATTAATTACACCGGCAAGGGGAGCAGACACATGGAAAGGAAGGATGGGGTCGAGGAATACTGGCGCGCCAAGGCGGCTTCATTGGGAGAGACCATCTCCTACAAGAGCATTGCCCAGATGTACCGGGGCACTGATCCTGAGCGCCTGGGTATCCTTTTCCTGACAGAAAAGCAGTTGCTGTTCGAGTACAGCCTGAATCCGCGGCGGGGCATTCTGGGCTCTATCTTCAGAAGGGATTCGAGTCAGGCCGGCGAGCAGACGGTATCGATTCCCCGGGCCGCACTGAAAACGGTCGGTCTGGTCACTCCCGCCCTGGCCAAACGCTGGGCGCGGAGAAATTCTTCACCCCATGAGCTGGGCCAGCAAATTCCCGACAGCAAGCCCGCGCCCCTGGCGGCGCTGCTCTTCGGAACCTGCCTGGCCGTTTGCACGGAGTCGGCATATCTGGCCTTCAATACTCCCAGCAATCAGGAGTGGCTGAAAAAACTCTCCTGACGGCACCTCGGCGTCTGGCGACGCCTCAATACCTGAGGGCATTTCGGCAAAAAAAAAGCCCAGTCCGATACGGCGATCGACTGGGCTTCTGGGCAAGCGGATCTCAGAACTTGAAATCCTTGGGCTTGCGCTCCGTGCGGTTGCACTGAGTACACTGCGCCAGGTTCCTCAACTTACCATTGGAGAAAACCGACTTCATCTTGATTTCACCTCCGCAGCTACAAAAAAACTTCTCAGTCACGACACCGATTCTGGCGTTTTTACTGATCTCTGCCATTTGTATACCTCCTTCCGCAGGTTTGCCGTTTTAAGTCCGATTTCAACAAAACCGGGATTTTAAAAAATAGCTGAGAACAATATACTGAAAATCGCCGGGAGGTCAAGCCCCCGGCCGGATTCGGCACGAAGGAAGGCAGATGAAAAAATATCACGGTTTTGTGCTCGATGCCGACAATACCCTGTTCGATTTTCACCGGGCCGAGCGCAGCGCGCTCTTTGAAACCCTGAGTGTTCTACCCGGCTTCATCTATTCGGAACAGGCTTATGCGGAATACCACCGCATCAACGAAATTCTCTGGCGTGCCTTTGAAAACGGTGAGGTGGACCAGGAAAACCTGAAGCAGATGCGCTTTCGCCGTTTGCTGGAAAGCCTAGAGCTCGCGGGCGATCCGCGCCGACTGGCCAGTGATTACCTGACCCGGCTGAGTCGGAAAGATTTTTTGCTGCCCCATGCCCTTGAGGTGCTGGAAACACTCTCCAGGAAAGCCTCCCTGTTGCTTTTAACCAACGGCCTCGCCGAGGTTCAGAGGGGCAGGATCGCCAGAGCCGGCGTGGAAATTTTCTTCGAGGCAATCATAATCTCCGAAGAAGTGGGCCTCGCCAAGCCGGATCCCCGAATCTTCCTACTGGCCGTGGAGAAGCTGCGGCTGCCGGCATACGAGATCCTCTGCGTGGGAGACAATCCTGTTTCTGATATCGGCGGAGCACAGCAGGCGGGACTGGATACCTGCCTGTTCATGGACCCGCTGCGCAGTTTTGGAAGCGGCGACCCGGAACCGGACTATATGATCACCGACTTGCGGGAGCTCATCAATTTCGCCGCGGAAAGCAACTAAATCAGGCTCCCAGAATCCGCCAGCGCCCGCTCTCGCGGTCGCGGCTGAAGCGGTTGAAATCCAGATCCAAGAACCTGCCCTTTTCCCCTTCCAGCCTTACCCGTCGACGGAAGATGCTGACCTCCACAACCTTGAAGCTCTCCCCCTCGTAGGCAAGCCTGACACCCTCGCTCGGCAGCTGCTGCTTCATCTGCGAGTAGCAGTCATACTCGTAGGAAAGACAACAGAGAAGGCGGCCGCAGGGACCCGATATCTTCATGGAGTTGAGGGTCAGATTCTGCTCCTTGGCCATTTTGATGGACACCGGTTTCAACTTGTCCGTCAGGCTGTGACAGCAGAACACCCGGCCGCAAACGCCGGCACCCCCGAGCACCCGGGCCTCATCCCGTACGCCTATCTGCCGCAGCTCGATGCGCATCTTGAATATTGATACCAGGTCCCGAACAAGATCACGGAAATCGACCCGTTCCTCGGCGGTAAAATAGAAAAGGATCTTCGGCTCGTCCATCAGGTAGTGGCTCGAGACCAGCTTCATCTCCAGGTTGTGTTCCTCGATTTTCCGACGGCAGATCTCGAAGGCCTTCTCTTCTTTCACCTTGTTGGCCTTGAACTGCTCGAGATCTTGAGCAGAGGCCTTGCGGTCGATGACCTGCACCTCACCTTTTTCCCGCTCAGCCTCCCCGGAGATGCCCTGGATTATTCCCAGCTCTTTTCCGTACCGGGTGGGAATAATGACCAGATCTCCTTTTTCGACGCGCTCGTCCTTGGCGGCTACACAGAGCTCGGTGGCACTGGAATGAAGTATTTTTGCCCGGTAAAGAATATCCTGTGGCTTTCCCGGCGCTTCCGGCGCCGCAGTATGCTCATTATTGTCCTGGGGACATATATTCTCAGACATGCCTTCCTCTCTTCCGACCCGCTTCAGGAAAGCAGGTCAACAAGCAGTCCATTAATTTCATCTATTTTTCCTAGAATATCAAGCTGCTCCGCCTGATTTTGAAGGATATCCGCCGCCAGTCTTTCCAACTTGCGGTCGATCACCTTGATCTGCGTGAAGCGCTTCCGCTTGAGAACATTCACCCCCGACTGGCTTTCCTCCACCTCCAGCATCCTGTCGACAACATAGGTCAGAAAGGCTTTGACCGCACTCTTGTACTTCTTGATATTCTGCAGAGTCTGAGCGGATTTCAGCTCGTCCCCCACCTCATGGACTTCGTCGAGCAGCTCTACAAGGGTTTGGCCGTGCTCCTCCTCACCGTTGAACGCACCGAGAAATTCACTGTTTTTCAAGGATTCCACCAGGGAGAAGAAGCGGCCTTTAGGCAGAGCGACCCGCTTCTTTTCTTTTTTCTTCTCGGAGCGCTTGAAGGAATAATGCTTGCTGTTCAGGGGGTTGATTCGGTCCATGCCTCCGGTTCAATCCGGGGCGGCAACAGGCTTCTTCTGTTCTCGCGCAGGCGCTGTCGCTGCCGCGGAAACCTGCTCCAGCACCCGGGGGGCCTGAGCAGACGTTTCCGGCTGGGAAGCTTTATCGGGCCGGCTGCTTTTGGATTCAATGATCTTGCACTGGCCGTTGAATATAACACCCTCTTCGACGATCAGGCGCGGGGTACTGATATTTCCCAGCACAACGCCTGTTGAAAGGATGACCACTTTCTCGACCGCGAAGATATTCCCTCGCACGATGCCGCCGATCACAACGGTGCCCGCATAAATCACGCACTCCGCCCGACCGTTCTTGCCCACCAGCACCTTGCCCTTGGTGCGGACCGTCCCGCAGAAATCGCCGTCAATGCGAAGAAGCCCGTTGAGATCGAACTCACCGTTGAAACGCGTTCCCTCGCCTATGATTGAGTTGACAAAAGAATCCTCAGGAAACTGACTATCGCTCATCAATCGTCCTACCTGCTCGTGGTGATGGATTTCGTGATCAAGGGGCTCTTGATGCTCAAGAACTGAAGAGGATCCACGACATGCGTACCGATGCGCACCTCGTAATGGAGATGCGGCCCGGTGGAGAGCCCGGAATTTCCCATGTAGCCGATAACCTCGCCCCGGCGGACTTCCTGTCCCTTTTTCACAATAATCTTGTTCATATGGCCATAACGCGTATAGAAGCCATACTTGTGCCGGATGACAAGATAATGCCCCAAACCCATACCGTCAAGGTCAACATTCTGGACCTTGCCGTTGGCCGTAGCTACGATGGGTATACCGATACCCCAGGCAATGTCGATCCCCTTGTGGAGGTACCATCCTCCCGTAAAAGGATGCTTGGCAGGACCGAAATTATTGGTTATGTTCCCCCGCACGCCTTTCAGGGGCCACAGGGTGGGGATATCCACCAGGAGCTCCTTCTGCGCCTGCAGGACGTCATGTATCTCCGAAAGCGGTTCGACCGCGTTGCTCAAATAGGCGCGTAAACTACGCAGGTCGCTCAGATCTCTCAGGCTGCCGTCCTCCAGGTCATCCATGCTGATGAAAGTGGACAAATCGCCGCCTACACCGCTCTCCAGGAAATTATTCGCGCCCTCGGTACCCACGACATTGAGCACTTCCTCCAGCTCGGTTTTGAAGTCCTTGACCATCTTGCGCAGCTCGATGATCTCGTCCTTGAAGCTCTCCAGAGAGGCTTCGCTGGCATACAGGTTCTCGGAGACCTCTACGATGCGCTCATTGGTACTGGTGAAATGCGTGGACAAACCGACAAAAGCTACGACCAGCACAGAGAGGATAAATACAAAAAAGATCAAGGTAAAAACGGATATCTGGAAATTGAAGATCCTTTTCTCGGAATGGGGGATGAACATCACGGTAAAACGCTGTCTCCCCTTCTGGTAGATGCGCTTGAAAAAGGCACCGATAGCCTGCCAGATCACTCGGAACCGTTTTTCCAGTTTGCCGACAACCTCATTTTCCAGCTGTTTATATTGATTTACGGGTGACACCCTATCTCCTAAGACGATAGTTTCTTTTTGGTATGGAACTCATACCACCATAGCATGCAGCTATTTGTTTGTCAAATAATTATTCCTTCCCTCAAAGCACTGTTATTGACTCGTCCAGCCTTCCGTGCTATGCTTGGCAACAAGTATTCTCCTTAAGAGATAGAATCCCATTCCTTGGAAAAGTGGAGCGCTATGCAATTTTTTGATAGTCATGCCCATGTCGGTCTCATAACAGAGGATCCCATCGAGCAGCTCATTGTTGTTCAGGAGGCCATTCAGGAAGATGTTGTAGGTATCATCAGCATCTGCAACAGCCTGCGGGACTTCGCTCAAGTTTACCAGAATCTGAAAACCGAATCTCATATCTATCATAGTATCGGCATTTCCCCTTCCGAAGTTTCCAAACCCGGTGAGGACTGGGAAGCCGAGATCACCGAGGGCACCAAGCTCGAGCGTGTCGTGGCAGTCGGTGAGATCGGCCTGGATTACTATCACAAATTCGGCGACCGCGATTCCCAGGTCGAGCTGTTTATCCGCCAGCTGGATCTGGCTGAAAAGCTCAACCTCCCGGTCATTATTCACAACCGTGAGGCGGGAAGTGATGTTCTGGAGATACTCAAGGAACGCCTGCCCAGCCGCGGAGGCATTTTGCACTGCTACTCCGAAGACTACGACTATGCCTGCAGGGCCCTGGAGTTGAACCTGTACATCAGCTTCGCCGGCAATGTCACCTACCGGAACGCTCGCAACCTTCATGACACCGCCAGGCAGATGCCTCTGGAGCGCATGCTGATCGAATCGGAAGCGCCCTTCATGGTGCCCGCCGCTTACCGGGGAAGGCGCAACAAACCGTCATACCTGATAGAAACAGCCAAACATATCGCCGGCCTCAGAGATATCACCCTGGAAGAGCTGGCCGAGACGCTCTACCAAAACAGCCTGAATATCTTCGGATTGGATGCCTGAGGAAGCGGAGATTCTCAAGGAAATCGAGCTCCCCAACCTGACTTTGCCGGGCAATATCCTGCTGGCGCCGATGGCGGGGTATACCGATGCCGCTTTCCGTTCGCTGTGCCTGGAGTACGGAGCCTCCTTCTGCTTTACGGAAATGGTCTCCGCAGAAGCCCTCTCCCGCGGCAGCTTGAAAACCCTGGCGCTCCTGACCCGTGCGGACAACGAATCCCTTCTGGGAGTGCAGATCTTCGCCTCCAACCCTGATTCCGCCGCCCGGGCAGTACGTGTCCTGTCTGCCTGCAAACCCGACATCATCGACCTCAACTGCGGCTGCTCGGTGCCCAAGATACTGAAAGCGGGCTGCGGCGCCGTACTGCTCAAATCGCCCAACCTGATCCGGGAAATCGTCCGTGCCATGCGCGGGGAAACTGATGCCTGTTTATCCGTGAAGCTGCGATCCGGCTGGGACCACGAATCCATCAACTTCCGCACAAGCGCCGAGGCCGCTGTCGCGGGAGGCGCTTCCCTGGTCAGCTTCCACCCCCGCACCCGCTCTCAGGGTTTCCGTGAAACCGCCTCCCTCGCCCAACTTCGGGACCTGAAGGCCGCACTCCAGGTACCCGTTCTGGGTTCCGGCGATCTTTTCAGCGATGAGGACGCCCTGAGAATGGTACGGGAAACCGGCTGCGACGGCGTCATGTTCGCCAGGGGAGCCCTGGGCAATCCCTTTATATTTGCGTCCACTCGAGCACTTTTCCTCGGCCGGCCTTCCCCTGCTCCCACTTCCCAGGAGAAGCTTCACACCGCCCTGAGGCAGCTCTCGCTGGCCGTCAAACTCCACGGCGAAGTAAAAGCCTGCCGGGAAATGCGCAAGCATTTCTGCGCCTACACCCGGGGAATTCGCGGCGGTGCCGGGCTGCGGAGCAGGATAGTCCACGCCGCCAGCGAAGCGGAATACCGCTCCCTGGTGCAGGAACATCTCGCCGGCGGCGACTAGACCGCATATGGCCGATAATAAAGTCGTTGAAATCCAGCCAATCTGCCGATACATTGAAGGAAAATGGCTTCTATTCTGCACTATCTGCAGAATATTCTCGCCTCGCTTTTCAGCCTGGATACCCGGGAAATCGAGCGCCGCAGGCGCCTGCGCGAGCTCGATCACCGGCTCACTGTCTCAGGCCTTAACTATTATGACCGCTCCAGCAAACAGATACAGCCGGCCTTCGCCGCCGTGCTCGAAGAATTTATTCGCTTCCTCCAACCCCTGATCGACATCCTCACGAAAACCGTCTGCAACACAGATCACCATCTGGCCGAGCGGTACAGGGGTTATCTTGTTGTAAGCCGCCTGTCGGAGGCAAAACAGGAACAGCTCGCTTCCTTCACCTACCAGGGCATGAAGCGCCAACTGGAACAAGCGGATGAGCCCCGGCAAAAGCTCACCGAAATTTCCACACTTTTTCACGCCTTTATCAAGGTGCTTTCCGGCCCTCCCTTTGATGGTTTCGACCGGGAGTACGCCGATTTCAACCGCCTGGTCAGCATCTGCAACCACAGATATCAGGACCTGCTGGCGCTTTTCGATACCACACCACGGTCTGCGTTGACAGGAATGAACCGTTCCTACCGGCCTGTGGCCGGTGAAAAGGCGATTCGTCATCTTCTGGACATCTACTTCATTCTGGCGGAATTCCAGTTCACCGAGAGCAGCACCAGGAATGTCAATGCTCTGATCGACCGGCTGGAAAGGGAGCACGCCGTGGAAACACATGCCCTGGTAAACCGGTGTCTGCTCCGTCTGGAAAGACTCTTAAAGCAGAGCCTGCAACCCGAGATCCTGCTCATGTTGATTCGGCTGATCAAGAAGGATCCGGACTATAATCCCGAGGTGTGTTGTGAACAAGCGCGCCTGCTGGATTCCTATGTAGTGGCTTTGACTGCGCATTTTGAACGCGACCGGGCCCGCCTTGAGCGGGAGATTAACGAAACGGCGGTGGATGCCGAGCTGGCCCGGTTGTTTCCCGTCGGAACAATGACGGAGGTCAAGAACTATGACAATAAAACCGCCGCCAGGCTTCTGGCCGCGGGCTTCGAGACGTTCACCCTTGTCAAGCCGCTGATGATTCTCAAGAATTTCAACCAGGCCCATTACCAGAACAGGCTTCAGGAGCCCTTGAAAAAAGTTCTGGTGGAAGGCTATTTCGAGAAGAAAAACTTCCAGAATATCTTTTCCTCCACCTTCTATGCCTGCGAGGAAATTCAGGAATCCGTTGCCGCCTTCGAGCTGGAGATATCCGGAAGCGGCGGAAAGCCCGGCGGTCTTTCCGCAGTCCGCATCCGCAACTACCTGGAGCTGCATGAAAGGGGAAAAGATGTGGAGCGTCTGCTGAACGAGCAGGTTGAAGGCATCAATCAGCGCGCCCAATTACTCCTGGAAACGGGGATCTCCGCCTACTACAACCTTGGAACCCTGCTCGAGGAGATACTCGCCGATATGAAGCTGAAAAATCCACTGACTGTCAGCAACCTGCGGGCTCTGATGGGAAAGCAGTACCACAGTTTCATGGAACTCCTGGAGGCAGGCGCCGGCAGCCTCTCCCTGTTGCTCAAGATCCTGCGCAGTTTCGCTGTTCTGCAGGCGGTCTCCCCCCCGCCCGAGCAGCTCACTCCCGAAAGCGGAAGCCCTGCTGCCTTCTGACCTCATAAATCAAGATACCGGCGGCCACCGAGACGTTCAGAGAATCGATGTGCCCATACGCCGGTATGGAGATCAGCTGATCACAGCTCTCCATGACCAGCCGGCGGAGTCCTTTTCCCTCACTGCCCAAAGCGAGGATGACTTTACCGTCAAGCTTTGTTTCATCCGGCCGCCCCCCCTCAAGGGCGGCGCCGTAGACCCAAAAACCATGCTGCTTGCAGAGCCTGAGAGCCTGCACCAGGTTGGGCACCGTATGGATTCGAACATGGCGGCTGGCTCCGGCGGAGATACGCAGGACTGTCTCGGAATCCCGGGCGGATTTATGTTCCGGTATGATCACCAGGTCTACCGCGAATTGATCGCAGCTGCGCAGGATGGCACCTAGATTGTGGGGATCTGTGATCCCGTCCAGACAGACAATCAACGCATTTTCTGCCTGCTGTAAATCCGCCAGCAGGCTGCGTAAATCCTGTTTTTCAACCTTAGTGGGGCCCTCCACCGAGAGGGCAACCCCGTGGTGGCGGTCGCTCTTGCATAGCAGATCGAGATCCCCAGGCGAGACCTGCTCTACCCGGACCTGTGTCCCGGCGGCCCGCTGTGTCAGCTGTCGGCTTCGGGGATTGTCCCGGGCCACCAGGAGAACGCCGCGGATCCCCCGGTTTTTGAGCATCTCCTCTATGGCGTGATACCCGTAGATGACCATCTACCCGGAGCCGTACTCCTTGACCAGATCGACCTCGCCGTCGTAGTCGCTGTCCCGCTTATAGCTTTTTATATACAGGCCCTCATATAGATAAACCCAAACATCGATGCGTCCGTCGAAATTAGTGTCCACCTCCTGACGGATCAGCTGGCCCTGGTCGTAGTAGTAAAAATCATCCATGACCCCGTCATAGTTGAAATCGTACTCTTCATAGAGCCGGACACCCTCCGGGTCCAGCTCGACAACGTAGTCCACCTGGCCGTCATAATTCCGGTCCATCTTCATAAGGGTGAGGCTATCCTCGTCTATCTCGATCCATTGGTCCGGCCTGCCGTCCTTGTTCTCATCCCCCGTATAGGCGGGATTCGCCGTTACGCCGGCAGCAATACCGACCAGGATAAGGAATAGGGTGATTTTCATTATCTTAAGCTTCGACATGGACAGGAATAAAATTCAGTTGCTTTTGCGCCCGATCCCCGGGCTCAGCCCCGGTATTCCTGCACCTGCTCGCGTCCTTCCAGGACTTCGACCACCGCTTGAGCCAGGGCCTGGAGCTCATTCTCACCCGGGAAGACCATCACCGGGGCGAGATAGGAAACCCGGCGGGAAATATCATTCACCACCCGGTCATAATGGGCAATACCACCGGTAAGTACCACCGCATCCACCTCGCCGCAGACCACCCCCCCCAGGGCGCAGATCTCCTTGGCTATCTGGTAGCTCAGCGCCTCGATGACCTCCAGGCATTTGGCGGCGTCCGGATTCGCATCGCCGCTCTGGATGATCTCCTCGATTTTGCGGGCGTCGTTGATGCCCAGGTAGGCGACCACGCCTCCTTTCCCGGTAAGCTTTTGCATGAGGGCCACCTGGTCGTCACTGTGCTGCAGGATATAGCGCATCCAGTCTCCAGGGGGCAGGGTTCCGGCCCGTTCGATGGAGAAGGGACCGTCCCCGTCCAAACCGTTGTTGACGTCCACCACGCTTCCCTTTTGGTGGATGCCGACGGTGGTGCCGCCGCCCATATGGGCGACGATCAGGTTGCAGTCGGTGTAGGCCTTGCCCAGCTTGTGGGCCGCTCTCTTGGCCGTCGATTTCTGGTTCAAAGCATGAAACAAAGAGCGCCGGGGTATTTCCGGTACCCCCGAATAGCGCGCCAGGGGCGCAAGCTCGTCCACCACCACGGGATCGACGATAAAGGCGGGAATATCCCCTTCAGCGGCGATCTGATCCGCGATCAGGGCCCCCAGGTTTGAGGCGTGGCTGCCGTAGCGTCCGCTATGCAGGTCATGCTTCATGATCTCGTTCACCGCGTAGACACCGCCGGCCAGGGGCCTCAGCAGACCGCCCCGACCCACGGCTGCGTCCAGCTGCCGCGGAGAATCGATGCCCGCTTCCTCGAGAAACTCCAGAATCGTGGCTTTGCGGAAATCGAGCTGGTCCACGATAGATGGAAAGTGGGCAAGTTCCCGGCTTGAGTGCGCCAGGCTCTTACTGGTAAGCTCTTTATCCCGATCGTAAAGGGCGACTTTCGTCGAGGTCGACCCCGGGTTTATTGCCAATATGTTCACAATTTCCTCCCGCCTCATCATATAGTGAGCGTACCGGGTGTATCAAGAAAATTTCTGTTGCCGGGGTTTCTCAGAGGGATTTTTTTCTTCTGTTTCGCAGGGAAAACCACACTGCCGGGGACCGGATGCTGCTGCTTCAGCTCTCCCGGCGGACCTCACCGTCAGCGGGAAATACCATGCGGAAGCAGCTTCCCTGACGCAGCGGCAGGTATTCCAGGCTGCCGCCGTTGCGCTCCACCAGTATCCGTGCCAGGTAGAGGCCCAGGCCGGTGCTCCTGTTCTCCGACACCGCGTACTCAAATATACTGTTCCCCAGGGAGGGTGGTACGCCCCCTCCATTGTCCCGGACATCCAGGATCAGTCTGTCCGCTTCCCGGTAAGCCGTGATGGAAATAGTCTTTTCTTCGGAAACGGGGCTTTTTTTGAGATTGTCGGAGGCGTTGCGCACCAAATTCAGCAGGACCTGTTCCAGCTCTCCCTTGCGGACAAGGAGCCCGGAGCTCGCTTCGAATTCCCAGGTCAACCGGATCCCCTCGCGACGCAGGCCGCTGCGCAGGAGGTTCAACACCGGTTTCAAGTCTTCCCGCAGCCGCAGGCATACCGGCTCCGCACGTCCCTGCTGCACCAGACGGTCGAGGAAATCCCCCACTGCCTGGCGGCCCAGATCAGCCTGTTCCCGGATCAGCGCCAGGCTTTCATCCTTACCGTTTACTTCCCGGGTTTTCTCACCGAACTCGGCGGCTGCGGATATCGTCGTAAGGGTGCCCTTGAACTCGTGCACCGCACCGGCAGCCAACACACCGGCGGCAATCAGACGGTCCTGCAGCAGAAGAGTGTTTTCGGTTTGCACCAGCCGCGAGTAGGTGCTCTGCAATCGCCGTTCCTGCAGCACCAGCCTGGCAAACAGACCCTGCAGGCCCTCTCCGCGCAGGTAGGACTCCTCCACCAGCAAATAAAAAGTGCCAAGCAAAGCTGCCAGTGAAAGCCAGAAGCTAAGGCGCAGGTCCGGCAGCACCGTTCCGGCGGCCAGGAACTCGTAGCCCATGGAAACAACGAGCAGCAGAGCTGCGATGATAAAATATAGAAACAGCCAGAAACGGGTTTTCCTGTAAAGATCATAGAGCAGTTTTATAGGAAAAGCGGAAAACAGAATCAGAAAAAAAACGGAAAGAATTAAAAAGGGCAGAGTCGCCAGCAGACCCATAATTCCAAGCACGAAATGCATCAAAACCAGGGCGGCCAGGATCAGATAGAGAATACTGTTTCGCCGCCGGTTCCCGACCTCAGCCAGATACCTGGCCAAAATCCAGATGAAACAATAGGTGGACAGTACCAGGGCGGTAACGCCCCCAGGCAACAGATTGCGGGTCGCAAGCGCTACGATAAGGAGGAGAAACCAGGCCAGTTCCGCTTTATGCAGGCAGCGGGAAAACCTGAAGATTAAAATCAAAATCTGGAGCCCGGCAAGAACCGCCAGCCAGGCGCGCGCGACAACCAGAGGCATAGACTTAAAGAAAGTCTAAACCATTACTCGAGATCGGACAACCTTACGGGAGAAGGGTTTGAGTCTTCGCCGGAAACAGTCGCCAGCTCCTCCAGCAGGGAGCGGGCGCGTCCTGATATTTTGGTGGGTACACGCACAATCAGCTTGATGTACATATCCCCCCTGCGGTTGGGATTGTGCAGATGAGGAACACCTTCATTCTTTAAACGCAGAATTTTTCCGTTCTGGCTGCCCGAGGGTATTTTCAGCCGCACCCGGCGCTTATCCTCCAGGGTGGAAACAAGAATTTCCGCACCCAGAGCCGCCTGGCTGAAGGAGATGGGTATAGCGCAGTAAATGTCAAAACCGTCGCGTTGAAAATACTCATGGGGCAGGACATGAATATAAACGTAAAGGTCCCCGTGGGGACCGCCGTTGGTCCCTCCGTCGCCCTGTCCGTGGATGCTGATCCGCTTTCCGTTCTCGATACCCGCGGGAACGGTGACCTTTATTTTCCGCTTTTTCCGCACCTGGCCGCGACCACCGCACTCGGCACAGGGCTTTTCAATAATCTCGCCTTCTCCGTTGCAGGCGGGACAGGTGCTGGCGATGGAAAAGAAGCCAGAGCTACGCCGCACCTGGCCGCTGCCCCCGCAGGTCGGGCAAATCCGCTTGCTGCTGCCTTTGTCTGCCCCGGTTCCCTGGCAGGTGGAACAAGCTTCATTGCGGCTGAAGGAGATGTCCATTTTGGTACCGAACACAGCCTGCTCGAAGGGAATCTGCATGTCATAACGCAGGTCCGAGCCCCTCCGGGCACTGCTGCGGGACCGCCCGCCCTGCCGGGTCCTTGCGCCCCCCCCGAAGAAGGAGTCGAAAAAACCGGTAAAATCGCCGAATATATCCTCGAAGTCCCGGAACACCGAAGAATAGTCCTGCGGACCGGCGCCTCCCATGCCTTCCACACCCTGGAAACCGAACTGGTCGTAGGCCTGGCGCTTTTTCTCGTTCGCCAGCACCTCGTAGGCCTCGGTGGCTTCCTTGAAACTCTCTTCAGCCTGCTTGTTTCCGGGGTTGCGGTCAGGGTGATACTTGACGGCAAGTTTTCTGTATGCTTTTTTGATTTCGTCCTTGGACGCCCCTTTCGAGACGCCCAGGACCTCATAATAATCTCTTTTTGCCAAGCTCTATGCTCTCATATTTGTTGTCAGCTTTTTTTTGGATCTTCATCATCAACTACTTCGTAATCGGCGTCCTCCACGGTTTCCTCACCCGAAGCGGCCGATTCATCGCTTCCCGCAGAAGCGGCGGCTTCCGCCTCCTGCTGTGCGGAAGCACTTTTATACACCTCTTCCGCCAGCTTGTAGGCAGACTGTTTGAGAGCTTCGCTCTTACTCTTTATATCTTCCACATTGCCCGCCTCCAGGGCTTTCTTCAACTCCGCCACGGAGGCTTCAATGTTCTTGCGGTCTTCTTCGCTTACCTTGTCGCCGTATTCACGCAGGGATTTCTCCGTACTGTAGATCAGGTTATCGGCTTCATTGACCACTTCGGCCCGCTCGTGCTCCTGCTTGTCCTCCTCAGCATGGATCTCGGCGTCCTTGACCATATTCTTGATCTCTTCATCCGAAAGCCCGGACGAGGACTCGATCCGGATCTTCTGCTCCTTCCCGGTGCCGAGATCCTTGGCGGATACATGTACGATCCCGTTGGCGTCGATGTCAAAGGTCACCTCGATCTGGGGCACACCCCTGGGTGCGGGCGGAATCCCCACCAGATCAAAACGCCCCAGGGTCCGGTTCTGCGTCGCCATCTGGCGCTCCCCCTGCAGAACGTGGATGGACACGGCCGTCTGGTTGTCCGCCGCAGTGGAAAAAACCTGGCTCTTGCGGGTTGGAATGGTGGTATTGCGCTCGATCAACTTGGTAAAGACCTGGCCCAGGGTCTCGATCCCCAGGCTCAAGGGCGTTACGTCGAGGAGAAGCACGTTCTTTACCTCGCCGCCGAGGATGCCGCCCTGAATGGCCGCACCCATGGCAACGACCTCGTCGGGATTGACGCCCTTATGGGGTTCTTTCTTGAATAGATCCTGAACGATCCTCTGCACGGCGGGGATACGGGTGGAACCTCCCACCAGGATAACCTGGTCGATATCTTCCGGCTTGACCCCGGCATCGTTCATGGCCTGAACACAGGGCTGCTTGGTCTTCTCGACCAGCTCGGCAATCATCTGCTCGAACTTCGCCCGGGTCAGGTTGTACTGGAGATGCTTGGGCCCGGAGGAGTCCGCTGTTATGAAGGGCAGGTTGATATCCGTGGACTGGGTGCTGGAAAGTTCGATCTTGGCCTTTTCAGCCGCTTCGCGCAGCCTCTGCAGGGCCATCCTGTCCTGTGCCAGGTCGATACCGTAGTCCTTTTTAAAGCTCGAGATCAGCCAGTCGATGATCCGCTGATCGAAATTATCCCCACCCAGGTGGGTGTCGCCGTTCGTAGACTTCACCTCGAAGACGCCTTCGCCCAATTCCAGAACAGAAATATCGAAGGTCCCCCCGCCCAGGTCATAGACCGCGATCTTCTCTTCCTTGTCCTCTTTGCCCAGCCCGTAGGCCAGGGAGGCTGCGGTGGGTTCGTTGACGATCCGCTTGACATCCAGCCCGGCAATCTTGCCGGCATCCTTGGTGGCCTGCCGCTGAGCGTCATTGAAATAGGCGGGCACGGTAATTACCGCTTCGGTAACGGTTTCCCCCAGATAATCCTCAGCGGTTTTCCGCATCTTCTGCAGTACTGCGGCGGATATCTCCGGCGGGCTGTATTTCTTATCGCGTACGGCTATCCTAACGTCATTGCCGGCATCTTCAACCACGAAAGGGACCATACTGATCTCTTCCGGGACTTCCTTGAATCTCCGGCCCATAAAACGCTTGATGGAATAAACCGTGTTCTCCGGATTGGTGATCATCTGGTTTTTCGCGGGTTGCCCCACCAAACGCTCGCCCTTCTGGGTGAATCCCACGATCGAGGGCGTTGTTCGCTGTCCTTCTGAATTCTGTATGACAACTGCCTCCCCGCCTTCCATGACAGCAACGCAAGAATTGGTTGTTCCAAGATCTATTCCGATAATTCTTCCCATTCTTTACTCCTTGCTTTCTCCAGAATCGTTCGTTCGTTTTTCTTGATGCAAATCCTCCGGGGAGGTCGGCTTCGATACCTTGACTTTTGCAGGTCTCAACACGCGATCATGCAGGAGGTAGCCTTTTTGGTAATCCTCCAGCACGACGGCTTTTTCATGCTGATCCGATTCCTCCAAAGCGATCGCCTGGTGTCGCTCGGGATCGAACTCCTCCCCGATGGAGGAGAAGCGTTTGAGCCCCCAGTTTTTCTCCAGCATGCTGACCAGTCTTTTCTCGATCAATTCAACACCCTGGTGAAAGGAATCGAAATCCCGCGATTCCCCTGCTGACTGAATGGCGCGCTCGAAATCATCAATGACCGCGATGATTTCCGCCAGCAGGGCGGCGTTGGCATATTTAATGCCTTCTTCTCTTTCCCTGAACATCCGCTTGCGAAAATTCTCGAAGTCGGCGGTCTTGCGCAGCAGCTGATCCTTCAGAGTGCTGCTCTCCTCCTCGAGCTTCCGGGTCTGGTCTTCCAGGATTTTCAACTGGTCAAGGTTGGCGGACTCCTCTGTCACGCCGGCGCCGGCAGGCTCGGCTATCCTTCCGGACTTCGCGGCGGCAGGAGCTTTTTTATCCTTGTCCGCGCTGCGGGTTTCCTGCTTTACTTTCTCTTTATTCTTCTGAGGGGTATCATACTGTTTAGCCTGCTCTTCAGACATACTTTACTTTATTTCCTCTCTGTTGCTCGTTGATTGGTTTTTCCCTCAGTAATTCGTGTGAGGTTCTATGCTACAAAAATACTAAGGGGTTTCGGGAGCAGTCAAGCATTTTTAGCACAAAGTTTCCGCGGCATCTTCCGGATCAGACATAATACCGCAGCAATGTCATCGCCAGATAGACGAAATAAACGCTCATCAAAAGATATCCCTTCCAGCGTTGTAAAACGTATCCCCAGCGCGCCAGGAGCAACATCAAAGCCACCACCCCTATCATCCAGGGAAAAGCGAATAAAATGATCGAACGACTCACGACAATGGGATTGGCCAGGGCCGCGGTACCGATGATCCAGAGCACATTCAGGATATCGGCGCCGATAATGTCCCCGAAAGCCAGGTCCCCGTGTCCCTTGCGGGCAGCCACGATGCAGGTAACGATTTCCGGGATGGAAGTGCCGATGGCGACGACAGTCAGGCCGATCACCGCCTTGGAGGCGCCGAAATAGGCGGCAATGAACACGGCGGAATCGATCAGGAACTCGCTGGCCAGAACAATCCCGGCCACGCCTGCGCCGAAACGCAGGAACTGGATTGCCAGGCTGCCCGTCTTCAGGTGTGCCTCGACATCTTCGCTTTCCACCGCCCTGTGTTCCTTTTTCTCGATAATCACGATCCAGACCAGGTAGACGGCGAGAAGGAGAACCAGAACGAGGCCTTCCAGGCGAGACAGGGTTCCGTTCAAGCTCAAACCGAAGGCCAGAAAGTCGACGCCCAGAAGCACGATGCCGAAACGCCGCAGGCTGCGCTTCTCGACATGCATGACCTTCGGCGCCACCACGATGCCCAGTGCCAGAGCTAAGGCGTCGTCCACGATGACGGATCCCACCGCGTTACCCAGGGCAATTTCCGGAAATCCGCGGATGGCGGAGAGCAACGACACCGTGAACTCCGGGGCTGTGGTGGCGAAACCCACCAGTACGACCCCGATCACCATCTTGGGGACCTTGAGGTGGTAGGCGATGCTCACTGCCCCGTCCACCAGCAAATCCGCGGCTTTGGACAAAACGAGAAAACAGATCCCCAGCACGATCAGATGCACAACTATGTTGTCAGGCAGAATCCCCATAAGCTCCAGCCTTTCCGGAATCATGATGCCGCCGCGATTGTCGGGGTCTCCGCAATAATACCCTCCAATGTACGGCGGGCCGGAGGGAGTATGGGCAGGCGGGGACATCCCTGCATGTTAAAATAACGCGAATTCGGGAGAAAAGCACGTTCTATTTAAAAAACACTTAAGGTTTTGGAGCCAGCTCCAGAATCAGCTCCACCTCGCCCCTGCTCAGGTTGGTGGTACGCGCGATCTCCGGGGGTGACCAGCCCTGATGGGCCAGTTTGGTCACAATATCCCGCTTGTCCATCGGCGGCGCGCCCCGCTCACCCTTGGACTGCTTGCGCTCCTGCTTGAGAATGCTCTCCAGGAGCTTCACCTGTTCCTGGGCCTGCTTGCCGACCTTTTCGAAGCGGGTCTCCGTTTTAGCAATCCACTCCCGGGCGGTATCGAGCTTTTTCATGCGCTCTTCCAGCGAGGTAAGCACCCCATCCATCTCGCCGATCTTGTCAACCACCGTTTTTACCCTGGCCTTGTCGGCGGAGAGACTCTCCACATCCCCGCGCAGCTCCGCTATCTGGCTGCCGAAGCTTTTCAGATCACCCTCAATAGCCCCGAGATTCTTCTCCAGGCTGTCGAGTACCTGAAAGTTCTTGTCAACTCCCGTGGTGGTGGTCTCTATGATCTCTTTTCGTTTCTCCAGGCGCTCATAGCGGGTTTCAATCAGCTTTTCCAGGTTCTCCAGCTCGCGGATCTTGGCCTGGATCTCCTGGAGGGTGTCCTGGCTGGAATGGACCGTTTCGATGCGCATATCCAGATCCCTGGAGATGCTCAGGAGCTTCTTAAAATCCGCATCCATGTCTTCGATGCGGCGGCGCTCGTTGGCGATCTTGCTCAGCTTTCCGGAGATATCATCGGCGATCTTCTGGCTGGCGGTGATGCGGGCGTCGATCTCCTGGACCTCCCGGACACGCACCTGCAGCTTCTCGATCTCTCGTTTCATCTCCGTTACCTGGGTTTCCAGGGCCAGCTTGAGGCTGTCCGCCCGCTCGAACAGCTTGGTTTGAACGGTGAACTTCTTGATACGCTTGTCGATCTCCTCGAGCCGGGCGTCCGCACCGCGCTGCTTCTCATCGATGTTCTGGAAGACCTCCTCCTGGCGGGCATCCGCTTTGGCCTCCACCTCGCCCATGGTGCGCTGCATATCCTTCACCCGGCTGCTCATCTCCTCATGCATCTCCCGGGTGCTCTGCGTGAACATCAGGGTAAAGGCGTCCAGCTTCTTCTTGAACTCCTCCAGCACTGCCTTGCTCCGCCCCTGCACGTCGCTCTCCAGCTCTTCCATGCCCGCTGCAATCCTCGCCAGCTCCTCCTTCAGCTCCTGCCTCTCCTCCTGGGTTGCTGACAGAAGATCATCCCGCTGCGCGGCGAATCCTGAGGTCAGGGCTTCGATCTGGCTCTGCACCTCCTTGCTCATCTCCCGCATCCGGGTGTTCACAGTCTCCCGCAAGCGGGTCAGCTCCAGGCTGAAGCTCTTCATGGCTTCCTCGCTCATCTGCTGGAGCCGCAGGGTGTTGCCCTGGCTGAAGGCATCGACGTTTTTCTCTGTCTCGGTGAGGCGTTCCTGAATGCTCTGCTCGAAACCGGTCAGGCGGGATTCCACCCGTTTTATATCTTCCAGCGCCGTATGCTTGAGGGCCTCCAGGCTGGTCCTCTGGGTTTCGGTGTAGCCTTTCTCCAGTGTCTCCCGTTCTTCAAGCTCACGGCTTGAGATTTCCTCGAGCCGTCGGCCCATATCTTCCTGCCAGGTCCGTACCTTTTCGTCCATATTCAGGTTGCGTTCCTTCAGGTCCGCGAAAAATTCATCCTCAAATACCTGCAGCTGCTCCGAGACATTCTGGTAGGCCCGCGATTTCAGATCCACCAGCTCTTCCTCCAGGGTTCGCATCTCCTTGTCCAGGGAGGCGAAATCCTGCCTGGCTTTCTCCTGCTCCTCCCGGTGCTGGGAAGCCAGCTCGGCTTCGAAGGCCGCGAAATCTTCTTTTACGCGGGCTTGCACTTTGCCCATCAGGTCGCGGAGGCCCGCTTCCATGCCTTCGATGTCCACATTGGCATCCTCCAGCTTCTGGAAACGGTAGGTCATCTCCTTTTCGTAGCTTTCCAGCTTCTGCTCCACCCCGGACATGACCTTGACCTGCAGCTCCTCGGCGGAATGGGCGATCCTCTTCAGAGCATCCTCTTTGATGCGCTCGCTTCCCTGCCGCAGTCCGGCCAGGGTCTCTTTCAGCTCCTTTTCGAAGGTCCTGGCCCGCTCCAACTCCTGTTTCAGGCTCTCGCACTGCTCGGCGGTTTGCCGGCTGTTGACGGCGATCCTCTCTTTCAGGCCGGCAAAGACCTCCGCCTCCAGACTCTCGCCCCGCCGGGCCGTATCGGCAAGCAGCTTGTTCTGGGCGGCCAGCTTCTGTTCCGCTTTGGTGATGCTGGCGGCGATGGCGCTCTGAAAGCTCTTACCCTTGCCCTCAGCCTCGGCGAGAAGCTTGTTCAGCGAAGCCACAAACTGACTGACCAGGGCCGTCCGCCGCGACTTTGCTTCCAATTCGAACTCTTCGACGGTTTTCTTCAAGGCCGCAATGCTTTCTTTTTCCATATTTTCCCGGCGAGCCTCGAGGCGGGTGATATAAGCAGAAAAATCCCTGACCTTCTCCTCGGAATTTTCGACGCTCCCGCGTATTTCCCCGAGACGGGTTTCCATCTCTTTGACCAGCTGGCCGGTTACGCTACGCAGATGCTTGCTGTTAACCTGGGAAAATTTTTCCTCCAGCCGGGGTATATCACTCTCCAGCTTCTGCATCTGGTTCGAAGCGGCCTGCAGCCTCTTGCCCACCTGGTCCACGAAAAGCGACTCGGAACGAATGCGCTTGAGATTCTCCTCAACCCTGTCGGTCATGCCCCCGAGATCGTGCAGTGCCCTGTCGTAGCCGTCCAGTCTTTCTTTTAACCCTGCGAGATTCTTTGCCCTGCCTGCCAGCTCTTCATCATGGTGTTGCACCCGCGCCAGGATTTCCCTGCCGGTTGCAAGCCCCGCCTGCAGTTCGCCTGCCAGCTCCTTGAACTCACCTGTTTTTTCCTCGATCTGTTTGCCCAGGTTGGCGATGATGTGATCGGAGTAACGCTTGACTTTTTCCAGCGAGCGGTTATTGCGGTCGAGTTGCCGGTAGATGGCCAGGATTAGAAGAACAGCTAGAATGGTAACGAGATTACCAAAAGAGAAAATCATTGTCCCCCTCCCAGACTTGTCTAATTTATATCTTAACGCGCTATATCCCGGTTGTCAACGATCCTTTTATTAAGCAGAGTAGGGAAATTTTTATAGCTGTAAAAGGTAAAATTTGCCACACTGTCCGGATTTTTTTTTCGTGTCAGGTGGGCCGTCAGCATCCCGGCCGCCCGGGCGCCGCAAATGTCATAGCAGTACTTGTCGCCTACATAGAGGATTTCCGCCGGCCGCAGCTCGAGGCACGCGGCCAGGGCGGCGAACGGCTCGGGATTGGGTTTTAGATAATGGGTCTGCTCTGAACAGAGGTGGCAGTCCCAGTAGGTCTCCAGGCCCAGGGCCGCCAGCTTGCGGGCCACCGGAAAATCGGACAGAACCGCCAGCTTATAGCCCGCGGCTTTCAGTGTGGCCAGGGTCTCTTCCACATAGTGATAGGGGCGTACACGGTGGAAGCGGTCCTCCATCTCCCGGTACACCAGGGTCCGGATGCGGGCAGCAGCCTCCGCTGCGGAGATCTTTAGGCTTTCCGCCAGCAGCGCCGCCTGGCAGGTATGAAAATCGTCCACCGGCCGCAGCGTGCGGATGATTTTTCGCACCTTTGAAAAGTGCAGAAAAAACCTGGTGTTCTTCAGCGCCAGGCAGGAAAACACCCCCAGCAGCCGGTGAGAGGGATAGAGGGTACCATCCAGATCGAACGCCACAGCCTTGAGCTTCATCACTGTTGGAGAATAGCCCGGGATCTGTTTTTATTCAATCGTGGAATCGGGAAAGGCGGTGGGAATAAAGGGGCCCCGGGCATCCAGGCGCACCAGATGGATGTAATCGTTCGGATTGCGTTCCATGAGCTCCGCCAGAGCGGTCTCCCGGTTCCGCTCCAGCACCGAGGCCCGGAAGCTTCCGCTGCCGTCAAAATAGGGAAAGAGTACGACAAGATGAAAATGCTGGCGCAGAACAGGTTCCGCGCCGGTGTCCCGGTTCAGGGAGCCGATATAGAAGGAGCCCGGGTGCTCGCGGCTTTCCAGATAGAGAAGCAGCTCCAGTTCGCCCACGGCATAGCCGACATCCTCGGTATAGCGCAGGAAAGGCACCTCCCGTACATCCATCGCCTCCGGGCCCCGGTGTAATTGGGGCGCCCGTGTATTGGCCAGAATTACAGCCAAGTTGCGGGACCAGTCAAGCCCGAAATAGGGATCCCGCTCCTCCTCGTGGCGCTCACTCCAACGGTTTCCCCGTAAGGCAAGGTGCTTCTCCTTGAGCGCCGCGGGATTCAGCAGACGCCCGGTAAGGGGGTAATAAAAACCGTCGGTCACCCATTTGGCAAAGCCCGAACAATTAAATCCCCCCGCCTCCACCTCGACACCGTCGCTGATGCGCACGAAGCGGCCCGCCTCATCCATGGCGCCGTCCTCGAGATCGCGTAGTCCCGGCAGAAGCGGCCGGATACGTTCCAGTACCGCCGCCACGGGGTTGTCCGGGTCTCTTTCTCCCCTGTAGAGCAGCAGCGGCCAGTCGACGGCGGTAGATGTCAGCTGCATCACCTGCCGGAAGGGGGCAAAGAGCAGGGTGTCGAAAGACAGGGGGAGCATCACCTGCTGATACAGCCTGTGCCCGTAGATATAAACGTCCAGCGAAGAGCGACCGTCCCGGGGGAAAAGCCGGACAAAGCAGTCCTCGCGGTCGCGCAGGAAGACTTTCAGCTGCAGGAAGCGCCCGTTCTCCAGGCTGCGCTTGATGATCATATTTCCCTGGCCCGCAATGGGATAGCCTGATCTGCCTTCGTTGAGGAAAAGGTAGTACCGGGCGTTTTTCTGCGACAGCACCTGAAACTTCACCCGTGCACCGCTATCCGGCTGCACAAGCACACGGCCGCTTCCCGCGCCCCTGTCCTGCCCCAGGGATCCCAGAACGGTATCACGAACGGAAGCCCGAACTCCATTGTTCTCGGGCCACCTGGAAGCGGTGAGCAGGGAATCCGCGGGCAGGAGCCTGCTGTCCTGTGCGCTCGCACAGGGGGGCAAAACCAGAAGCAGAAGGCTAAGCAAGAAGGATATCTTCATCTATCTTATTTACGGTCATCCCGAGGCGTTTCTTCAGTTCCCGGTAGTCGAGGGCATAGAGAGGGCTTATCTCGATCTTGTAGCGTGATTCTCCCCGCTCGTTCCTGGGAACCTCCACCCCGCACTGCTCCAGCCAGGCGGCATGTTTCTCCACCAGCCCGCGCACGCAGGTTTCGATGGAATCGCTGCCAGAAGCGTTTTTCAGGGGAGCGAATTCCTCCCTGCGGCTGGTTTCGAAAAAGAGAGGATTCTCGACCTGCATCAGGGCGTCGAAGACGAACATCTCCAGCTTGACGGCATCCCGTGTTTCGATTTCGCCGCCGCCTGCACGGGGCACGAAGGTACGGACCTGCTTTCCCGCCCTATGGAGGGGAAGCTCGTTCCAGTTCGCGATCAGAAAGGCGACGTTGAAGATATGCACGGCAATGGAACCGAACAGGAAGAGCAGATTGCCCTGTTCGTCCCGGGCATACATGTGGGCGGCGTCCAGGTCGGAATACTCAATGATCCCGGGGTGCCCATCGATTTGCCCCACGGTCCCCAGGCGTTCTTCCGCGCACGATTTCGGGATCACCTTGGAAGAAAATAAAGAGACCTCAAGCAAATGCATCCCTAAGAAGAACGGATCCGGAACCTGCACCAGGGGATTATCCACCTGGAAGTAAAATAGCTCCTCGATACCCCGCTCCTGCATGTGTTCCAACAATCCCTGTTTGTAGAGGGCGGAGAGCAGTCCCCCATGACCGTTCGGGTTCTTGAAGACTCTCCCGTCCTCCGCTATTATCAGCCGCCCCTCCGGGGAAAGAGAGGGAAACAGCTCCTGTGAAAAGAAGACGACTTCATTTTCCTGCAGGCCGTAATACTCCCGGGACTGGAAGCAGCGGACGGTTTCCGAATGATTCAGGGGGCTGGTCATGATATACCAGGTGGGCCGGGCGCCGTAGCGCCGGCGTGCAGCCTTGATTTTCTCGGCAAAAATCTGAAACAAGCTTGCTTTGCGCACTGGAGAGATGGGGAACATCCCTTTGGGCCCCTCGAAACCCAGACGGGATCCCTGGCCTCCGGCCGCGGTCAGATAGGCCGTCCTGCCGCTCTGCAGGTACTCCTCCCCGACCGCCCGCAAACCTTTATGCCGCCGCTGGTTTTCCCGGGTGCAGACGGGGTAGGTGGAGAGCTCGGGCGGCGGAGCGGGAGGCTGCTGCAGGCAGCGCAGCAGCCGATCGAGCTGCCGCAGGTCCAACTCCGCCAGATCCTCGAGCAGGCGCTGCTTCCGTCCCGGATCACGGTCCTGCCAATGGTCGAAAAGGTGCCCCTGACCCAGTTGTTCAAAAATCCTCCTCAACTCACCCGGATTCACTCGTTTTTTCTCCGGTCCTGAACCCTGGCATACACGCTCAAAAGATCGCTGCGGATCTCGGCGATCCGGGCTTTCAGGTCGGCCCCGGGCGACTGGAGCTCAGCCCAGATACGCCGGCGCGCCCCTTCGATGGTGTATTTCTGCTCGTAGAGAAGATGTTTGACCCGCAGGAGGGCCTGGATATCCCGCTGGCTGTACTCGCGACGCCCGGACACGCCCTTGCGCGGCGCAATAAAGGGGATCTCATCCTCCCAATAGCGGATAACATAGGGCTTCACCCCGATCAGCTTGCTTACATCCCCGATAGAAACCTTTTCCGGCGTCATCAACTTCTTTTTTCTCTAAACTCCATCTGCACCGGTATCGATCCGAAACCCAGATCCTGGCGAATTCTGTTGATCAGATAGTTCTTGTACCGGTTGGGGAAACCACGCAGGCGGTTTACAAAAAATATAAAACGCACCGGGTTGACCGATGTTTGGGTTGCGTAGCGAATTTTGATGTTTTTCCCCCTTACCGGCAGGCCATAATGCTCCAGCCAGTCAGCCAGGGCCTTGTTCAGCCGCGGGGTTTCCACCCGCCTGTTGAGCTGCCGCCAGACCTGCAGTGTCGTGGTCAGCAGCGCGGAAACACCTTCCCCATGCAGAGCGGATAGAGGAAGCACGGGTGCGAAATCCAGGATAGCAAAAAGAAAGCGAAGCCTGTCCCGGGCGGCTTCAAAACTGTTTCTCATCTGAGGCATCAGGTCCCATTTGTTCAGGCAGAGGATGATCCCCCTCCCCTTCTTGACGGCCAGGGAGGCGATCTTCTTGTCCTGCTCGGTCACCCCCTCACGAGCATCGATCAATAGAAGGACGATATCCGCCTCCGACAGGCTGCTGATCGCCCGGTTGACGGAGTAGTACTCCACCGCGTCGTTGACCTTGTTTTTGCGGCGAATGCCCGCCGTATCCAATAACCGGAAAGTATAGCCTTTGTAGCTGAATCTCCCCTCGATGACATCCCGGGTGGTACCGGGGATGTCGGTGACCAGCGACTTCTCTTCATTGAGCAGAGTATTCAGCAGGGTGGATTTGCCGGTATTGGGCTTGCCGATGACCGCCAGATTGATCGTCTTGTCCGTACTCCGGGGCTCTTCACCGCCCCGGTCATTCAGCGGCTCACCCTGGCAGCGCTGGTGGATCATGTCCCGCAGACTGCTGATATTCCTGCCGTGGGCCGCGGAAACAGAGATCATGGACTCGAAACCCAGCTCGTAGAAATTCCAGGCCGCGTCCTCCTGCTGCGCCGTGTCGACCTTATTGACCACCAGAATGAGCTTGTCCTGATATTTCCGGAGCCGCTCCATGAAGTCCAGGTCTTCACCGCTTAAAGCCCGGGCGTCGATCACCAGCAGCAGCAGGTCGGCCTCGACAGCCGCCTGCAGGCTCCGCTCCGAGATACGGGTCTCCATCTCCCCGGTCTCCAGGTTGAAGCCTCCGGTATCCAACAGGAGAATACGCGTATTCCCAAGCCGCCACTCGAACTCGACAGCATCCCGGGTAACCCCGGGGGTGGGATCGGTGATCGCCTTCCTCCGGCCGATCAGGCGGTTAAAAAGCGTCGATTTTCCCACATTGGGCCTGCCCAGGATAGCGACCCTGTAAAGCTTTTCCTTAATGGGAGACGAAATCAAATTTCTCCCCCATCCAGCTTTTCATGAACTGGTCGATTTCCTGGTATGACTTCATCTCCATGACAGCGCCGGCGGCTTCCTCGGCCTCCGCGATGGAAACCGAACGGATGATTTTCTTGATCTCAGGAATCCCGATGGCGCTCATACTGAATTCGTCCAAACCCAGGCCAAGGAGGATGATGGCGGCGTTGGTATCGCCGGCCATTTCTCCGCACATGCCTACGGAAATTCCCTGGCTGTGGCCATTGTCGATAACCAGCTTGATCATGCGCAGGACAGCGGGATGAAAAGGCTCGTAAAGGTAGGCGATACGCTCATTCTCCCGGTCAACGGCAATGGTGTACTGAATCAGGTCATTGGTACCGATGGAAAAAAAGTCGACCTTCTTGGCCAGAATGTCGGCGGTAAAGGCCGCCGAGGGCACCTCGATCATGATCCCCACAGGTATGTCTTCCTTGAAGGGCACGCCCTGCTGCCTGAGCTCTTCCCTGGCCTCCTCGTAGAGCTCCAGCACCAGGTTTAGCTCTTCGATACCGGAGATCATGGGAAACATGATCTTCAAATTGCCATAAACGGAGGAGCGCAGCAAAGCCCGCAGCTGGGTTTTGAAAATATCCGGCCGGGCGATGCAGAAGCGCACGGCCCGCCATCCCAGAATGGGATTACTCTCATCGATGGTCTTGACGCTGGGGATGAGCTTGTCACCGCCGAGATCCAGTGTCCTGATGGTCACGCTGCGGGGATTCATCGGCTCCAGGACCGACCTGTAGGCGGCAATCTGCTCCTCCTCCAGGGGGAAACGTTGGGGTAAAATATAAAGGAACTCGGAACGGTACAGACCGATTCCGTCGGCCCCGTGGGCAAGCACGGAATCGACCTCTTCGGGGATCTCGATATTGGCTTCCAGGAGCAGAAGCTTGCCGTCGCGGGTCTCCCCCGGCAGCTCGTTCAGGGTCAGTAGCTGCAGCTCGCGCCGCAGCCAGGCTTCCCTGCTGGCCTGATACTGCTTGCGGGTCTCCTCATCGGGATCGAGGATAACAAGACCCTCGTTGCCGTCCACAATGATCTCGTCACCCGTCTTCACGAAGCGGGTCAGGTCGGAAAGCCCCAGGACGGCGGGTATTTCAAAGGAGCGGGCCAAAATGGCGGTATGTGAGGTTTTGCCCCCCACATCGGTGGCAATGCCGATCACCTTTTTTTTGTCCATGGAGATGACATCCGAAGGCAGCAGGTTGTGGGCCACCAGAATACAGTCTTCTTCCAGATCAGTCAGAGGGACCTTGTGCCTGTAAAGCAGGTGGCCCATGATTCGGCGGGACACGTCGTGGATATCGGTGCTCCGCTCCCGGAGATAGACGTCTTCGGATGCATTGAGCCGCTCGACCATTTCTTCCACCGCCTTCAGCAGCACCCACTCGACGTTCTTGAGGCGGACCGTCAACTCCTTGTTCACCAGAGCGCTCAGCTCGGGATCCCGGGTCATCAGCAGATGCGCCTCGATAAGCTTGTTCTCCATTTCGCTTATTTCGCTTCCCCGGGTTTCCTTCAGCCGGGTTAGCTCCTGCCGGGCCATCTCCAGAGCGTTTTGGAAGCGCCCGAACTCGAACTCCACCTGTCCGGCGCTGATATCGTAGCTGGGAATGGAAAGTTTTTCCTCCAGATATACAAAGGCCCTGCCCAGGGCAATACCGGGGGAAACCAATATTCCTCTGACAATCTTCATTCGGTTGTTACTATAAGAGCTTTTCAGTCCTCTGTCAAACCGGATGCTCTGCCTGCCGATGATAGTACTGATATGAAGAAGAAAAACACCGTGGGCTGTTTGTTCTATATCGCCCTCATACTCCTGATCCTGGTCATCTTTTTGTTCAACCGCTCTACAGTTCAGGAAGTAATGAAGAAAACCGGCTTCATGGACCTGTTTACAGCCAAAAACAACACTCCCCCCGAGGTGGTCATTTCCCCCTTGGACACGGAAGAACCCCGGAGCGAGCCAGAGCGGCAGCCTGAGAGCAGGGAGTTGGTTCTCACTCCGGAAAATGCCCCGCCTCCTACGGAAAAACCGGCGGAAGAGGAGCGGCCGGCGCCTAAAATCCGCCAGGCCCGGCTGTTCTACGTTCTCGTGGCAGGTGACGGCTCCATCAGCCTCAAGGGTATTATCAGGCCCGTGGAATACACCGACGCGCCCCTGCGCTCAACCCTCGTGAGCCTTTTCAGCGGACCCGCACCGGCGGAGGTCAACCGCGGCCTGATGACCCTCATCCCCCCGGACACCCGGATCAATGCCATTCATATAAAAAACGGGATCGCCTATCTGGATTTCAATGAAAGCTTCAGGTTCAACCGCCTGGGCAGGGAAGGCCTGACGGCACAGCTCAAGCAGGTCGTCTATACGACCACCGAGTTCAGCAACCTGGAGCAGGTACAGATTCTCATAGACGGTAAGAAGCTGGACTACCTCGGTCCCGAGGGTGTTTATATCGGCGCACCCCTAGGACGGGACAGTTTCTGAAACCGTCAGGGCAACTGCATCCTGCAGCTCTGAAAGGGGCCGTGATTCTTCCCGGGAAAAAAGACCCAGAAACTCCAGGTTTCCCCGCCGGCCTTTGACGGGCGAGGCGGTTATACGGGAAAGATAGGTCCCCTCCTGCCAGAGCTCGTCGATCAGCGACTGAAGAATCTCCCGGTATCGTTCCGCACCACGCACCACGCCGCGGAAATCCGGGGCCGGCCGCCGCCATTCAAACTGGGGCTTGATCAGGGCGATCAGCCAGCCCTCAGTCACCAGGCTGAGCAGATGCCCGGCGGCCCGGCGCAGGGAACGGAAACTCAGATCCGCTACCGCGGCGTGGGGAAGTATACCGCCCATAAAGAAATTCCGGTTTACCGCCATGATATTGGTCCGTTCCAGGGCCACCACCCGATCATCCCGGCGCAGGGTATAAGCGAGCTGGTTATAGCCCACATCGATGCTGTAAACCCGCTTCGCGCCGCGCTTGAGCAGGCAATCCGTGAAGCCGCCTGAGGAGGCGCCGGCATCGATTAACACCATGCCTCGAACATCCACCCGCCACACCGTAAGCGCGTGGTCCAGCTTCTGTCCGCCCCTGGAGATGAAGGGGGAAGGCGGTTTGAATGAGATGTGACTGTTCTCGGGCAGCGGGGTTTTAGGATCGCGTAGGGTTTCTCCCGCAACGCGGATTTCCCCGCAGAGAATGCGGGCCAGAAGCCTTTCCTTATCCGCTTCCGGATAGAGGCGCTTGAGCAGATCAAGGAGGGGAATTGTCTTCATCTTCCCCCAGGGCGGGAAAATCCTGCCGTATTCTCCGAATTGCAACCGTTTTCCCGCTGTCGGCATCGATCTCCAACAGTATGCCCATGATAACGGGAGGCCCCTCCTCCACTTCCATTTTGAAGGGAATCTGCATGAGGCTCCGCTTTATGGATATCTCACGCTTCATGCCGATCACGCTTTCCGCCGGTCCGGTCATTCCCAGGTCCGTTATGAATCCGGTTCCCCCGGGAAGTACCTTTTCATCAGCGGTCTGGACATGCGTGTGGGTTCCAAACAGGGCGCTGACCTGACCATCCAAAAACAGGGCCAGCGCTTCTTTTTCCCCGGGAGATTCCGCGTGGAAATCGATCAGGATAATGTTTGCCTTGCTGCGCAGGCGCTTGACCAGATCCTTGCCGACCTGAAAGGGACAGCGCAGAGTATTGAGGTTCTGCCGGCCCTCCAGATTGATGACGGCAATGGAACACTTCTTTTTCGAGATCAGGCAGTGTCCCTTGCCGGGAACACCATTGGGATAGTTGGCAGGCCGGAGGAGCCGTTCTTCAGAGTCCAGCAGTGGAAAGATCTCCCTCCGCTGCCAGATATGGTTTCCGGAAGTGATAACATCGACGCCAACCTTAAAAAAACCTGCCGCCAAGTCGGGCGTCAAGCCCAAACCAGCGGCAGCATTCTCCCCGTTGACGATAACCACATCCGCTCTGGTACGCTTCACCAGGCTCTGCAGGCCCATGAAGAGAGCCCTGCAGCCCGGCTGGCCCACCACGTCCCCGAGGGCCAAGATTTTTACAGTCAAAAAGCGGTTACTTCCTTCCTACCTGGCATACTCGACAATGCGTGTTTCCCGGATAATCGTGACCTTGATCCTGCCGGGATATTTAAGCTCCGCTTCTATCTTCTTGGCGATATTCTTGGCCAGGATCTTGGCTTCATCGTCATCCACTTCCGCATTGTTTACCATGATTCGCACTTCCCGCCCCGCCTGGATCGCATAGGCCTTGTCCACACCATTAAAGTCTTCGGCGATCTTTTCAAGGTTCTCCAGCCGCTTGAGATAGTTGTCGAGAGTCTCCCTGCGCGCCCCGGGCCGGGAGGCGGAGATCGCGTCCGCAATCTGTATTAAATGAGCCTCCAGGCTGGAAGCTTCAATATCGTTATGGTGAGCGCCGATGGCATTCACGACAGCCGGAGATTCGCCGATTTTACGCGCCAGCTCCATGCCCACCTCGGCATGATTCCCCTCACCGTCGGCCTCCACACCCTTGCCTATGTCGTGAAGCAGAGCCGCCCGTTTGGACACCTCGACATCCCCGTTCACCTCCGCAGCCAGGGCACCCGCCAGAATAGCGACTTCCTTGGAATGTGTCAGCACGTTTTGGCCATAGCTGGTCCGGAAATACAGCCGTCCCAGGGCGCGGATGCCCTCCGGGGACATGTTGTGGATGCCGAGCTCGAAGAGGACTTTTTCGCCTTCTTCGTAGATCTTCTGGCTGATCTCCTTGGTCACTTTCTGGACAATCTCTTCGATCCTTGCCGGGTGTATGCGCCCATCGGTGATCAGCCTCTCCAGCGCCACCCGAGCGATCTCTTTACGTACCGGATCGAAGCATGAAATAACAACGGCTTCGGGTGTATCGTCGATGATCACATCCACCCCGGTCAATGTTTCCAAAGTCCGGATATTCCTGCCCTCGCGCCCTATGATCCGTCCCTTCATTTCATCATTGGGCAGGCTTACCGTGGATACAGTGATTTCAGAGCTCACATCAGTGGCAATTCTCTGAATGGTGGCAACAATGATTTCCCGAGCCTTCTTCTCGGCTGTGACCTGGGCTTCCTGTTCGATTAAGTTTATTTTTACCTTAGCCTCGTGCATTGCTTCGCTCTCGAGGCTCTGGATAAGGAGTTTCTTCGCCTCCTGTTCCGATAAGCCGGAGATACGCTCCAGCTCCCGGGTCCACTGTTCCGCTTCTTTCTTTAACTCTTCCTCTTTTTCTACTATCAACCTCTCGCGGTTTGCAGCCGCACTCTCCTTGGTATGGAGGGTGTCGGTCCTTTTTTCTAGGTTCTCTTCCTTCTGTAACAGCCGCCTTTCTAAACGCTGTAGCTCATTTCTTCTTTCTCGTGTTTCTCGCTCTTGCTGATTTCTTTCCTTAATTAGCTTGTCTTTGACTTCTAAGAGGGCTTCTTTCTTCTCTACCTCTGCCTCTTTTAACGCTTCCTGTATAATCCTTTCCGCTCTCTGTTCTGATGAAGAAAGTTGAAATCTGGCATACAGCCATCGAATGAACCAACCTAGAATCAAACTTGCAAGAGGAAGAATTACTAACATCAAGATGCGCATATTCTTCCCCCTAACTATTTTACTCCTCTAATCTAAATTGAAACGTCCTTGTGTGTCAAGATTTTTCGTATCATAGTCGGATGCTTATTCTCATTAATTCTTTCTTTCAAAGATATTTAGGCTGGAAACCAGCTCCGTGAGCTCAAGCTCCTTCCTGACCGGCAAGCCCAGGAAAAGGAAGGCTTCTTTGTCTTCATACACTGCTGGAATAAAGATGGCTCCCCGCAGGTATTGAAGGTCCTCCTTATTGAATTTCACGGCAAATGCCGTTAGATTCTCCAGATTTTCGTTGATCAGAATGACCTTTTTCTCCGCCAACAACAGCTGATAAAAGGCTTCTGCAGTGCTGAATTGGAGCTTCTGGGGCTTATCGATCAACCCGATTTTTAGGACCGGTACATAGACGTCCCCAGTTTTTTCCATGATAGCGGCACTCATGGCCTTAATCTTGCTTGAAAGCTCCACCAACGAACGGAGCTTCCCGGTTTCCTTTTCCAGGTTCTTGAACTGACTCACGTAGCCCTGGTAATCCAGGCCGGCTTCAGTCAGCTCCAGTCGGTGCCGGGTACGGCGGCTCTTGAGGATCCGCTGGGCCGCATCCCACTCCGGCAGCTCGCTGATTTCAGTCAACAGGTCAAGATTATCGCCCAGACCCAAAAGCTCTCCGATGTCGGTTTCCGCTTCTTCAGACCCCTTCGCCTGCTCCACGCTTACGGAAGCTGCCTCAAGCTCAACTGAGCGTATTGATTCTGCCAAAGCCATTAAACCTAGGCCCCGCTTGCCCTTGGTATAGATATCTTCCTTGATTCGGTAAACCCCGTCTTCAACGACCACGGCGGTTCGCTGTTTGCGCACAGCTTCGATCAGCTCTGCCACGGTATAGGTCCGAATCTTGCCTTTTTTCAGGAGAGTCTCGAGCTGACGCCTGACCAGCTCCTGTTCGCTCCCCGGCTCCTGAACAAGGGCGGGCTCGACAGACGGCTCAAGCTGAGTGGCTTCTTCTACCGCTTCCAGCTCTTCCGCAGGGGCCTCTGCGGCCGCCGCTTCCGGCTTCTTTGCTGCAGCTTCCACCTCTTCGGCCAGGGGCAGCAGGTCCAGCTCTTCCTGCGGCTCCGGGGGCAGGGGTTTGATTTCGGCAACGACTTCCAGCTCTTCGAGCTCTTCCGCGGGTAGGGCCTCGACGGCCTCGACTTCCTCAGCCTCTGCTTCGGGCAGCTCCTCGACTTCCTTTAGGGCCTCGACGGCCTCGATCTCCTCGACGGCCTCGATCTCCTCGACGGCCTCGATCTCCTCGACGGCCTCGACTTCCTCGATCTCCTCGACTTCCTCCAGGGCCTCGACTTCCTCGATCTCCTCGACGGCCTCGACTTCCGCGACGGCCTCGATCTCCTCGACTTCCTCGACGGCCTCGACTTCCTCCAGCGCCTCGACTTCCTCCAGCGCCTCGACTTCCACAGCCTCTGCTTCGGGCAACTCCTCGACAGGAACCTCCTCCCCGCTCTCCTGGACCTCCTCCACGCCGATCTCTTCGACTACGATGGTTTTGCGCTCTTTGCGTGCGGTGACGGCAGGTCTCTCCGCAGGGGCAGCGGAGGGCAGAACGGACACCTCCCGGGCGGAGAGAGTAATCTTCCCCCGGTCCAGTGCTTTCTGGATTAGCTCTTCCACAAGGGCGATATCCGGCGCCCGCGGCTCCGGCTCTGCGCCGCGGGCGCCGATTACCGCG
>Ga0272441_10002987_pt1 | contig 33179 bp, 39 predicted proteins | sample SSMProp6N_FD_193582 | JGI IMG/M metagenome (GOLD analysis project Ga0272441, IMG submission 193582) | Marine sediment archaeal communities from Little Sippewissett salt marsh, Falmouth, MA, United States - SSM-Prop-6N | ecosystem: Environmental > Aquatic > Marine > Wetlands > Sediment ... | reverse complement strand
TCTGATAGTTTCTCGTAGAGTCCTTGAGCCCGTGAATAGCTTGGGAGAACATGGCCACGCATATAGCGGCTTAAAATGGGTGGGCTGAGTCCGAGGACATCCGAGAGTTCTTGATAGGTATTGGTCTCACTTGCAACCTTTAGCAAGTCAGTGATCATCATACGGTACTTTAGTTCCCTAACTCTGGTCTCTGCCATTTTCTCCCTTCCTTTATTTGACATTGGCGGGCCTGAAGGGATTCGAACCCTTGGCCAACGGCTTTCTTCGACCCGTAGGTCTTAAAAGGCCGATGCTCTACCTTGCTGAGCTACAGGCCCAGTCTATTTCAAGACGATAACCCATTTACATCAACAAGGTATTTAACTCTTATTCGTTTTGCTGCATTCATTGAATATATATACAATTAACGCAAAAAAATGCCGCGGTAAGCCTTATATTAACCACTATAGACGTGAATGGTGCAACAAGCGGCTATGGTCTAGGGGTTATGATCTCAGCTTCCCAAGCTGATGACTCGGGTTCGATTCCCGGTAGCCGCACCAATATTCACATGGTTCTGAACCCAAAAACAATAAACAGAGACACATCAATAATGGGTTTTGTGAATTGATTTGAGTTATGAACGTAAGATATTGGAGGATTTGAAGCCTGAATATTTCCAGCATCCAAGGGATTTGGCTGCTATTAGAAACCTGCAGCGGGTGAAGGGCATGGATTTGTTTACGAAAAAGTTTATGGAGCTGGGGTTCGAGAAGATAATGCTTATTCAAAATATTGGTAGCTGTTTAAGGGTTAGTGAGACCCAGATACCCAGTATCTATAAGGTTTTCAAAGAGGCTTGTGATGCTTTGGAGATAGCGCCTCCTGATCTTTTCATTCAGAATAGCCCATTCCCGAATGCGTATACCTATGGATATACGAGACCTTTTGTTGTGGTTACTACGGGTTTGATCAAGGATTTTTCCCCTGAGGAGCTTATGTTCATATTGGGACATGAGCTTGGGCATGTGAAGTGCGGGCACACCTTGTATAATACGATGGCTGAGAATCTCACATTGATAATCGGGTTCATCAGTGATATGACGCTTGGAATAGGTCAGCTTGTTACTACGGGTATCCAACTAGCTTTGCTTGAGTGGAGCAGGAAGGCAGAGTATAGTGCAGATAGGGCGGGATTGTTGGCGGTTCAAGATGTTGAAGCAGCCTCATCGGCGTTGTCTAAATTGATGGCTCCTTCGAAGGAGATCTGGCAGGAGATCAATATGGATGAAATCAATAAGCAGGCGGAGGAGTTTGAGGAACTCTCTGAAGATGATCTGAGTAAGATATACAAGTTTTTCTCAACCATTCAACAGACCCATCCATGGACTATCCTCCGTACGAAAGAGATCAATGAATGGGTAGATGATGGTACATACGATGCTGTAATGTCTATGGACCCGGAGAAATTGGAAGAAATTGTGAAAAAGACAGAGCAACTTGCCTCCAATAAGGTTCTTTGCCCTGATTGTGGGGGTGAACTTGCTTGGATAGAGCAGTATGAGAGATGGTACTGTTATAGCTGTGAGAAATATCCCTGATTTATCCAATTATTTTATTAATGGCTATATGGATGTGTTTTGGACATGCCATTTTGTAGTAATTGTGGTTATCAAGTAACGGAGGGAAGTAAGTTCTGCAGCGATTGCGGAGCACCCTTACAACAGCCACCACAACAGACATACACACAACCACCACCTCAACCAGCATACCAGCAACAAGGAGAACCCATTCAAGGATACATTCAAGCCTGTAAACACGGGTTCCCAGTGAACACATTCAGTCTATTCCTTACAAATATGAGGATAATCGCAGCTAAAACGGGAGGGCTGGCTGCAAACTTCACCGCAGCGGGGGCAGCGAGCGGGGGAATAGTAGGAGGACTTATTGGGGCAGGGATTGATGCGCGTTCAAGTGGTGGGATGAATAAGAAGACTCTTGAATATAGTCAGATGACGCCTGATCAGATGATTGCACAGGATAAGAAGAACTTTGAGATCCCTTATGCGACAATTCTGAGTGTCGAGATGAAGCAGCCGGGTTTTATGGGGCAGGGAGAGATTAAGGTAAAGACTCAGGGTAAGGATTACAGGTTTATGCTTGATACGTCCAAAGAGATTTTTGCTCAGTATATTCAGACGTTTAACCAATCTTTGCCGGGTAGAGTTTTCGTTAAATAGGCTCCTTTTATTATTTTATCCAACAAATTCCATTACGCTAGCGATATGTTTTAATTATAGGCCCATAATACAATAACCATGCAATACTGTAGAAAATGCGGAAGCGAAATAGAAGACGATGCAAAATACTGCAAACAATGCGGTACAGCAGTCAGAGGAACCTATTTTGAGGACATAAACGTAGCAGCAGACGACCTACTAGGTAAGGTAAAGGAGCTTATCAGAGAAGGAAATGTAACTCGGATCATTGTACTAAATGAGAACGAGGAACAACTCTTTGAGATCCCAGTCACACTTGCGGCGGTAGGCACCTTACTAGCACCTCAATTAGCGGCACTAGGAGTAATCGCAGCCTTAGTAACTCGTCCAATAATTAGGATCGAGCGAAAGGAAAAAGCAATCACTGAGTAAATACTCCAAATCCTCTTTATTTATCCCCTTTCTTATTCTCATCTGTGGCCATACAGATAATACCTATTCAGGGACTTCCAATAATAAAGAAGGATGATGATCTCGCAGAGCTAACAATACAATCCCTAGCCAGTTTTGGGTTGAGGCCCCAGAAAAAAGATGTCTACATCTTCTCGCATGTAATTGTCTCTAGATCTGAGGGTAAAGAAGTCGATCTGGAAAAGGTCAAACCAAGCAAGAAAGCCTTGGAGTATGCAGAGGTTACAGGCAAGGACCCCAGACTGGTTGAGGTAATACTAGGTGAATCTAGAGGGATTAGGCGGATAGCTCCGGGTGTATTGATTACTGAGACTAAGCATGGTTTTGTCTGTGCAAACGCGGGTATTGATAAATCCAATGTTCCAGGGGATACGATTGTTTCTCCACTTCCAGATAATCCTGATCTTTCTGCTTTGCGCATCCGAAGAAGATTCAGGGAACTATCAGGCGTAGATGTGGGGGTCATTGTTTGTGATACCCATGGGCGTGCTCATCGTGAGGGGGAGATCAATGTTACTGTGGGTGCTAGTGGTTTTGAGGTTATTAGGGATAGGCGTGGTGAGTTTGATCTTTTTGGTTATGAGTTAAAGGTCAAGCGTACCTCTGTTTCTGATGAGCTTGCCTCTGCGGCTGAGCTGGTGATTGGACAGAGTGATGAGGGTATTCCTGCTGCTTTGATTCGTGGGTATGATATACAGTTGTCTGATTCTAGTTGTGCTAAGGATATTGTTCGTGCTAGGGAGAAGGATTTGTTTCTGTAGGGTTTTGTTAATATCCTGTTTTGATTTTGTTTTGATTTGAAATGATCTCATCAATATTTTATATGTCTCAACATTATGTGATGTTCTTAACATATGTGTATCAAAAAAAGTGAGTTAGCAAGGGGTCAATAAGCCATATTTACAGCTTCCATGCAAGGAAGAAAGTAAATAGAATATATGCACACTGTAGTATTGCCCGAGTGGGAGCGGTGAGCCGCCAAAGAAGCGAAAGGCGGAAGGGCCGCAGAGTCACAGGGATGGGCTTCAAAAGAGCATGGCTTTGGCTATGAAAACTGCATCCCGATGACAAGAACACTTGGGCGCTTTGCGTTTTTGGGAAAACGAATTCAATAAGGCTATTGTATCTATATAGGATATCCCTAAATAACCGGCATCTATAGATCATACTAGTAAAAAATATACAAAAGAGAGGTATAGAGAAAAAAATGTGGTTTTGGTTAGGAGGAGTAATCCTAGTAATAGTTGCGACGTTCATCCTTCCAGCATTCTACGTTGTCCCCCAGTGGGAGAAAGTAGCGGTAATCAGGTTCGGAAATATCGAAAAGATAGTTGAGACAGGGCTTCACCTCAGAATTCCAGTAATAGATTCATTGATGCGTGTGGACATTAGGACGCAGACTATTGACTTGATGGGGCAGCAGGCGATAACGAAAGATAATATTAGTGTTGTTATCGATGCTGTTGTTTTCATGCAGATTGAAGACCCGGAGAGGCTGATTCTAAAGATTCAGGACTATAGGACTTCAGTTAACAAGTATGCGCAGACAGCCATCAGGAATATCATTGGTACCTATGACTTGGATGTTTTATTAGAGAAGAGAGAGGAAGTAGCTATCAAGCTCAAGGAAGAGATCGATCTTCTGGTAAAGGACTGGGGTATCGATATCACTAGGGCTGGTCTACAAGACATTAGTTTACCCCCAGATATGAAACGTGCTTTCGCGGTCCAAGCAGAGGCAGAACGAGAGTCAAGAGCTATACAAATCAAGGCAAATGCGGAGCTTGAGGCAAGCACAAAACTCAGGGAAGCAGCGCTGAATATGTCGGACCCCAACGCGATGCAGCTTAGAATATTGAGCACGTTGAACGATATCAGCAAGGATCAGAGTAATACAATAATCATGGCACTGCCCTTGGATACTCTGAGAGCAGCGGGGATAGATGGTATAGCTTCAATGTCCGCGATCCAGAGTAAAAAATATCCTAAGCAACAAGGTTAGGCAGCCAAGCGAGTACAGCTAAAGCGCCTAAACCTATACATATTTTCCAAAAACTAACACGACGAGCCAGCCTCAACAATGCGTCTATCGCTAGGTAGCCTACTATCGCTGCAATCAAAGCCGCGATAGCTGCATAAGGATCAGGTGTGAAGCCATCAACTAGCATCATTCCGAATGCAGCGGCGAAGCTTGCTGGTATACTCATCAAGAAGCTTATCCTGAAAGCTTCTTCACCTGTGAAGTTTTTGAATAGCATTATTGATGTGGTTAATCCTGATCGTGATAACCCGGGTATTATTGCGAGTCCCTGTGCAGCGCCGAGGATTAGTGAGATTGGCCATGTGAGTTCTGAGCCTGTTTGCTCTTGTTGTGCTGCCTGTCGTTGGAGTAGGCCAGTTAGTATTAACGCTAATCCAGTTAGAGCTAAGAGAATCTCGCCAACAGCTAGGGATACGTTTAACCACATATAGATGGGAAATCCGACCAAGCCAGTCAGCAGGGTGATGATGAATAGCTTTGATCTTAGGTCGGCATGTTCAGTTGTTTTTCCTCTCAAGATCTCGATTACTTCTTTTCTGAAATAAACTAATGCTGCAAGTCCTGTGCCTAAGTGGAGAAAAATGGCTGTTGAAAAGGTCTCCTCGGCGCTTAACCCAAAGACACCTACCAAGACAATAACCAAGTTACCCTCACTCGAGACAGGCAGCCACTCGAGAAGCCCCTGTAATAATCCGATGATGATGGACTCGATTAAGGAATTCACAGAACTAATTTAGCCACCCTTGATATAACCTCAACGCCCAAACCATTAAAAATGGGATGCTGTTCATTGGATTTATGCTGGATGCCCAAAAAATCGGTACCGATATGAATGTGCTAATCTCTGAAAGACGATTCAATGATATCATTACTGGAGCAGAACAATTGACGGAGGAATATCCTGAGAGCTATCTTGGCAGATGGTGGATGGCAAGAGGGTATACTTTGATGGGGGACACAGAGTCAGCTCTTCATTGGTTTATGGAGGCGATGAAAAAAGCTGAGGATGATTATGAGGAGTCCAAGATAAGCAGTAGCATGGCAAATGTCTATAATATCAGGAAAGATTGGGATCAGTCACTGAATTTTTCTGAGATCGCCTTGGAGTTGAATCCTGAGAATGTGGTTGGAGTTATCGCGAGAAGCATAGCGTTGATGGCTACTGGGAAGAGAAAGGAGGCTTACAAGTTGCTTGATGTAAACACCAAGCGGTACAAAGAGGATTATCAGAAGGCATGCGTCGCAGCGGTGAAGAAAGACAAAGAAAAAATGCTGTCATACCTATCAAAAGCGATTTCCGAGAACCCACACACCAGAATCACGGTACAATATGACCCTGATTTCGCGCTATACCGGAGAGACCCGGATTTCAGGGCACTCCTAAAATCTTAGGCATCTTTATCAACCCATACATTGTGAGATAAGTGAAATACATTTGAAAATATTAGTACTCTACGGCTCAAAACCCAGTAAAAACAGCAAAGAGATTATTGAGGTAGCTGAAAAAATGGGGCACACGGTACTGGCGGGCCCAACAAGCGATGTATCAAGTCTAATTAGTTCAGAGGGATCACGTTTCTGGCTTGGAAGAGAAGAGGTTTCTGATTTTGATCTGTGTTTTCTCCGTAGCTTTGGTCCGGGGAGCACTGAGCAGTCTACTCGCAGGATTAGTATGATGGAGCATATAGAGGTAGCTGGCATCAAAATGATCAACAGTACCTATCCATTCAGGAGAAGCAGGGACAAATACGCTACACAGTATACACTCCAAGCTGCAGGAATACCCATACCAAAGACATTCACAACAGAGAGCCTAGCACGGGCATATGAACATACACAGAAGATGATCCCAATAATCTACAAGCCTATTCTGAGCAGTATGGGTAGGGGTAGCATGAAATTCGATGAGACAGACCTAGCCTATAACGCATACAGGATGCTAGACAGGCTACATCACCCACTTATAATCCAAGGATACATACCAAACCCCGGAAGAGACATCAGAGTATTCGTAGTAGGTGATGAATGCATTGGTGCAGTCTACAAGTATATACCTGAGGGGCAATGGAAGAGCAATGTTGCTCAGGGAGGAAAAATGGTGGAAGAGGAGATGCCTTCTGAGGTCATTGAGCTGGGGTTCAAGGCTGCACGTACTATGGGGCTTGACTATTGTGGAGTAGATATCATAGAATCCTCTGATGGTCCTGTTGTGCTTGAGGTAAACGCGGCGCCCGGATGGCAAGGCTTGAAAAAGGCTACTGGGAAGGATGTAGCGGAACTTATTGTACAGTATGGAGTGAGTCAGGTTGAGTGATGAGTTAAGCAAGATACCAATCAGGATAACGATAGTGGATAAGGGAGAAGCGACGGGACACCTAAACAGATTAACAGCTCCTCTAACGGTTGAGACTATCCAGCAGATTCTACCTATTAACAGTAGGACTAGTCCAGCCATGGGGCACGTATCAGTGCTATTGAGCATCAAGCGTGGAGTAGAGAAACCAGTGAATCAGGTCAAGGCAGGTACTATTGCCTATTGGCCTAGGAGTGATGCATTGACTATTTACCCTAAGGATACTAAACCTTACAGCCCTGTGAACAAGATTGGTGAGATCGAGGAAAATCTGGAGCTATTCAACAGGTTGAGAAGCGGCTCCAGAATAATCATTGAAAGAAGCTAACCTCGGTTTGGAGTATCAGCGTTAATGCTGAGAATGTTTATTATTAATATAAAATAGACTCATAATAGATTGGAATGGTTAATCATGATTTATTGGTTGAGAAAGAGATACGAAGGATTCTCAATGATGCGTTTGGATGGGCGTTAACCAAAGACAGGGCATTATTCGAGAGCATATTCTCCACTACTACTGACTTTTTCGCCTACTTCCCGGGTTCAAATACAGTGGTTGGCTGGGAACAATTCAGCAAAGTCTTGGATGGTTGGATGGATCCAAGGAACAAGGCGTTGGGGTTTGATATCAGAGACCTCCGTATAGTTTTTTCTGAGTTAGGTGATGTGGCGTGGTTTTCTGCTGTGGTTGATGATATGGGGGAGTTTGACGGTGAGCCATGGGGAGCGAAAGATATTCGCTGGACAGGCGTATTGGAGGTACGTGGTGAAAGATGGGTGATAGTGCAGCAGCATATGTCAGAAGCGAATGATAAGTAGAAATCTTATTGAATTGGTTTATCTAGAGTTATTGAGAAAAAGTTTAGGCTTCTTTTTGATCAGTCATCTGGTAGACTTTTAGGTTGCTGCTCCGAGTCACCATCTTTATGGCTCCCTTCTCTTCGAGCATGTTGAGCATCCTCTTTGCTACGCTGATCTTTAGGTTGAATCTGGTAGCGACGCCTGTGGCTGTGATTGCTTTCATGCCCTGTAATGCACCTAGCACCTCTTTGCTGTTGATGTCTGGCATATCTACTGAGCCGATTATTTTTTCTCTTGGTCCCTTTGTTGACATTTATTTCACCCTCAAATGCAGATGTGTTATTGATAAATCCTACGCCTATAGATACTTCTTTATCTCTTCCTCAGATAAGGTTTTGAATACCTTTGATTCTTGCGAAATAACCGCTACGTTGATGTCATCGGGGGATAACTCTTCTTCAGCCGCCTCCTTCAATGCTTCAACTGCTAGTCCTATTGATTCATCAAGTGATATCTCGTCCCTATACTGGTCTGATAATACCTTCTTGGCTTTCTCGCTGTTTCTACCGATGGAGGTTGCCTTATATCCTCGGTAGCTTCCGCTTGGATCAGTGGCGATCAGGCTTGCCCTGAACTCATCAACCCCTCCAAAGAGAAGGCTGACTCCAAAAGGTCTCACTCCAGCGTTCTGTGTGTATCTCTGGAGTAGATCACCGACGCCGCTGGTTAGGTCCTCGACGTCTACTGGTTCATCGTAGGTCATCTTGTTGCTCTGGCTGTAGAGTCTTGCTTGTCTGATGAGTATTCGTGCGTCTGGGCTGAGTCCAGCGATGGCGACGCCCACATGGTCATCGATCTTGAATATTTTTTTGCTGTTGCTTGGTGCTGCGAGTTTGCTGAGTTTTGGCTCCATGGCGGCTAGTATAACGCCTTCGTTGCTCCGGATTCCCACGATTGGGCTTCCGCGTTTTACTAGCTCTAGGGCGTACTCAACTTGGTATATTCTTCCCTCTGGGGAGAAGATTGTGATTGCTCCGTCGTATTCTCTTCCACGTGACACAGTTATCAGCCCGAAATATCTTGAATAGGGAAGGTAGCCCCATTTTTAAAGGTTCCATACCCGACCATCGGTATCAAATAATTGTTCCGCCAATATTCATCGATTAAATATGGTCAAGACAAATCGAGAAAAACTCTTGGAGATAGGTGTGATAGGCGCGATAACTCATCCAGCTATCGATGCGAGGTATGTTAATAACTGGGATGGGAAGCCCAGCGTAGGGCTTGGACAGGGGGGTATAGTTTACAACATCAAGCCGGGTGACAGCTGTTTTGACTGGGCTTGGGGTGAGAAGGTAGAGCCCGGGGTTTCCGTTGATGGTATTGGTAATGATCGCGCCAAGGGTAGCTTCAGGAACTTTACCTGTGTCGGTAATAAAGCTAGGGTGGTTAAAGGCGAAGCCAAGGGTAAGGAAGGGGTCGTTGTTGGTAAGGTCGGGGGATTACCTGATAGAAAACATCATGTTGTTGTATATTTTGAGGAGGATGTCCTTGAGATGTTATCCATCGGGGATAAGATTCAGGTGCGTAGCGCAGGGATAGGACTCAGATTCACTGAACATCCGAGTATTAGATCAATTGGCGTATCACCAGAGCTGCTTGATTCGATGGGGTTCAAAGAGCTAAATAGTAGACTTGGGGTTCCGGTTACCACGGTTATACCAGCCGATTTTGTGGGTATGGGTAGTGGGGGTGCTCCTGTTGAGTCGAGTTGCTGGAATGTTATGACCCAGAGTCCTGATGCCTTGGAGCATCTGAAGGATGTTAAGATCGGGGATATTGTGGCTCTGAAGGATATTCTCAGTTCTTGGGGTAGGGGATACTACGAGAATGCTTACACCATTGGTGTAGTTAGCACAGGGGCAAGCGGAAAACTCGGTCAGGGAATAAGTGTTACGTCTTTGATGACCTGTAAAGAGGGTGAGATTGAACCCATCTTAGTCCCGGATGCGAATATTGGTAAGTACTTCAAACTGGGAGGCGCCTAAGATGCTACGAGATAACAGAGAGAAACTACTCAAGATCGCTGTACAGGGTGAGATTGTATCTCCTAGCAGCACTAGTTATCGTGCTCAGTGGGATGGACAACCCAAACTAGCGCTCGGCATGGGTGGTATCAAGTATAATCTTAAGGTTGGTGACCCTTGCTTTGGCTGGGCAAGCGGAGACCATGTTGAGCCTGGTGTAACCATCAGGGGTACTGAGAAGGATAGCCCCAGTGACTGTGCTTTGGCTTGGCTTGCTTGCATCGGTAATGAAGCGAAGCTTGTTTCCGGTGAGGCTAAGGGCGAGAAAGGTGTCTTTACTGGGCGGCATGCGGGTTCTGATGACTTGGTCTGGTTCCAGAGGGAGACTATTGAGAAGCTGACTATCGGTGATAAGGTTCAGATCAAGTCTTATGGGGCTGGTCTAAAGTTGCTTGAGTACCCGGATATTCGGCTTAACAAGATGAGCCCAAGGCTTCTTGATGCTCTGGGTGTTGAGGAGAAGGATGGTAAGCTGGTGGTTCCTGTGGTTAAGGAGGTCCCGGGTTACTTGATGGGCTCTGGTATCGGCTGGAGCACAGACACCGAGCCTGTTGATTATGATATCCAGACAACGGACCATAAACAGGTGAAGAAATTCAATCTAGAATCATTGAGGTTAGGGGATATTGTTTGTCTATGGGATCAGCTTTGTATCAATGGTAGGGGTCACTGGAAGGGAGCTGTCACGGTTGGAGTCATTGTCCATGGGGCGAGTGATTACTCTGGGCATGGTCCCGGTGTGAATCCAATTATGAGCACTAAGGATGGGCGTCTTGAGGTAAAAGTAGTAGAGAAAGCCAATATTGCGGATTATTTTGGGTTGAAGTAACCCTATTTTCCCCAATACTTGTCTGCTTCTTCTTCTAGTTTTAACAACCTTGTATAATAGTCTGGGAACTCGTTCAAGTGTGCTAGGGCTATTTTTCCTGTTAGAAGTGGGTCATCGTTTGTCACATTTGTATGTGGGTCCACCTTACCATGCTCAAGTTCTATATCCATTCCTACTCGAAACTGCTCGATGTCAAACTTGGACCAATCGATACCCAGTTTCTCACCGATCTCTTTGGCTTTCGCAGCCGTGAATACCTTCTTTGGGCTCATAATTAATGTGAATCATAGGGGGATATATGGGTTATTCGATTGGTGTAAATCATGTCTTGATTACTGTGTGATAGTTCCAGTTTTTCTGAATAACCGGTAAGGCTTTAGTGATGACCAGATTATCGTTCTCGTCAAGTACCTCCGCGTCAGCTGAGGCAGCAATGACTTCACCAACAATCAATGTATGGTCTCCGCACTCGTAGTGGTTCCAGACCCTGCACTCCAGATGCCCATAACATTCCTCAATGAGGGCTGACTTAATCTTCTGAGCCGCTATAGGCGTCAACCCATGTTCCTTGAACTTGTCTATGTCCCTTCCGCTGGTGATGCCGCATTGATGCATCTCATCAATAATCTCAACAGGGGGTACATTAATAGCGAACTCTCCCTGCTCCATGATTAGCTTGTGGCTGTATCTGCGATCAGTGACACCAATGCAGACCAGTGGAGGCTTCTGGCTGATATACATGAACATGCCAAGGGTGATGATGTTGGTATTACCCTCCTTATCCACACAAGTAGCTAGAACAACGCTGGTTGGTGGTCCACCCTGAAGTAGTTTTGATCTCTCGAGAACTTTTTTCATACATGGTACTAGTAGGGAACTAATTTAATGGTCTCGAAAAACTATAGCTCAACAAGCAAGGTTTTCTCTCGCCCATATCGCTCAAGGGGTTTGGTTAAGTGCCTATGAGCACCTCTATCGGGAAGATAAACCCCGCAAACAAGCTCCCTATCCACTGGGACCTTTTCCTCAACGAGATCAGCGCCCCTGTAGCCACATTTTTTGCATCTCAGCCCCTGATCCCTGCCCATAGATTCGGTTGAGCCACCACAATCTGGACACTTGGGCTTTACCAACTTGTACTCAGATGCAATATCATGGACCACCAGTTTCTCCAAGTTCAAAGTATACTCATCCATATGCAGACTTACCCCCGAATATGTGGTAACCTCGTCTCCGGGTCTCAGTTTTCGCACGATATCCCTGAAAGAACCTGTAGGCTCATATGCTGCACAATCTACACTGCCTGTCTCGTCCTTGAGTTTGAAGAAGACATGCCCCCCCTCAATGGTATCTGGAACAGAGTCAACAAAACCATGTACCACAGCCGGATTATACGCCATAAGTTGAGAGACAGTGATGGGTTCACCGAAGTGTTGATCTGTTCCCTGATTTGATTTACAGAGCATCCAACGCTCAACCGGCTCAAGAGACTCAATCATTCCCATGGCTTCATAGACTGCTTTGGGGTTCTCGCCCCTTATCCCATAAAGAACAGGATCAGGACCCCTTGGGGTAATCAGGGGTTTTTGGTTCTCGTCGATATTGTTGTAGGTTACCTCGTTGAGTGCGTTATCCATCTTGATTATTGATTCAGTGTCTACTCTTCTCGGGGTTCCCCAGTTTTCTGGGCAGCGATAAGTCAAAAGCTCATAAGTGAAATCATCTTTAAGGGTCCCGCCTATCGCTGCTAATGCGCCGATGATTCCCCTGCCATTCTTGTATTCCAGATGATCGAGTTGATGCAGATGGATTAGTTCCAAAGCATCATTCTTGGAGACGATTGACCGTACAACCCGTAAAGCATATGCCCTGATGTCCTCAGGCACATCACCTCTGAGGAAAACGGCGCCAGGATTGGTGTTCTCGCATTGAAATTCCCCGTATTCTTCGATGAGGTTCTGAACCTCTTGTTTTACTGAATCATATTTGGAGTCTTCTATCTCTAATCTCAGACACATACCGGCGTTTCCCCGGGTCTTCCAAGGAGTATTTGGATTCAGACGAAGCAACGTAGGATAACCAATAAACTCTGCACCCATTCCCAGCAATACCTCCACAAGCCTTGCGGCTAGGTATGTTGTGCATCCCCCCTCTGGGCTATCAGTATCATCTATTCCAATGTGGAGCTTCAAAGCAGTCACATGTGCAACTAGTGCTGTAAAAAGTAATTGAAAAAGGGTGTGATTTGCGCCTAGACTACAATCATTGTCAGCGTGGACCGGACCTTGTCGAGACGCCTAATCTTCCAGCTGATGATGTCCTTTAGTTCCTGCATGGTGTCTGTTGAGATGCGTGCGATTATATCGTACACACCATAGACCATGTAGGCTTCCTTGACCTCACCTATCTCTTTAAGTCCTTTCAGTACCTCGCTTTCTGACCCTATCTCGGCGTTGATCAATACGAAAGCTGTTGCCAAAACTTCACCTAATATTGATCAGTTGTAAGGGGATTTAAAAGTTATCTGGGTAGGTATTGTAATTACCCGGATGATGAGAGACAAATGCCCAAACTAATGATAAACGGTAACCTGTACAGCCCAAAACTAGTCCTTTTTGACGCGGATGGAACCCTCGTTGATGATAAACATCGCTACAGCAGCCTCGGCAAAGCAAGATACAAAGCATTCAAGGAAAATGCATCAGAGAAAGCAGCCAAAGAATGGGCTAGACTATCTGGGGTAAATCCAAATGACTGGACCATTGATCCCCTTGGGCCCATCAGTAAGGCTCCTAGACGTGATGACTTGGCGATAGCAGCGGGGGCCCTCTATTTGGATGGTTATCATTGGTATGATGCGCGGGCGATGGCTGAGAGACTCTATGAGAGTGCTGATGAGGAGCAGAAGAAAAAGTTCAAACCCAGACTCTATGAGGGTACAATGGATAAACTTGTAGAGTTAAAGAAAGCTGGGTTCAAGCTAGGGATCGCTACAAATGGAGTCACTAAGATAACAGAGGAGATGCTTACAGGACTTGGTCTCGGCGAGGTTTTCAGTATAGTAGTTGGCGCGGATCAGGTTGAACATAGTAAACCGGCGCCTGATATGATTCTTCTTGCTTGCGATAATATTGGTGTCTCCCCTAGTGACTGCATTTATGTTGGTGATCAGTACACGGATATGGCTGCCGCAAACCATTCCGGAGCCTTGAGTGTAGGAGTCAGGAACCTTGAATTAGCAGAGAAGGGAGCTAAAGAGACTCTAAGCCTCATCAGGGACATTATTGTTGTGGGATAGAGAATCTATTTATCATCAATCGCTTTTCATATCAATAGACGAGGTTACCAAGTTGCCCATACTAGACGAATATATCACCGTAAAGGAGATGGTGGCGATAGAGATGAACGCCGATTATCTGGGAGTATCAACCCAGCTCATGATGGAGAACGCTGGACGAGCCATCGCCAACGAGATTGCTAAAAGATTTCCCAAGAAGAGTAAGATAGTTTCTGTGTCTGGGTTGACTGGTAATGGTGGGGATGCGTTTACTGCGGCTCGTCACCTTGCATGTATGGGGTATATGGTTGAGTCTCTTGTGCTGGGTGACCCAGAGAATATTACACTCGATAATAGCAGGGTCAATTATAACGCTGTGTCTCATATGAAGGACAGTATTAAACTTACAGTCATTAAAGACAGCAGCCTGATTCCTGACATTAAGTCAGATGTAATTATAGATGGGTTAATCGGTACCAGTCTTCATGGAGCCCTCAGACCGCCCGCTTTACAGATGGTTCAAGCCATTAACAAGGCGGATGCTTTCAGGGTCAGTGTTGATATCCCCACGGGTATGGAAGCAGACAAAGGCAAGGTACATGGGGAAGCGGTCAAGGCTGATCTCACTATCACGTTTCATAAACCCAAGATGGGGTACAAAAATAATCCAACTGTAACAAAAGAATTGATACCAACAAGCATCGGTATTCCGCCGGAGGCTGAACATTATGTTGGTCCTGGTGATGTCTGGATGCTAAACAAGAAACGTGAACCAGATAGCCATAAGGGAATGTGGGGAAGCCTATTGGTTGTTGGTGGTAGTGAGACCTACTCAGGGGCTCCAACATTAAGTTCTCTAGCCGCGTATAGGATGGGGCTTGATCTCGTCTATACTGCAGTGCCCGAGACTGCGGCGGGCGCCGTTATGTCTGCGAGTCCGAGCATGATAACTGTGAAGCTCAAAGGAGAGCGGCTTAGCCTTGATAATCTTGGACAGGTTGAGGGTTTCTTGGATAAGGTCTCGGCTGTAGCGGTTGGACCGGGTCTAGGTGTAGCGTCTGAGACAGGTGAAGCAGTAAATGAGCTAGTTAGGATGGTTAACAAGAGGGGTCTACCCATTGTATTGGACGCTGATGGTCTCAAGGCGTACGCCAAGAGCCCTGTTAAGCTAGATGCTCCGGCTGTGTTAACGCCTCATGGTAGAGAATTCTCTTTACTGACGGGGGAGGAAGTAGATGGCACTCACTTGGAAAAGGGTGAAGTTGTGAGGGAGGCTGCGAAGAAGCTTAGCGCGGTTATTCTTTTGAAAGGAAATGTAGATATCATTAGCAATGGGGCATACATCAGGTATAACTGGACTGGGAACCCGGGGATGACCGTGGGTGGAACAGGAGATGTCTTGACAGGTATCGTTGGGGCTTATCTTGCCCAGAAGGCTGATCCCTTCTATGCTGCGGGTACGGCTGCATTCATCAATGGTAAAGCAGGTGACGTGGTTGCAGAGAAGAAAGGATATCATCTGTTACCAGAAGACTTAGTAAAGGTAATTCCTGAAGTGGTTGAGGACTGTCTCAGTCACAGAGTCTAGGCATGAAGTCTGGAGCAGGGAAAAATACGCTTTAAATTAAATGAGATCGTCATGGGGTTGTGAAAACTCGTAGATTCCGATTATTCAAGTTGACTTACATTGTTGACTTCCCAGTTGTTTTCCTGTTTATTGGAGTCTTCTTGGACATAGTATCTACCTCTCTTTTCGTTGTATTGGATGCTGGTAGGGAGGCTAATGTTGTCTTGGGGAACTTGATTTCAATATCGGTCTGGTTCATCCCAGTATATCTACTCTCAAGTAATGCGATCTTTGTACCGTTTCTATCCGAGGTACTTAGAAAATCGCTTAGTTACACTTTTGGTGTAGTTCATGGTCTTTTGGCGTTGAATAATTTCTCATTGGTTTTGTACAATAATGCGTTTGTTGTTGATACATTTGGCTATAATACGGTATTGGTATTGCATTTTTTGTTTGGTTTATCGATGTTTGTCTACTTCGTCAGGGAGGAAAAATTGAATCAAAAAGAGATAAAGTCAACAGTCTTCAAACTGGTTCTATATTTACTTTTTCTAGGTTTGATTCAGGCGATATATTTTGCCTTGCCAAGGATAATAAGTTAATATTTTCCATACAGATTGTGTGAATCCTCAAAAAAGAAATTTGAATCATGGAAGTAGTGGTTGGATGTTCTTGTCCATTATATCTGCTACCTTGTCCATGGGTAGCTTTAGGTCATCGTGTGTAGCATACCGGTTGATATTCATCAGCATATCCACATAGGGACGCTGCCTGACCCCAGGATAGTCTGTGCCGAATATCATCTTGTTCATCACACCCATGTTCAACGCAGTTAACAGGTCTTTCCAGAGCAGATACAAAAAGCTAGGATGGTTAACATCGCCATAAGGCCAGCTGATATCACAGTAAACGTTCTTGTGTTTGCGAGCCACATAGAGGGTCTCATCTACCCTAGGGTATCCGAGGTGGGCTAGGACAATCTTGAGTTTGGGGAAGCACTCTGCTACTACGTCTATCTGGGCTGGGTCTGTGTGGTACAGGTAGTCGTATTGGACTGGCATGCCTGCGTGGTGGAACATTATGGGCATACCAAGCTCAGATGCAGCCTCATAGACCTTGAAAGCATGAGTATCATCGGGCTTGTAGCCGTCGCTGCAAGGGTAGAGCTTCAATCCATGGAGCCCTAGATCGTGTCGTTGTCTGCGGGCTTCCTCGTCTGAGCCATACTGGACTGGGTTCACATATCCGAACCCTATGAAGTGTTCTGGTGACTGTTTTACGAAATCTGCTACTTGTTCTGGTGTGGTTCTTTTATCGCTGAGTACTACTGCTTTGTCTATTCCTGCTTCTTGGAGGTCTGCTAGGAATTCTTCTTTGGAGACACTGATTATTGTTGGGTTGGCTGGGTCTGTGTACTCTGTGATGCTGATATGGCAATGGTAATCGACCTTGGGTATATTCCTGTTTCCCAGTGTATGTTGCCTTGTTAGCATGGCTGTATCAATGGCTGACAACTTGTTTCACTGAAAAGATGTGTTAGGTGGATAAATATTATCGCCTAATCCAGTGACTGAAGCAGGGTTTGACGTTGTAGAGTAGGTAATAAGAGGAACTTACTCTAACTCGAACTGTGGCAGGAGATCGATGTGGGTCTTCATCAGTTCATCGAACGCTGCCAACGCTTTATTATGATCATTGACCACAGGATCAACCAATAGAGCTTGTTTGGCTTTCTCTAAGTCACCTGAGACACCCGCCTCGACTACTAGGCTCTGGATCATTATCTGTATATTGCAGAGGGCGGCTAGTCCTTCTGGCATCTCACCTAGTTGAATCGGATGTATTCCGCTTTTGTTGACTATGGCTGGGGTCTCGACAATGGAGTCCTTTATGAGGTTGGATATTTGTTCGGTATTGGGTAAGTTGACCTGTAGCTCCATGTGGTTGCTGTTACTCATCATACCAGCGATAATAGGCATGGCTCGCTCCCCAGATAGCTTCCCCTTAACATTCAGCAGCTCTTTGCCTTCTATGATTCTGTTTGTTCGCTCCCAGTTGAGGTTCCCCTCAATGTCGCAGCGGTTTATCCAGTTGAGTCCACGCACCTCATCTGGGGTAACTTCCCATGAATAAGCAAGATACTCTCCAAGATGGTTGTCGTCAGTTGATGGATAGAGCCCGAATTGCCTGTACATGGCTTTGCAGAGGGGCTGGAATCCCTTTGCTTGTTTTAAAGCCTCGTCAAGCATGGGATAAGCATCAGTCCCATCCTTGAGCCTGAGCTCCTTATACCAGCTGAAATGGTTAAGCCCAAAGGAAACAGCATCAAGAAGTAATGTAGGTATCCCCATGAGGGGAGCCAGTCGCTGAAGTTGATGTTCTACCTCGTGGCAGAGCCCTACTGTCTTGATGTCTGTATATCTTTCGATTGCCATGCAGAGCCTTGGAACCGGGTTAGTATAGTTGAGTAGCCATGCATCGGGGCATAATTCCTCCATGGTGAACGCGATCTCCATCATAGGCGGAATGTTTCTCCAAGTATGGAACAAGCCCCCGGGTCCACCATTCTCCCCGATAACCTGTTTGATACTATGCTTGAAAGGTATCTCCCAGTCCAGCCTCCACCGGTTCATACGATCCACCTCAATGGCAACAAGCACAAAATCTGCGTCCAGTAGAGCTTCCTCAGGATCAATGGTGTGATGGATAACAAGATCAGCCTCTGTCTCCTGATTAATCCTATCAGCTAGTCCTCTCATGGTATTGAGCCGGGTCTCATCGATATCATGAAGCATAAGCTCCGAGCCTTTCAACGCGGGGATATTAGCTGCATCAAGCACACTATTATATCCAAATACACTGCTTCCTGCACCAACGAGGACTATCTTAACCATAAATAATGGTTCAACGATGCGGGTATATGTTTTAGCCTAATCCATAATAGATCATGTAGGCTCCAGCCAAGATGAGAATAGCTGCGTTAATCTTCTTCATATGAGGCAATACCGCCATCAAACGCTGATAAATAATCTCACGGCTGAAAGTCAAAGCCACGCTAAGCGGCACCAGTACAGTTGCTGCACCCAACCCATAAGCCAAAAACATCAACAAAATTGATACAAATCCTCCCGCGCTTGCAGACTGAAGCACCAGTAAGACAAACACCGGGAAACTGCACGCCATCGATGCAGCCCCATACCCCAAACCATACAGGTAGAATGCCTTGTATCCTGTTCCCTCTGGTGCCTTGGTCTGGAGCACAGGAATGTTGTAGAATACATCACTGAACATGTGCCCTAGTCCTAGAATAATTAAGATAGCTCCAATGAAAGGAGTCACAAGGGAAATCCTACTAGATATCATATTGATAGCGAAACTGGGGAGAATACCAATACCAAGGAAAACTGTCAGAAAACCAGCCACAGTGATAAACCCAAAAACTAGCGCCGACATCAGACTGCTCTCCTCATCCTCCTTGTTCATGAAATAGGAGACAAAGCTAGGTAGCATGGGTAATGCACATGGCGCTAATACTGCTAAGAGTCCTGCGCTGTATGCTAGGCTAAGGTTTGCGATCTCCATGGTTAATCAATCAGTGGCGTCAGTATATCTTCAAAGTCTTGAATCGTGGTGAAAAATGCTCTGTTTACTATCTTTCCTTCTTGATCAACTACAAGCACTGTGGGGATTGCCGATACCTCAAACTCAAATGCCGTCGCTGGGCTATGACCAAAGAACCAAGTTATACCCTCTTCTTCACCGAAACTCATCAGGGACTCCATATCATAGCTCTGGTCAACATTTATGGTGAGTACCTCGACTCCATCAATGGAATCAATCACACTCAATACAGGAAACTGCACTTTACAGGGAGGACACCAAGGCGCCATAAAATCAATAACCAATACACTTCCCCTATAGTCGCTGAATGAGACGCTTCCACTGCCGTCAACATGGGGTATAGTCTGATCTAGTATCTGGTTTCCCTGTTGGATACCTATCGCATCAGATGGATCTGAAGCAATGAAATTATCATAAACAAGATACCCAGCAACAACTGCCACAACCACCAAGGCTATGTAGGTGATGGGTTTTCTCCGATTCTCCATACACTGGTTCGGGATTCCCTTATTAAAAAAGGTGATGAAACATGCTTACCTTCTTTGCACTACTTAAACAACTCAAGATACGCCCCATAGCCCCGCTCTTCAAGCATATCCCGGGGGATAAACTCCAGCGAGGCGCTATTGATACAATACCGGAGACCAGTAGGCTTTGGACCATCATTGAAGACATGCCCAAGGTGGCTATCAGCATCCTTGCTCCTAACCTCTGTCCTCACCATGAAATGGCTCAGATCCCGTTTCTCCTTGATACTCTCATCCTTGAGAGGCTTGGTGAAGCTGGGCCAGCCACAGCCTGAGTCAAACTTATCCAAGCTACTGAACAAGGGCTCACCTGAGACAATATCCACATAGATTCCTTCCCCTTTGTGGTCCCAGAACTCGTTATTGAAGGGTGGCTCGGTGGCATTTTCCTGAGTTACCCGATACTGTATTGGTGATAATTTCTCTTTGAGCTCTTTTTTATCTGACATAATAGGTCTGGGAAACGGCAGTTAATACTGATTACGTAAAAAAGGGAGGGGTTATCTTCGGTTGGTACCGCCAGCCATATAGATGCCCGCTCTAAGAGCAAAGATAGCCTTCTGGTAATCATCATAGACGCCCTTCATAGTGACCCCGTCAACACGCTCAAAGCTTGGAATCAAAGAGACCACATCAGCCATAACAGCGTTAGTAAACTCAACCTTGACCTCAACAGGAGCCTCAACAACCCTAGGCGCAGGATACTCCTTGGTCAACGCCTCCTTAGCTCTCACCTTGATCAACCTAGCAGCCTCTTTTGGATGCAGACACTTTGCAGCATATCTCCCAGAAGCCCACTTAACAGCAGCAGTAGTAATACCCGGCACAAACGCCTCAGCCTCCTTGGTCGCAGCGTAATCACCTGCTAGAAAAACAGAAGGCACACCATAATAACCCGCGAGGGCGCTGTTCAAGCCAAACTCCCCCGTCTCTCGTCCATTAATGTATATGTGCTGTACCGAGCTGCCGCTGATTGTATGGGCGCAGACTCCAAAGGGGGTTCCTTTCATGCTGTGATACCCAACATACATTGCGGCGTCAAAGCCATCCTCATCAATCCCCTGCATCATACTATTGGGCTTAGGAGAACCCCTAATCAGATACGCAGCCTCATGAACCTCCTCAGGTCTGAGGTTTCTCATTCCGCCATGCGCATCAGAGACAACAATTTCCTTCGCCCCAGCCTCAAGAGCACCCTCAATCGCCGCATTCAGGTCCTGAGCCATAATCTTTCTCACATGGGCATACTCGCTGTTATTTCGATCAACCTCTGCCCAATCAACTACTGTACTAATTCCCTCCATATCGATGGAGATGAAAACTTTACCTGGATTTACCATAGATATGGGTTAGTCCCATGGATATATAACTCTCGATTACTCGTAATCTGGGTCACTCAATGGATTCGAGGGATAAGGATCAAGGGTCTGTTTCTGGATAGCCTTGAAGAGCCCACGCATCCCATTAACAGGACCAACAAGCCGAACCTCGCCCTTATTGCTTGCAAACTTCAGTATCCCGCGCTTGTTTATCGCTCCCTGCTCACTAAACTGTAGAGCCGTGATCTGGCGGAATGATTCGGTGATTATCTCCTCTTTCTTGAATACCAGCCCAGTCTCATTATACAACAGAAGCCGCAGATTGGTGATGTATATCTTGTATTTTGCCTCCTCATGAGTTACCTGGAAATCGCTCCAGAACAAAATATTCTCTCCAGACAACAAATAATTCTCAATGGGCATATACACTCAAAATAGGGCACCGGGTATTAAAATAAAGAGGGTTACTTGAAGAAACCCTTACCAGCCTCTTCAAGCATGGGCAACTTATGGGCACGATTCCACTGAGTAACCGTAACCAGATCATACATCTTGAAGCCAATGCGCTTCAGATACTCCTCAAGCAGATACAACGCCCGTGCAGAGCCATTACCGCTCCCGCCAGCACATGCTATCCCCAGATAGGGCTTATCGCCATATCGTTTGAATTGGTGATGGGTCTCTATGCGCCTCATCCTGTCGAGGAATGTCTTGGCTGACTCGCTGATATCCCACCAATAAACAGGTGTGGTAAAGACCAATGCATCAGCTGAGAGAATCTTTTCAATTAAACCAGCGAAATCATCATCAAGGATACAGGTACCCTCCCTGCGGCACTGCCCCCAGCCACCATCGCACGCTTTGCACTTTTTGATCACAATATCATTGAGGTTGACAAGCTCGGTCTCATGTCCAGCTGACTCTGCGCCTTTCAGCGCCAGTTTGGCGGTCTCGGCTGTCAAACCATCAGGGTTTGGACTTGTCTGAATAGCTAAAACTTTCATAATACTCAAAAATAGAAGAGAAAGGGGAGCCTATAAATCGTCTATCTAGCCCCGTTGAAGAATCCGTAAAACAACCTCATCCATATGGGATAAGCCTTTTTCACTGATCTCTCCAAGAACACGGGCAACATGACCTATATCAGGCTTCAAGACCCCCTGCACCCGGTCCACTCCACCGCCTCTCAAAGCAACCAAAGCATAAAGATAAGCCTCACCAGCAGCAGTCGAGACCTTCAAGGCACAGCTTCCCTTGCCACCATCACAGTTCATACCCATAACAGAAGCTATCAGGCTAGCTACAGCAATATCCGCTTGCCTTGGAGTACCATGCGCCAGCTTCACAATAGCTGCTGCAGCGCCTGCACCTGCAGCGATAGCGCATCCGCAGACAGGGGAAAGAATCCCTGTATAGACCTTGATGAAACGAGTCACCAAGTGGCTTAATGCGAGTGCCTCGGCTAGCTCCCTCTTTGAGTTGCCGTTTGCTTCCGCGTATAGCGTTGGGGGTATGATGGCTGTGATCCCATGGTTTCCGCTCCCTGCACTACTCATTACGGGCCAAGGACCACCACCCATTCGCACATCAGCTGCGGCACCAGCATAAGACTTGACCTTGTATAACAGATCATCGGAGTTGATTTGGTTGATGTGATATCCTACGCCCAAGCCCCATGGCTTAGAAAGCCCCTCACCAGCGATTCTTAGATTCATCTCAGAGCCCTCCAAAAGATAATCCGCGGTCCCATCGGAGATACTCTCGGCTAGATTCCATAGGCTCTTCATGTCCTGAATGGCGAGTTCTTCATAAGAATAACCAGAGCCAGACTCCGCGGTGGCGGGTTTGCTGAATAGAACATTGTCTCCCTTCTTTATTTCCACGAGATTATCATGCTTACCAGATATAACAGCTGTAATTGTCTCGTTATCAACCTCAAGAGTGACCTTGACATATACATTTGGCACCTCAAACACAACCTTCTGAGACACTAACCCAGACTCAACCAGAGACTTCGCTCTCCCAACATCATCAGGAGAGACCCCCTCAAGTGACTGGAGCCCCTTCTCAGGGTCACCAGCAATAACCCCGAGCACCGCGGCAAGCGGGTTTCCTATACCCCCATCAGTACCCGGTATACCGACGTTAACCCCATTCTTATACACATTACCAGAAAGCTCAAGGTGAATACGCTCGACCTCTGAACCCAGATACTTTGCTGCTGAGGCAGCTGCATATGCTACGGCACCTGGTTCGGTACATCCAAAAGCTGGTTTTACCTCGTTATGGAAAAATTCACTGAGATTCATATCCTCAAGACTTGTATAATAGACTATATACGGTTACCGTTTATCCGAAGAACCTGTCGAGGGTTGTCTTTTCGCCCTTCTGTTCAAATCCTTTCTGTATCTTCTCGATGGCGCTCATTACTCTTTGCTGGCTGAAGTTGTGCTCAGCGCATAGGAAACCTAGGAGCCCAGCCACATCAGGCTTACTCCACTCAAGACTATAATCACGTGTAGTTCGTGGATTCAAGAAAAGGCCCTTAATCTCTTCTACTGGGTGGGGAAAGTCTGCATTCTTAATATGAGGTATGGCTTCGTCTAAGTTTCCATGTTTTTTAATTAGCTTCAACGCTGTTTTAGGTCCTATTCCCTTGATTCCATCAGGGTTATAATCGGTGCCAACCAGTATCCCCAAGTCGATCAACTGACTCTGGTTAAGCCCAAGATCACGTTTTATCTTCTCCAGTTCAAGCATCTCGGGCTCAATCTTGATATAGACATTCTTTCTGGGAAGCTTACGGCGCCCAGTGATACTCAGGTTCCTGATATGCCGAGGAGCACCATACAATAGGCTATCAAAGTCCTGACTAGCTGCCCCCCATACATCGCCCTTCGACGCCATATAGGCGGTCTGAGCTTCTCCCTCACCTGGAGCCTGAACCCATGGTATACCCATCAATGAAAGCAGTTCCTTGGCATCTGAAACAATATCGGTTGTAGCGACAATAGACTGTTGCCCATACCGTCTAGCCTTCTTCTCATCCCCCTCTTCGACTGCTTTCTCGTATTCTTTTTTGGCGGCTCGTCGGGTCTTCTGTCTTCGCTCCAATACTGTGCGTTTGAATCTGTGGGGGGCTCCATCAAAAACATAGACGATCTTTACCCCCTGCTCCATCAAGTTACTATTCCTGTAAAGCAAACCACTCAGATGACTAGTTATCCTTCCCTGACGATCCTTTAGGGGTTGACCGTCTCTTCCCCTGATTATTGATAGAAACTGGTAGAGAATATTGTTGCCATCAAATGCAACGGCTCTGCCCTGTAGCTCGTCTATGCTGAGCTTACGCGCATCAACGATACCCCCGAGCTGGACCCCCATTATGGGTCACCTAGGCGAGTTCTACCCTGCGCTTTCCACGGGGTATCCTGTAGACCCGGACCAAGCCCTGTATCTCCAGTTTCATTAGTAGCGTGTTCAGGTTGTCCTCTGAAAAGCCTTTGTTTGATTTCTTTATCCGCTTGTGGAGATCGTCGAATTTTAGGGCGCCATTGCGCTCTAGGAGCTCGATGAGTTTCGGTGTTATCAGTTTTGTATCCATTTCTTTTTTCTCCTACGCTATGTCTATGGGGGGTTTGGTCTGTTCCCTGAATCTTTGCTGTGTGTTCTCGTACCATGTCAACATCTCCTGTGTGATGCTTGGTGCTATCTCTTCCATGGCTTTCTCGAAGTCGCTCATCGTCACAGAACTAGTATCGGGGTCCCGGCGTAGACTGTGTAGTCCTGCTTCTCTTACGACGCTGTCTATGTCTGCTCCGCTGTATCCGTCCATTCTTCTGGCGATTGATTCGAGGTTTATGTTTTCATCCAGGGGCATCTTCTCGGTCTTGATGTTTAGTATCTTATGTCTTGCTTCCTCGTCTGGTGGTGGAACATAGACTCTTCTATCGAATCTGCCTGGTCTTAGTACCGCTGGGTCGATGATGTCTGGTCTGTTGGTTGCAGCCAGTACGACAACGTTCTGAAGGCTGACCAGTCCATCGATCTCGGTTAGTAACTGGCTTATTACTCGCTCTGTTACCCTGCTGTCTGCTGCTGATCCCCTTGCGGGTACCAGTGCGTCAAATTCGTCGAAGAAGATTATGCTGGGTGCAGCCATCCTTGCTTTCCTGAATATCTCCCTGATGGCTTTCTCTGATTCGCCTACCCATTTACTGAATATCTCTGGACCCCGTACGCTGATGAAGTTAGCCTCAGACTCTGTGGCGACGACCCTCGCGAGGAGCGTCTTGCCGCAGCCCGGTGGGCCATGGAGCAGTATTCCCTTTGGGGGGTTAATTCCTACTCTGGTGAATCTTTCTGGGTTCTTTAGTGGCCATTCGACTGCTTCCCGTAGGTTGTCTTTTACTTGTTCTAATCCGCCTACTGCGTCCCAGTGGATATTGGGGGCCTCGATGTATACTTCACGCATGGCTGTTGGGGTTACTTCTCTGAATGCGTCCCTGATGTCTTGTTGTGTTACCACCATTACGTCAAGCACTTCATGGGGGATGCGTTTCTCCTCTAAATTGATCCTAGGGAGGTAACGTCGTAGTGCTTTCATGGCTGATTCCCTGCTAAGGGCTTCAAGGTCTGCGCCAGTGTAGCCGTGTGTGATTTCAGCTATTCTTATTAAGTCAACGTCTTCCGCGAGGGGCATTCCACGTGTGTGGATCTGGAGTATCTCGTTTCTCCCCTCTTTAGCTGGGATACCTATCTCGACCTCCCTATCGAATCTACCGGGTCTCCTGAGCGCCTCGTCTATGGCGTCTGGCCTGTTGGTTGCGCCTATGACTATTATGTGACCTCTTCCCTTCAAGCCGTCCATGGATGCGAGTAGCTGGGCTACGACTCTGCGTTCTACCTCGCCGGTTACCTCGCTTCGCTTGGGGGCGATGGCATCGATCTCGTCAATGAATAGTATGCTTGGAGAGTTTTTCTCGGCGTCCTCGAACATTTTTCGCATCCTTGCCTCGGATTCCCCGTAGAATTTGCTCATTATCTCGGGTCCGTTGATGGCGTAGAAGTTTGCCTCGGACTCGTTGGCTACTGCTCGTGCGAGGAGTGTTTTTCCACATCCGGGTGGACCGTGTAGCAACACGCCTTTTGGTGGGTCTATTCCTAGTCTCTGGAATATCTCTGGGTGACGTAGCGGGAGCTCAACCATCTCACGTATACGCCTGATCTCTTCCTCCAGTCCACCTATGTCCTCGTAGGTTGTCCTGCTTGGCATCTCTAGCTCGGGGACAGGCTCGCTCATGATGCTGATCTCGGTTGTTGGCGCGATCTTGACTATACCGTTGGGTCTGGTGTTTACCACCATGAAGGGTACGCTATGACCAAGCATCATTATCAACAAGGTATCGCCGCGGGTGGCTGGTCTATCGACTAGACGGTCTTTAACGAATCGTATGAAGTCATTATCCACGCTGATCCTGATGTCAACTGGCGCAAGCTTAACAGAGGTAGCGTACTCTGCCTCAGCCTTTGTAACAGTAACAAAATCGTTTATCGCAGCGCTACAGTTTTTCCGTATGAAGCCATCAACCCGGATCAATCCTAGACCTTGATCCTCTGGGTAGGCGGGCCATGCTTTTGCCGCTGTAGGCTTCTTTCCCTCGATCTGGACAACATCGCCTACAGTGACTCCTAGGGTTTTCATGGTCTCTGAGTCCATTCTTGCTATGCTTCTTCCTACGTCTCGTTGCTGTTTTGCTTCTTGTACTTTTAACTGGACGCTACTCAATTGATGGTCACCTGTATGAATCTCACTTTCATGGACACGGTGGTTAATAAAAAGATTATTTACTTAAGCGATACTTAATAAAAAACTATTATCTCTAAAAATGCTTGGTTCAAATAATAATTATAAATGTTCTTATCGGTGAATTATTTATTGATAGAACCCGAGGTTCTTTGCATCGATGTCGCCTAAAACAGGGTTTACCATAATTAGTTATAATATCAACTAATAGAATAGTTGATCTTCAGGGAAGTTGGATTTCTACCCCTGTAATTGCTGAGAAAACGCGCGCGCACTAGAAACTCAAAAGATTTGGTAGATCAGAGCACGTTAGGTAAAAACTCTCTGAGTGTAGCAGGGCTCCAAAACGAGCTCATTTTTACCATATGCTCGGCAGCTCCCCTTAGATCATTGTTTTTATAATGAGCTAGGCTCAACTTTAACTCCTCACCAGCTTTATGGAGTAATTCTATTGAGTCTTCGTTTTTCATAGAGTCATGGCTTATGGCATATGCGATTAGCGATTCCTCGTACCGTAATGTGCCGTTTGTCATATCCATGAGCGAGGACTCAAGACGACTCCATTGACCTTTATAAGAAACTAGATATCTCTCAACTGGGTTAACACGTTTTCGTTCCCTTGAATCAGCCAATGCTTCCTCTGCAATCTTTTTCCCTAATTCTTCTGCCTGTATGATAGCCTCGTCATAAGATACCATGTGAACAGGTAATCCACCTATAACCCTTAGATTAAATGTGACAGCCCAGCGTGTCATATCAATTTGAGCTGTTCGTATTCCGCCATTGTTGGCGGCTTGGGATATTGATGCAAATGGCATCCCATTCAGTTTACCGCTCCACATGAATGGGTAGAACCGCTCAAAAAATAGGTGTAAACCTGCGGGTGGTCTTCCATAGTAGACTGGATGGGATATGAATAATGCGTTGGCGTTGCATAGTTTCTGAAATAGTTCACCTTTTTCTCCCATCGAGTCGTTTAGAATACAACGGTTTTTATTTTTTACACAGTTCCAACAGGATGTGCATGGGTTTATTGGAAAATAGTCCTTTAGATGAATTAGATCAATTTCTACGTTGTTAACTGAGTTTATTCCTTTAATTGCGCCATCAAGTAGTTTCGCTGTGTAGCCTTTTTTCCGTGGACTCGCTTGAACACATAAGACTTTAGCCATTTATCACACCACTAATGGATATCAGGATAGGCTAAATCACATTTTCTGCTCGGGTAACCTCTAATCGATGATTTTATCCTAGCATCAAACTGAGTATAGCCACTAAGGGTGGAGGGGGGGGTACCCCAATCAAACCACATTTACCGCCTATTATGGCGAAACCAACCCCAAAACAGCTTCATTCAAATCCAAATATATGCAAAAGTGTAATCCACCACCCGACAAAAAAACCAAAAAAATGCACTATTTCCCCACCAGCGGACCCAAAAACAAGATGGTGCGGGGGGTAGGGTGCCCACACATATTTACAGGTAAGTGCACATACATGCTCCGTTTATACTCTGTAAACACAGATCCAATTAGGGTTTTAATAAAAAGGCTAGCCAATGAATCTTTCTTTATTTAGAAAGATTAACCGGATCAGGAATAACTACAAGATCTTTTTGCGTGCTGAGCGGAGGAGCATCTATCCTTGGATCTATCCAAGCCGTCAACTTCAAGCAGGTTCTCGGATCTATCGTTCCACCTGAATAGCACATATCCACACTCGGGCAGACAGTACAAGGGCAGTCCGCGATAGATTTTAGAGTAACATAATCCTTCAATGAACGGATCTTGTAGGTCCATCGCCCATTGTTCAGGACCTTTTCACGGTATACCTTACCTTTCTCCTCGAATTTTGTCGCCATTCTACTAGCTTCTCGACTATTAATGTTCAATAGTTTCCAGAGTTCGCTCTGAAGCATTCCTTCGTCTCCCGCATCAAAGATGAGCTTCAGTGCTTTCTGTTCAGTTTTACTTTTTTTCGGAGTCATTATTTCAGCTCTATTCATTATACAATAGATCGTAATCTTTCAAAACCTCATAGATCTTGAAAACGGATTCATGGACCATCGCCTCGCTTTTAGCACCTGTACAGACAAGCTTACCTGAGGCAAATAGGAGAAGAACCGTCTTGGGGTCTTGCATCCTGTAAATGAGGCCAGGAAATTGCTCAGGCTCATACATCACATTATCAAGGATGTCTGCAGCGGTCTCTAGGTCAATTGAGCCGTGAAGGTTTCCTGAGGCAACCATGTTCTGTATCACAATCTTTGGCTTGCCTAGGATGACGATTCCATTATTTTTTAGCTCCCGGACAACGCTGTGGACTGCTTTTCGGGCTAACTTCTCAGACTTTGCGCCGGTGCACACCATTTTGCCTGTGCTGAAGATTAAGGTGGCTGTTTTCGGTCTCTTTTGCCTGAATACAAGTCCAGGGAATTTTTTGGGTCTGTACTCAACATTTCTAAACACTTTCATGATGTCTAGCAGGTTGATCTTCTGGTCAAGACTCGCAGACGCCACGACGTTTACTATGTTGATGTCCAAGTCTTCATGATCGAGTGTTTGTTCTATTATCGAGGTTGTATCTTGTGTCATAATTTTTTAAACTCCGCATCGGGTCCAAACATCGTCCCCTTGCGGTTAATGAAGATTGAACTAGCATCACAGATCACTCGTGGTAGCTTATAAAGGAAGGAGCGTTACCGCACTAAAAAATGAAGAAAAGATTTCTAAGTGTTCCAGAACATGCTACCATTGATGTATTCGCTGCGTTTTTGGTCGCTCCAGTTCTCCATTCGAGAGAGATTGCTTAGCCGATCAGCGAACTTTACCAGCACTGCCTTATGAAAGAGCAGGTTGTACTCTGTAGTGGGTAATAGGTTGGGGAAAAAATTACCATCATCGCTGTGAGTTACCATCTTTACGATCTCAGCTATATTCGGTGTGAATGTGTTTCTCAACTCATCGTAACTAGTATCTGTATCCTCAAGAATATCATGCAAAAGCCCTGCGCAGAGCACCTCTGTATCGTCAGAAACATCTATCAAAATCCCGTAAACCTGAACAATATGCGCGAAAAAATATGATCTACCTTGGTCATCGAGCTGGTCCTTATGCCTCTCAGAAGCGAACTCTAGTGCCTTATCTACTTGCCATCGTTCCAGCGTATTTTTCATCATAATTAGATAATATAATTCAAGATGTAAAAGGAAGATGTATTTTCACATCGAGTGCGCGAATCGATGATTTTATCCCACACACATACTTTTCGAAGAATAGTTGATCTAATATATGGTTACTTAGGGTAACCATAGTTTAGGAGGAAGAATGGTTACTGGAGGTAACTATAGTCTACTCGTGTGCGTCGATCTATTTCTTGTTACCTGCCAATACTTTGTCAATTTCACCATCTAACTGTGTATAATGGTTCATTGTGATTGATTTGTCTTTTAAATAGGTTAACAATTCAGCTTTTAACTCAAGCATCTCTGTAGAAAGCGTTTCCGGATCATCCTCATAGGTCTTTTCTAGATCGTTTAAACGTTTTTTCAACACCCCAAAGAAGCGATCTTGTTCAGAATTTTGGTTGATATGATTTATTATGTTTCTTAACGCACCAGAACCAGCACCAACTATAGTGATTAATGCTACTATGGCTCCAAGAATCCATCCAGAATAATCTCTAATTAAATCCATACTAAATTCAGACCCAAAAATCTTCACACCCGCTAGAACTATAGTAAAATCAGTAGTGGTTATGTATTCATTTTCGTGACTATCAGTTATTTTTAATGAAACTGGGAAAGTCCCCTCTGAATTGAATATATGGGAAGGTGTTACTTCATAGGATTTAGAAAAACTCCCCTCTAGGCTCCACTCATATTCTTCTACCATGTTATCCTCGTCAAAATCATCAAAAATGATTGAAGCAGAAAATGTGATTAGTTCTCCTTTCTTTCTAGTAAATGGACCGTCTATCTGGACTATGGGCCTATCCATCACGTAGCATTTAATCGTGTCATGCTGACTCGCCCCTTCATCATCTGTTACAGTTAGTGTCACCTCAAATAGATCTCTTGTTGTGAAAGTATGGATTATTGTAGGGTCTGTAGAGATCTCACCATCACTAAAATCCCACATGACCCCAACTATCTCTCCATCCTCATCATATGATTCAACGGATGTAAATTCTAGTGAATCATTCACGTAACAATAATAAGATTGAGTTACTTGGGCACATGCTATAGGAGATTTGTTTCCTTCAGTGGTTATAGTACACTCCGTTTCAGTTTCTTGATACATTCCTTCTGAATCAACCACCCTCAATTTCACCTGATAAGTACCAAGTAGATAGTAACTATGAGATGGGTTTTTATCAAAACTAAATGACCCATCACCGAAACTCCATCTATAACTATGCAAGTTTCCAGTCAGCAAATGTGTTCCTTCAGCAGATAAGAATACGTCTTCATTTACTATGCCTCTATAAGGTCCATTAATTTCAATGATAATCTCAGAATTTACTGTTAATTCATTTCTTGGTGAGAGTGAAGTCCAGATTATCTCAGAAGTTCTTGCATTGTAATAACCATATTTATCAAATGTGACTTCTGGAGCATCTGCTAGACCCATTATTGAATAATCTGGAGAAATTCGATCCCCATTCTCATCTAAAAGTAATGTTCCTGTAATTCCCTCATAAGTCGAGGCTACATAGGGTATCTGTTCAAGAACTTTATCATAACTCTGAGAATCAGCTTCCAAAATGGAGTTTGCATATAGCCAACAAGCATCGTACAATGAAGCGTTGTATAGTCCTAGATCAGAGCCAATTATCGATTTATACCTATCATTTACGTTGCGATACTGAACTGAATCGTGCAAATATACGTGAGGGAAATAAAACCTCAACACTGCACTTTCTGGTTCAAGTTCCTCAGATATTACAGGATTATGAATTAATTCCTGACTAGAATACCAAGTAATCTCTTGGTTTACTTCATTCTCTAATAATGCGTTCGCTATTGGTGCAATCCTGCCCCAAGTAGTCGGATGGTCAAATATCGCGATCTGTTCTAAAGAATAATCCATGCTAAACTCTGAAATCACATGCTCCAACTGGATTATCATATTTTCAATATCAGGTATTTCGTCGTGTTCTTCATAGGTCACTATTGTAGACTCAATACCCAATAACTGGAGTATTTCCTCGAATAACTGGGTATCCTCTTTTGTACGAATATCTTCTGGACCAATTATTATACAGGCTTTTTCACCTTGACTCCAAATAAACTCGCCTAATACTTGGAATCTGCTATAATCTGTAGGGGCGAGTCTGAAGTAATTATCTGAATCCCCCCATATTGTTGGATCTCCTGTGGCGCTAGGACTGATCATTATTATTTGATTTTCGTTTGCGTACTCAACGGATAGATTAGCAAACATAGTCCAAATACAACCAATTACTAGATCAATGTCTTCTTCCTTTAACTCGGTTAATTTTTCAAGGTGTATTTCTTGGTTTTGTTCAGCGTTTTTGTAGATAAATTCAACTCTATATTTGAATTCGTTTTCTGCCATAAACTGGTTGATATCCTCTTTTGCTAGGGAAACCACTGGTTCCATGAAATTCATCCAGTTTTCGTTAGGGAAAATTACCCCAATCTCAACTGTTTCTGTTTCCTCTCCAGAAATATATGGAATGGGTATTGATGTTAGTAGCAATAGGAGTAATAGAATAGATATGGCGCCTTTCTTACTCAGGACTGTCATGATTAGGGAACATATTAGTTAAAATGTAATTAAAAGTTAGGATAGAACAAAGATTTGATTATTCTTTTAGTGTTCTGGGAGACCAGTTTTGGGTTTCTCTTCTGATGTATTTAGCTAGCGCGCGCAAAGGTGAGACAAATCAGAGTGCAGAAGAGTTCAAGGATGACCATGTCGATTATTTTGATTATCCTGATGATGATTTCGAGTTCATAACCTATTACTTCACCTTAATCAAACCATCATAACAATCGATGAGTTTATCCTCACTTCACCCTATGTTATAATATGGTAAAATGGTATTATGTTCAGGATGTGAAGAAAGAGAAAGCAGATGCCTTCTGTAAAACCTCCATGAAACAGAACCCTAAACTAATCTATGCAGTCGCTACTGCGAGATCGAATAATCCTGGTGTGGTTGCTGTTTATTATCGAGAAAAACAACCTGAATCATAATCGATGATTATATAGGATTAATCGAGAAAACGAGATTTATACTTAAACTTAATCGATG
>Ga0272441_10002986_pt1 | contig 33185 bp, 37 predicted proteins | sample SSMProp6N_FD_193582 | JGI IMG/M metagenome (GOLD analysis project Ga0272441, IMG submission 193582) | Marine sediment archaeal communities from Little Sippewissett salt marsh, Falmouth, MA, United States - SSM-Prop-6N | ecosystem: Environmental > Aquatic > Marine > Wetlands > Sediment ... | reverse complement strand
TTTTGAAATTTGGAAATTGGAATTTATTTGATAATTGGGATTTGGTAATTGGGATTTAATAACATTGTGTCGTCCTGAAAAAAGTTGACAGTATTTATTGTTATAACTCATTATGTACTTCAGCGGGAATTTGATAATCAAGACTCATATGTCTCCGATAGTTATTATAGGTACTGACAGACTCCCGTGTTAGTTCTTTGACAACTGAGATAGACGGAAGAGTTTCACCAAGAAGGAATTCATCTTTGAGAATGCCGTTGACTCTTTCAGCTATGGCATTTTCATAGCAGTGATTCTCCTCAGTCATGCTGATCAGGATGTGGTGATCGTTTAGTAATTTTACATAGTCCTCACAGCAGTATTGAACCCCGCGATCAGAATGATGAATCAGGCCTTCAGGATGGGCAACGCCTCGGAGAGCCATCTTCAGTGCTCTGAGAGCTCCTGTCACACATAGGGAAGACGAGATGTCCCATCCGACGATCTTTCGACTGAAGGCATCGGTCACAAGACTTAGGTATGCGAAGCCCCCGGTCATTCGAATATAGGTAATATCCGATACAAATACCTGGTTCGGACCGGTGAGTTCCATACCCTTGATCAGGTTCGCATACTTGCGAAGCCAGTGATTCGAATAGGTGGTTCTTGATCCGCGTTTCTTTCGTTTGACCAGCATATCGTGCTTTCTGAGCATGTCGAACAGTCGGTCACGCCCGATCTTAAACCCAAACTCTTGAAGATCCATGAGCAGTTTACGCCCACCTGCTTTCGGCTGCTTTTTTCGAATATGTCGGATTTCGGCGATGATCTGCTGCTCTTCAACAAACGTTTTGATAGACCTTTGCTGTCGTTTATAATATGCCTGACGTACATGACCAAAAAAATCACATATATTCTTTATTGAGGCGCCTACGACAGCTTTTTGAGCACTTCCTGAAGCTCTGGAGGCAGCTTCGAACCAAAGTTTTTTTTTGAATCAATGCCGTACTTCTCGTCAATCACTTCAACCAGAGACTGCCAGCAAATATTGTCAACTTGAGATTTGGAAAGTGCTCGTTCAAGAGCCTTGATCTGATTTTTCAGGTCTTTGATTTTGTCTCTTTCGTCTTTCATTTGAATCCGGACTACCTTGTTTAGAAGATGATCTTTTCCATATCGTTTTAACCAGTAAGGTATGGTACCCGCACTATTAATATCGTAAATATGACGGGCTTCTGCAATAGTGTATTTCCCGGATTCAATCTCAGAAATGACTTTCATCTTAAAGGCTGTACTATAACGAAATGTCTGCCTTGCCATAGGTTTTCCCTTTCATTTTTTGTCAAAAAGGTGACAACCTATTTCAGGACAAGACAATATTTGGAAATTGTTGTTTGGGATTTAGGATTGTACAGTACCTTCCAGGGCAATTTATACAAGCCACCGCCTTGTAGGCGGTGGTAGTTGACTTAACTATTCGGTTCTTTTCCACAATACCTTCTCTATTGTTTTTTCTACTGTAACATGATATTTTGGTATTGGATTTGCAGACTGTATAATTCGTCAAAATTGTAACAATTGTAAATCAACTTAAGTTATTATTAATATTGAATAAGAGTTCTATTTATGAAACGAAGGTTATTTCATATCAGTCAATTTTTGCCATTTCATTATGTGCAAATAGGCAGATTTTACTTAAAATGGATATATTTTCATTATTTTAGGGTTTTACGGAGGGTATCATGAAGAAAAGATGGTATTTATTGTTCCCGCTGTTGTTATTAGGCTGCGAGCAGTATCCATCCAACCCGCCTATTCCAAACCAGAATAAACCAATGGTTGTGATCGAGCATATGCGAACGGATTATGTGGAGATTGAAAACTATATAGATGGATTGTCTACCGACAAAGTGAACATCTTATCATTTAAAATTACAGTTGGCGATTTTAATGCCAAGGCCATTGAGTTTTATGGAAGGGCGAGACTTGAAGGACCGCCGGAAATGGGTGATCATGATTTACATTTCAGAACAGATCTTGTGGCGTCAAATGTGGCCAATCCCGATTATGTGTTTGAAACACTGAATCATGTCAAATCGAATGCAACCTATTATATTAGCCGGACCAAATTCCCGACGAATGAGTATTCACCCTTTTCAAATTCACAGGGAATGCTGCAATCGCTTACCCTGACCGAAGCCTGGGCTTATGATGAGAATGGAGACCGATTTTTGGTTGATCTGGTGACGCAATGATTTTATAGATAGTCAATTTATTTATTGTTATAAAGGGGAACACAGGTTGTTCCCCTTTTTTTTGTTGTAAACCGTTTGCTTATGAAGGAGCAATTTGCAGGGATTAGTGAATGTGATATTTCAATGGTTCAAAAAACCGGTTTATAAGCAGACGGTCCAGGAGTATAACGGAAAGAATCACAATAACAGTCATGAGGCACACAGGCAAATGTGTTTTTATTGGTGATATTGTCTCGAGAACCGGCGACCGAATAAATGACAGGATGATTTCAGGAAGTATCCGTAATTTTGAAAATGAGCCGATCAGAGAATGCAGGTTTACATACCGCATAAATATCATTGTTGTCATGGCAAGCAAAGTAAAAATGACATATAGTGATTCTTTTTTTGCCCAGGCGAAACGTCTTTGACTTTGAATGCTGATCCGCTGCATAAGCTGCTGATTGAACTCTGCAGACAGCGCATTCTCCGGTTCCCGTGCCAGTTCATCATACAGTATCTGATATTGATGAAGAAGGGACCGGCAGCGGTCGCAGGTGTTCAGATGATGAATGATGTCATGATTATATTCTGAAACGGTACCGTCCAGAAATGTAAATATTGCTTCTTCTGTCAAGTGCTTTCTATCCATATTTCTTCTCTCAAGTAGTGATTTTCCAGATTTTTCCGCAAGCTCTTCCTTGCCCTGAACAGATAGCTTTTCACTGTTCCCACGGGTAAGTTCATAATATATGCAATTTCATTGTAATGCATATCCTCCAGATGAAATAATGTGAGTGCGATACGAAAATGTACAGGAAGCTGGTCAATCATATCATGGAGCCGCTCTCTAATGTCCCTGTTTTGTATATAAGCGTCAGGGGCCAGGGATTCTGTATCAATGCTGCCGGAATGTATTTCACCCGGCAGACAGTCATCCACCAGTTTCACCCGTTTCTTTTTTAAATAATTAAGGCACTGATTATAGGCGATTTTGGCAATCCAGGTTGATACTTTTGACTCATGCCTGAATCCGGAGAGATTTTGAATGATTTTAAGAAAAATATCCTGACAGACATCCTCACAGTCTGTCTCATTCGGTATCATTCTTAAAACAATGTGGTAAATCAGCCGTTTGTATTGCTCAACAAACTGTTCAAAGGCAGATGGATTGCCTTTCTGAACGGCTTCAATCAGCCGGATTCCCGTTTTATCATTTTGGTTCACATTATAGTAGACCGCCTATTCGTGAAAATGTTTCAGTGAAACCATAGGTTGCAACTTTTTTGGTTTTACTTTGTCTACTATTTTGGAAATCATGAAAATCAATGTGTTATTATCGGAGGTTAAAGATGGAACAAATTACGGATGTCTTTATTGTAGCGGTTGTCTTTTATGCAATCGTGGCGGTCATTAAGATTGTATCGGATAATCGTGTCAGGAACAAATTGATTGAAAAGGGATTGCTGGACGAGAATACCAAATACTTGTACATGCAGCCGGGTGTGAATGTTCCTTCCGCGCTGAAATGGGGACTGGTTTTCATTTTTCTCGGCAGTGCTGTTCTGGTTTCGAAATTATTTGATTATCAGGAATTTACAATCGGATTTATGTTTTTATTTGCAGGGGCTGGTCTGATATTGTTTTACGTTATTGCCAGAAGGCTCGAGCAAAAGGCAAAAAAATAATGTGGAAGTTCTGTTTCTGATTCATGGTTATCTGTGATCACTCAAGTGGGATTCAGCGGAATCCCACTTTTTTATTATCGGCAAAAACACACCCAAAAAAATAACAAATCCCGAATTCCAAAATACAAATAAATCCCAAACACCAAATCCTATACACTGTCAGATTTGCCTGTTTGGTGCTTGATATTTGGAATTTTGGTGCGAAATACATCAGGGTATCAAGAAACCAATTAGTCAACAAGGAACATACCCTTGAAATGATTGTATAATGATACAGAATGAGATGCAGCGGTTATCATTTATAGTTGGGTTTTGTTGGCTGTTTTTGTTTTATCTTGACTTTTGGAGAGAAGTTTTTTACCTTTTTTAGCTGTAAATGAAAGCCACCCTAGCTCAGCTGGCAGAGCAGCTCATTCGTAATGAGCAGGTCGTCGGTTCAAGTCCGACGGGTGGCTCCATAAAATATTAAAACCTTTTCAGGGGGATATGACAAGATATCCTCCGTCTTAACGGGTCGGCCCGCTTAATCAATTCAGGAAATACCCATGCGAAAAATAAGCTGGTTTTTTGTCTTCATTCTTCCATTCTCTCTGTTCAGCGAAGACACAGGAGGAATGGCCGGCTTTGAATTTCTCAGATCCGATATGGGCGCACGTCCGGGTGCCATGGGCGGTGCTTTTATAGCAGTGCCCGGTGATCTGCAGGGAACAGCTTATAATCCGGCTAATATTGTTGGAATTGAAAATCGTACGGTTGTGGCATCCTATACGGATCATATACTGGATTTTAATCAGGGATTTATTGGATATGCACAAAATGTGGCCCAGGCCGGGATCTTTGGTGTCGGTGTATCCTATATGAGTTACGGTGAATTTATCCGAACCGATCCCGAAGGAAATGAAAACGGAACATTTCATCCAAGTGATTTACTGCTTGCCGTTACCTATGGAGACCGTCCCATTGAGAATCTTTCCTACGGTGTGTCCGCTAAATATATCCGGAGTCAAATTGATGGCTATACCTCCAGTGCGCTGGCTGCCGATCTGGGACTGATATTCAGCATTCCAAAAGAACAACTCGATCTGGCACTGGCATTTCTTAATCTTGGGAAGTCAGTTGATGCCTTTGTGGAAGATCATGAAAGCCTGCCAATGGCGGTTCGTTTGGGATTCGGAAAACGGCTCGCTCACCTTCCGCTGCTTCTGAATTTTCATTTCTTGCGTTATTCAGATTTGGAAAGTGATCTGTTCTGGGGACTTTACTGGGCTCTTGGTGGCGAGTTTACCATTTCAGAAAAACTGTTTTTACGGCTGGGATATAACTCACGGGGCAGCGAACAGAAAACAGACTCCAACAGTGATCGATTTGCGGGAATATCAATCGGTCTTGGCCTGATATTCAGCAAATATCATATCGATTATGCAAGAAGCAGCCAGGGAATTATTGGTTCATTGAATCAATTTTCCTTATCGATGACATTTTAATTGTATCCCCACAAAAATCAATTTTTTAAAACCTCCGGAGCGGAGGTTTTCTCTTGCGTATCAAATTCAAAAGTTGTATCTTTTTATTGACAGTCGGTCAATCTGGTGCAAATATGCGTTCATGCGTTATTTCCATAATTATTTTTCTGACTATGTTTTGTCCCCCTGCTTCAGGAAAAGATGAATGGCGGAAATTATCCAGGGACCGTATTATTCTTTACTGCACACCGGCTGATCTGAAAAATGGTGAAGAAGTTATTGATATTGCGGAGAAGGTTATTCCTGGTATTGCTGCGGATCTGAAATTAAACCAGATAGCCACAATAGCAATCGTCATGGCTCCTTCTCAGAAAGTGTTCCGTCAGCTAACAGGGGGGCAGTTCCCTGAATGGGGTATTGGCGGAGCCGATGCCGGACAATCTGTTATATATCTTCAGTCTCCCCGTATTGCACAAACCAGCCGGCAGCTTCCCCGCGTTGTGGCTCATGAACTGAGTCATGTGCTGCTTGGTCAGGCCGTATCGCGAAAACCGGTTGACCGCTGGTTTGATGAGGGTTTTGCCATGTATGAATCAGGTGATATGGGCATAAGCGGTTCTGTTCAGCTGGCCTGGAATTTATTGTCGGATAATCCATTGCTGCTTTATGATGTGGATGACATTCTGTCTTTTCAGCGCTTTAAGGCCAATCTGGCATATCAAATTTCCTTTTCAGCGGTTCAATACCTGGTTGATACATATGGGAGCGATGCTCTCGCGGACCTTTCTCAGGCTCTGGGACGCGGTCTGGATATGGATGAGGCTCTGGTTCATTCTGTCGGTGTTAATTATCAAGCCTTTGAAAACGGTTGGTTTGAAACAGCGCGAAGAAAATACAGATGGTACATTCTTTATGACTTTCGGCTTCTATCCGGCACAGGAATGGTCTTTTTATTTATCCTTGCCTTTATAATAACCAGACAGAGGACAAGAAAAAGAAAGCATGAGTGGATGCTTGAGGTGGATAATGATCAGCCGTCAGAAAAGAATCAGACACAGATTTGAATACCTTCTTACAAAGGGTATCATGCGGTTTATCTGGCTCTTCCCATGGAGAGTCGCTATGCTTCTGGCTGACGGTCTGGGTCTTTTTATTTTCAAGATTTTAAAAATCAGAAGAGAGGTCACAGAGCAGAATTTAAGGCATGCCTTTCCATCTAAAACAAGGCAGGAAAGGTATGAGATTGCCAGAAACACTTATCGCCATTTTGCCAGAATGAGTTTTGAAGTCATTCGATTGGCCCGCTTAAAACGGGAGGAGATTCTGTCGCTGGGTGTTCTGGAGGATCAGTCCCTGTATGATGAGGTAAAAAAAACGGGGAAGGGTTCCATTTTGCTGACGGGCCATTTTGGAAACTGGGAGCTGTTTGGTGCTTTTATCTCACAGCTGGGCTATCCGGTCTCTTTTCTGGTAAAAAAGCAGACCAATCCTCTGACGGATCAACTTCTTCATCAATTTCGAGCACGTGTCGGTGCTGAAATTATTCCTCTTGGCCCTGCTGTCCGCGGTATTATTAAGGGATTACGCGCCAACCGTTTTGTGGCTATGGTTGCCGACCAGGATGCGGGTCCGGGCGGTATGTTTATCAATTTTTTCAACCGGCCTTCATCAACCGCGACCGGTCCGGCAGTTTTGGCTATACGCTCAGGCGCGCCGGTTGTATTTGGATATTCCGTCAGGCAGCAAAATGGAAAGTACCGGTTTATTTCGGAGAGGATTCATGTCGATTACAAGAAAGGATTAACCGAACAAAATATACGTTCATTTCTAAAAGCCTATTCAAGCCTTCTTGAGAAGGTGATCAGAGCACATCCCGACCATTGGTTCTGGATGCACAGACGCTGGAAAACAGAATCGGAAATCGGGAAGCATGACATCCGGGAGGAACAACCTTGAGTAAAATTCTGATTGTTCAAACCGCTTTTGCGGGTGATGTGGTTCTGGTCACACCTCTGGCGTGCGCTGTAAAAACACAATATCCGGAAGCGGAGTTGTATTTTCTTGTTAAACCCGAAGCGGCTGTTTTGCTTGAGAACAATCCGTTGATTGACCATATATGGATCTATGATAAACGGGGGGAAGAAAAGGGCTTCCGATGGTTTTTAAAATCGGTTCAGCGAATTCGGAAAGAGCACATAGATCTGGCCCTGGTGCCGCATCGATCCATTCGAAGTGCTTTGCTGGTATCCATGGCACATATTTCAAGACGCGTCGGCTTTCATCGCAGCGCCGGATTTCCGCTATTCACGGATCTTGTCCGGTACAGGCACGGGCAGCATGAAATTGAAAGAAACCTTGAGCTGCTGACGCCTCTTGGCTGGAAAGGGAAAGCTTCAGCACCCGAACTTTATCCGGGAGAAAAAGACAGGGAAGCCGTAAAGCAGTTCTTGGAACAAAATAATTTGACCGGTAAAAAGATGCTGGCCGTTTCACCCGGCTCGGTATGGCGCACAAAACGCTGGCTGCCGGACCGATTTGCAGAAGTTATCCGGTATTTCCATGAAAAGAAGGGGATTCCATCTGTGCTGATCGGAGGCAGAGAGGATCTTTCACTGGGACATGAAATTTCAAAGCATGTTCCGGTCGCAAACAGTATGGGTCAATTTTCTTTGCTTGCTTCAGCTGAACTGATTGGTCAATGCAGTGTCATCCTCTGCAATGACAGTGCACCCCTTCATCTGGCTGCCGCGATGGGAACGCCGGTTGTCGCGATTTTCGGTCCAACTGTACCCGAATTCGGATTTTATCCCTGGGGAAACGGGCATACCATAATTCAGCAGGAACTCGTTTGCCGACCCTGTTCCGATCATGGTGGTACGCGGTGTCCCATGCGCCATTTTGCATGCATGAAAAATATTAAAACCGGGCAGGTCATTCAGGCCGTTGACAGGATTATACATGGCGGATAATATCAGGACTATCGGACCGGAACCATATCCGGCCGAATTCTTCATGTCGCTTGTTGAATCTCTGGATAAGGGAGCAGTCATCGGTTATCCGACTGAAACAGTTTATGGCCTGGGCTGTGATGCAGGGAACAGAGAGGCGGTTGAACGTGTTTACAGATTGAAAGGAAGAGAATATGATGTTCCTTTCCTGATGCTGATCCGGGAGAAAGGGGATGTTCTGAATTTAACTGAATCGATTCTTCCGGGTGTCGAGGATTTGATGGAAGCCTTCTGGCCGGGCCCACTGACACTTATTTTTCAGGCCGGAAGCGGGACAGGATTTGCTCACTGTGGAAAGGAACGGATTGCCATCCGTATTTCTTCTGACCCTATCTGCAGAATGCTGCTGGATGCATTCCATAAGCCTTTGATTTCAACCAGTGCGAATCCGACCGGATGTCCACCGGCTCATACGGCAGAAGAGGTGTTTCTGTATTTTAATCATGAGATTGACTGTATTTTGAACGGAGGGCAGCGCAGAGGATTGCCTTCGACGATTCTTGATGTATCGGGAGAACCTTTTCGGCTGATCCGCCGGGGCTCTTTAACCAGGGCTTCACTTGAAAAACTATTGGGGAGGCGCATTGACGAAGAAAGTGTTTAAAGTTTTATTTGTCTGCACAGGAAACAGCTGCCGAAGTCCTATGGCCGAAGGAATCCTCAAGAAAATGCTCAGGGATAAAGGGATGTCCCATATTGAAGTTCAATCAGCCGGCACCATGCCTCCGTATCAAATGCAGCCGACCAGCTATGCTTTAATTACGAGTCTTGAACAGGGTGTGGACATTTCCTCTTATCGATCAAAAGATTTGACAAAATCGTTGATAGAAGAAGCAGATCTTATTCTTGTCATGGAAGAGGCGCATCGCCGGTTTATACGAAATCTGACCAATGCTGCAGATAGTAAAGTTTTCCTTCTTAAATCGTTTGGACAGGATAAAAAGGAATCCGGTTTGGAGATAGAGGATCCTATCGGAATGGATATAGAATTTTACCGAAGTTGTTATGACGAATTGGAATATGAAATAAAGCGTATTCTGCCTCTTATTGAAAAGATGGCTGCAAAAACATCATGAAAAAATCAGAATATTCTCTGCATAAAATACTCGTTATTCGTACGGACCGCATAGGTGATGTGGTGCTTTCTTTACCGGTTGTTGTTTCATTGAGAAAACGTTATGCGGATGCACGGATTTTTATGCTCGTTCAACCGGAAGTCCGGGATATCCTGGATAATCATCAGGATTTGGACGGTGTGATTCTGGACAATGATAATCACCGTTTATCCGGTTTTTTCAGACTTGCCGCAAGTCTGCGCAGGGAACGGTTTGACGCCGCTGTTCTGCTGCATCCGACGCTGCGGCTGGCAGCTGCCATGTTTATGGCCCGAATACCCATACGGATCGGAACAGGGTACCGGTTATATTCATTTTTATTGAACAGACGGGTTTTTGAACACCGCAAACACAGCATTCGACATGAGGCTGAATATAATTTATCGCTGGCTGCTGCGCTTCAGGGAAAGATAAAACCGGTTCAGTTTCATCTGCCTGTTTCAAAAAAGGCCGGTGAAAAAATTTTAAAAATGATACGTGAATCGGGTATTACGAAAAATTATGTGGTGATACATCCAGGGAGCCGCGGTTCCGCGCTTGACTGGCCGGCAGAACGGTTTTTTCAACTTGGTGAGCTTATTTCAAAGCATCTGAAATATCCGGTTATTGTAACCGGCTCAAAGGGTGAACAGGAGGCCCTGAAGGTTCTGGTCAGAAAGTATGAATCATCTGTTATTTCGTTTGTGGGAGCACTGACATTAAAGGAACTTGTTGCTCTGCTGGCATCCGCCGGTCTTGTGATTGCCAGCAGTACCGGGCCGCTGCATCTTGCAGCAGCTGCCGGCACCACGGTTCTTGGTTTTTATCCGCCGTTTCGGGCAGCGAATGTCAGGCGATGGGGCCCGTTCGGACAGACAGAAAATGTGCTTGTTCCGCCAGTATCCGATTGTGCCCGATGCAAGGGATCAAAATGTGAACACTGGAACTGCATGTCCATGATACAGGTTGAAGAAGCATACCGGATCGTTCAAAAACAACTTGCAGTTGGGAATAAAGATGTATAGAAAAACAACACATTGTTTTGCCATAACAGCGGTTTTGCATGGAATAATATCCTGCTTTTCATCTACACCGGACAGCCTGTCGCTTGAGCAACGCGTTTTAAGTGATACCTGCGTGATATCCGACACGGTTGCCACCAAAAACGGCATTTTACATCCGGGAGATGAGGTCCCTATGTCGGGGAATGATACACTTCATGCAGTTGTTCAGGATTTCATTCCAGCCGACACGGTTCGATTCCCGGGTGATTCTCTTCGCTACAGAAGGATCCCCAATCATGCTTTTGGTGTGGGTGAAGTGCTGAAGTTTGAAATTGCCTATGGATTGATCAAAGCCGGTACTGCGGTGATGGCCATACCGGACACACAATGGGTCAACGGCCGTCCATGCTATCGGATTATAACCATGGCAAAATCCAACGATTTTTTTGATGTTTTTTATAAGGTCCGAGACAAGATACAATCCCTTGTTGATATCGAGGGATTGTTTACCTGGAAATTTGAAAAACATCTGAGAGAGGGCCATTACAGGGCGGATCGTGAAGAAATCTATGACCAGGAGAATCATCTGGTCTATACGCACAAGGACACCCTTTCCGTACCGCCTTTTATTCAGGATATTCTTGCTTCATTTTATTATACACGTACTGTGCCTTTGACGGTGGGTCAGCATTTTGAGATAAAAAATTTCGGGGATGGAAAGGTATATCCGCTGAAAGTTCTGGTACACAAGAAGGAAGAAATTAAAGTGCCGGCTGGAAAATTTAAATGTATTGTGGTTGAACCGGTTCTTCAGGATGAAGGTCTGTTCAAACAGGAGGGCCGGTTGCGAATCTGGCTGACGGATGATGACAGAAGAATTCCTGTTCTCATGAAAAGTAAAATAGTGGTCGGTTCAATTGATGTCCGTCTGACCGGAATAGAATACAACTAGAGAGGATATCTATGACCCGTTATCATGAAATTGACATGGAAAAAATCAAAACGGTTTCCGTCCATGACCGGGAAAGACGTGTTTCAGTGGACCATCTTATAAAGCCCATTAAACCGGGATCCGGATTCAGGGAATTTTGGGACCATTTACCCCCGTTTCTGGCGAGCCGGGATCTTAAAGATCTTGTTCTGGCTACAGCAAGGGCGGTTCAGGAGAAAAAACCGGTGCTGGTCATGATGGGCGCCCATGTTATTAAAGTGGGCCTTGGTCCGCTTCTCATTGATCTTATGAAAAGAAAAATCGTACAGGGTATTGCTTTAAATGGCGCAGGTGCAATTCATGATGTGGAACTGGCCTATTTTGGTTATACATCGGAGGATGTAGGCGCCAATATACTGGACGGAACATTCGGTATGGCCAGGGAAACCGCTGACATAATGAATAATTCCATTCGTGCTTCTGAAGGAAACAAACCGGGATTCGGCGAAGCCGTTGGAAAGCAGATTGCCGAAGACACCCCTCCACACGGAGATATAAGTATTCTGGGTCAGGCCTATCAGCTGGGTGTCCCCGTAACGGTTCACGTGGGTGTCGGTACAGATATTGTTCATCAGCATCCCAATGCAGATGGCGGTGCCATCGGCGCTTCGAGTATGAGAGACTTCAGAATATGGGCGCATCAAATTTCCAAAATCGGAGACGGCGGTGTGGTGCTTCTTTTCGGTTCCGCTGTTATTTTACCTGAGGTGTTTATCAAAGCCATGACAATGGCTCGCAATGCTTACGGCTCCATTGACCATTTCACAACCGCGAGTTTTGATATGAACCGGCATTACCGGCCTCATGTTAATGTGGTGGAACGGCCCAATCAAAACGGAGGGAAAGGGTATACTTTCACAGGGCATCATGAGTTGATGATTCCATTATTTGCAGCTGCTTTGTGTGAGATGATTCAATAAATGATGAGCGGACTTTTTTCCGGTCAGGTCAAAAAATAAGGGAGCGAGGTAAAAAATGGTTGGTAAAAAATCCCGAATATTAATTGTTGATGATGATCGGGGTCATTGCGATATTATTGCCAATGCACTGACCTATGAGGGGTACGAAACTGAAATTGCCAATAATGGTCAGGATGCAGTTGATAAAATCAACAACAACCGACCCGATATGCTGCTTCTGGATCTAAAACTTCCTGATATGACCGGCATAAAAGTTCTTGAAAAAGCGAGAAAGAAAAATCCGCCCATACCGGTTGTGATGCTTTCCGGTGAAGCGGATATTCAAACCGCCGTGGAAGCAACCAAAATGGGTGCTTTTGATTTTCTTGAAAAACCCATTACGTCCGACCGGATCCTGCTTACACTAAGAAACGCTCTTGATCGGAGTCGTCTGGAAAGAGAAAAAGCCCAGCTTCTTGAAAACGTTAAAAAGCATTATGCCATGGTGGGTGAAAGTCCAAAGATGAAGAAAAATAATGAGCTGATTCTGAGGGCCGCCCGGACAAACAGCAAGGTTTTAATTGAAGGTGAAAATGGTACGGGAAAGGAACTGGTTGCCAGGGCCATTCATCATGAAAGCGTCAGGGCCGGTGAGCCGTTCGTGGCGGTTAACTGTGCGGCTATTCCTGAAACCCTGATTGAAAGTGAATTGTTCGGACATAAAAAGGGATCGTTTACCGGCGCTATTGCAGACAAGCCCGGACGTTTTCAACAGGCTGAGGGTGGCACGATTTTTCTTGATGAAATAGGTGATATGAGCATGATGACACAGGCCAAAGTGCTCCGTACGCTGGAAGAGGGGACCATAGAAATGATCGGCAGCAGTGAATCCATCCCGGTGGATGTTCGTGTCATTGCAGCTACCAATAAAGACTTATTATTGGAAATGGAAGAGGGCCGATTCAGGGAGGATTTGTATTTCAGACTGAATGTTTTAAATATCAAAGTCTCTGCATTGCGTGAACGCAGGGATGATATTCCTTTGTTGATTGATCATTACATTCAGTATTTTTGTGATGAATATGGCGTGGTACGTAAAAAGGTCACACCAAAGGCCATACAGCAGTTAATGCGCTACCCCTGGCCGGGGAATGTGAGGGAACTGAAAAATTTCGTTGAAAAAGCCGTTGTTATGGTGACACAGAGTGAAATAATCCCGGATCACGTTTCGGAGATATTGCAGAGTTATTCCAGAAAACAGCCGGAAACGGATTCCCGACTACCGCTTAAGGAGGCCAGGGACCGTTTTGAAAAACAGTATATTCAGGCCAGACTGGGGGAAACAAACTGGAACATGACCAGAACAGCAAAGCTTTTAGGAATACCAAGGACATATCTTTACAAAAAGTTGAAGAAACTGGGAATAGACATATAAAACGGTGAGGGGCGGTTCCATAAAAAGGAGACATTCTGCAGGAGTCACCTTTCTTTCAGCTTCTTTTTAAGGATTTCTCTGGCTCTGAAAATTCTGGCTTTTACTGTACCAATCGGGATTTTTAACGCCTGGCTGATTTCCTCGTATGATTTTTCCTCCTGGTGCCTGAGCAGAATGACCATGCGGTATTTTTCCGGAAGTGTGTCGATGGTATCCTGAATTAGATTTTTTCTTTCGGAAAAGATATATTTTTTTTCAGGACTTAATGAGTCATCCCGTATTTCCTGGGTGACTTCTCCTTCTTTTAATATAATTGGTTTGTCCAGCGACAATGTTTTTAATTTTTTCTTACGGATCGCATCAATACAGTTATTAAATGCAATTTTATAAAGCCAGGTTGAAAAAGCATAGGTGTCATTGTAGCTTTCCAGCGAATGGAAGGCTTTTATAAAGGTTTCCTGTACCAGGTCCCGGGTTTCTTCCCTGTTTTTGACCATCTGATAGATCATATTCGAAATGCCGTTTTCATAACGTTTAAGCAATTTTTCATAGGCTTTCTGATCTCCACCCAGAGCCATTTTGATTAATTTGTTGATGTCTTCTTTCAAACAGCTAAAATCCTGTCAGAAATGATTAGAAAAAAGGTTTACGAAAAGTAAATGAAAAAATGCTGGGAATCAAGCAGAATTTTCTTGCAAATCGATTTAGAAATGTTATAATAACACTGATGATACAGGCTATCGGCATAGATCAGATTGTTAAAAAGCGTATTGAACTGGCTGTGCAGCGCTGGGGCGACCGATTTTTGGACAGAATTTTAACGAAAAAGGAACTTGCTCTCTGCATGGATAAAGGAGACACCATTGGCTCTATTGCTGTTCGATTTGCGGCCAAGGAGGCGGCATTTAAAGCGCTTGGAACCGGCTGGGGGGGAGGGGTCAGCTGGCAGGACATAGAAGTGGTGAATCTGCGAAACGGTAAACCTGAGATGATTCTTCACGGACAGGCTGCACGTCTTGCGAATGATGTCCGTATCCATTGTTCATTATCTCACAGCCAGAATGAGGCGGTAGCTGTTGTTATTCTGGAATCCGCTGAAGGTAAGGAGTAATTATGCAAAGGATTGTCACTGCGGGTGAAATGCGTGAAATCGATCAGCGTACAATAAAAGAGGCCTGCATGCCCGGAATTCTTTTAATGGAAAATGCCGGGATGGGTTTGGTGCAGGTTATTATGGATTATTTGAAGGATGTAAAGGATGCCCGGGTTACTATACTCTGCGGCAGGGGTAATAACGGCGGTGATGGCATGGTTGTCGCGAGGCATTTGTATAACCGGGGTATTCATGTCAGTGTCTATCTGGCAGGTGATTCAAAGGGCTTGAAAGGGGATGCTCTTGTCAATTATGATATACTGAAGGGTTACGGCCTTGACGTTATTGAACTGAATAGTGCAAGAACCTTAAAAGGAAATCATCAGGCTGATTTGATTGTTGATGCACTGCTGGGAACCGGTATTTCAGGCGGCGTAAAAGGACTTGTCGGAGAAGTAATCCGGTGGATTAACAGGACATCCGTACCTGTGATCTCAGTTGATCTGCCGTCCGGTCTTCAAAGTGATGACGGACAGTATACAGGCGATTGTGTTCAAGCGGACCATACTGTAACCATGGCTGCTATTAAACGGGGACTGCTGCTTCCTCCGGGGCGTGAACTGGCTGGTCATTTGACGGTTGTGGATATCGGGGTACCTGATTTTATCGCTGAGTCGGTGGATTCCAAAGTGTATTTAATTGAATCCTCTGATATTTTACCAAGACTGCCTGAACGGCCGGCGGCTGCCCATAAAGGCACATTCGGCAAACTGGCCATACTGGCCGGCTCCAGGGGTATGACCGGTGCGGGGGTTCTCTGTTCACAAGCCTCATTACGGATTGGAGCCGGATTAACCATACTTGGTGTGCCGGAAAGTCTAAATCCTGTATTTGAAGATAAATTAACCGAAGTTATGACACAACCTTTGCCCGAAACGAACGAGGGGAGTTTGTCCAGAAAAAGCAAAAAGGGCGTTCAGACACTTTTAAGCTGGGCGGATGTGGTTGCGATGGGGCCCGGATTATCCATGCATACGGAAACATCAGGTTTGATTCGTGAACAGGTGCTTGATTGTTCGCTGCCTTTGTTGCTCGATGCAGACGGTATCAATGCTTTCGCGGGCCATGCCGATCTTCTTGAGAAAAGAAAAGGAGCCATGATTCTGACTCCGCATTATGGAGAATTATCAAGATTGACAGGTCAGTCTATTGAAGAAATAGCCGTTCATCGGATTGAAGTTGCGAAAAGACAGGCTATACGGTTTAAGGCAGTGCTGATTTTAAAAGGATCTCCAACGGTTATTGCCGCACCCAACGGAGAGATTTTTATCAATTCAACGGGAAATTCCGGTATGGCTACAGCCGGATCGGGCGATGTGCTGACCGGAATGGTTGCCGGATTGATGGCACAGGGCAGTTCTTCCCTGGATGCTGCAATTTGCGGTGTCTATCTGCATGGCCTTGCAGGAGATCTGGCTGCGCAGGATTACGGTCAGCCTTCACTGCTTGCAGGTGATATTGTTGATTATATTCCGGAGGCTGTTCTGGGTGTGAGGTCTTCTTTTTGATACAAAATCTAAAAATGTATGGCCCGCCTATTTTCTATGCTGTACTGATACTTATCATTTCTTCCATACCATCTCTGGATCTGAATACCGGTTTTTCGTACCAGGATAAGGTGGCGCATTTGCTTGAATATTCCATTTTCGGTGTATTGATACAAAGAGCCCTGCAGTATGGAAAAAGCGGGGATTTCCGCTGGTATCTTACAGGCATGGGAATCGGGGTGATTTACGGCGCATTTGATGAAATTCATCAGATCTGGGTGCCTGGCCGTGAAGCAGAAATCGGTGATTTTGCGGCTGATTTTGCCGGTTTTATAATCGGGCAGGGGCTTTTTTTTATTCAAAACAGGAGTAGGCTTTTTCGCCGTTAACTCATTTTTCTATTGACTTTTACCTCAAAAATGATGATCTTTAGTAGAATTTTTATTGCACATCGGTTCAATATCACAAAAATAAAAAGGAGGGACGGACATGGGTGAAATGGGCTATTGTGTAAAATGCAGAAGTAAATCCGAAATGGTCGACGCACAGAAAGTGACCATGAAAAACGGACGTCCTGCCATGAAAGGCAAATGTGCGAAATGTGGAACTGGGATGTATAAAATTCTCTCGAGCAAGTAGCCTGGCTTCGAGCGTATTTTAAAGGAGGTTTTAGAATGGTTTCATTGCGATTTGACTATCGGGATATTTTTCGATCTGCCAGACTGGCATTCAGTTTCCAGCGTTTATGGATTCAATTTACGGGTCTGTTTTTTGGATATGTTGCATATGTCGTTTTGACGTATCTCAGCCTGATGCTGGCCGGCCATGAACTTGGAAAGTTATTCTCCCGAATGGGACTTCTACCCGGCGTGATCGGATATGGACTCCCCTGGTATAGTTGGATCATTTATGGACTGGGTGCTTTTGCACTTCTGTTCGCATGGCTTGTTTCCGGTACGGGTGTTGCCAGAGCAACTTATATGAATCTGAAAGGCAATACATTTTATTCCTGGAAAGAAGCCATACGTTTTGCTTTCAGGAAAAAGGGTGTGTCTGTTATTTCAACACCTGTTGCCATATTGTTTATTGCAGTCTGCACCGTTGCAGGAGGTATTGTGGTCGGACTGCCGGCCAGAATTCAGCATAATTTCGGCGATGTCGTCGGGGTTTTAATCTCACTGTTTACAGTCGTGTGGTTCCTTGCTTCCTTATTTCTGGTGTTTGTAATTTTGGCTCTGGGATTATCACTTTTTCTGACACCTTCTGTACTTGCCACAACAGACGATGATGCATTTGAAGGTATTTTTCAAAGTTTTTCCACGTTATACAGTCAGCCCTGGCGATTCATAATCTATGAGTTGTTACTGGGTGTGGTAGCAGTGATAGGCCTGGCTATCCTGGCATTCTTTGCCAAACAGGCATGGGGACTGATGAATACCATCCTTGCAATCGGCATGGGAGAACAGTATATCAACCTGTCTTATTCAGCTTCAGGGATGGTTGAAAACTGGGTTTATCCTGCCGTAGCCTGGTCGCAAAAGGTCTCCGGCGGCTATTCCCAATATATTTTCTTTTCCCAGGAGTTTTTACCAATATCCCTGCCGCTGATCGGTAAAATTTCAGCTACTATTTTTGCTGTATCCCTTACCATTATCGGCGGTTTTATTCTTTGCTATCCACTGGCTATATTTAACGCAGGCAACAGTATTATCTTTTTAATTTTGAAAAAGAAAAAAGATGATGAGAATCTTCTTGAGCGCAAGGATCAGGAGGAAGAGGATGAAGAAGAAATGCAGGATATTCAGCAGCCTCCGGTAAAAGAGCGTAAAGCAAAACCTGCAACCAAACCGAAGAAAAAAGCGCCAGCCAAAAAGGTTGCGCCAAAGAAGACTGCTGCCAAAAAAGCAAAAAAATAACAGCACATTCATTTACACAGTTTATTAGCGCCGGGTTGTTCTGACCGGCGCTTTTTTGTTATCGGTAAAAACCATTACGAATCAATATAATGTATTCCTCTTAAAATAGTTAGCCACGGATTGACACAGATGAAACACGGATTAAAAACATTTTATTTTTAAAATCCGTTTTAATCCGTGAAAATCTGTGGCCAGATTAATAGTTATTTTACCACTTTTTTAAAAATGTGGTGCTCCCCGCTTACGCGGGCTCAATTTATGATATGATTACTGTTTGAAGACCAGAGAAAGAGTGGAAAATATATTCATGTTTCTGAACAGGCGTTTCCTTGTTTACATTTTCGGGCGCCGATTTCTCGAACGCCGGAGATTCCAACCAACCCCATCAATTATTTAGAAAAGAGATTGTATAAAAGTGCACACGTTTTAGGGCAATTTATACAATTCACTGCCTGGGGCGGAGGTATTTGACTTAAAAATTGTCCCTTTATAATTGACCTGCTTAAAATATTTTAATTGTTCATTGAATTAAAAAAGCATTTGCTTCAAAGATGTCCTTTTGCTAAATTCTTTTAATTCTTTGGTTTTCGGAGATTTGTATCTTAATCATGTAACTCTGTATGGTGCATTCAATTAAATCGAATAAAAAATATTTTCAATATCTGAAAATTCCGATATCGGTTCTGGTTGTTCTTTGTTTTGCCTGTGACAATCCTTTTGCCATACGTGAATCTGAAGAGCCAAAGAGTCCAAGTTCCTCATGGATTCTGCCGGACAGTCATTCTTCTGTGCTGATTAATTTGAGAAATGCAATCAAGGAAAAGAACACAGATAATTTTATGGCTTGTCTTATTGATCCTGATCATAGTAACACCGCCTATAATTTTGTACCTGATCCGGAAATACTGGCCGGTCATCCGGATGTATTCACAGATTGGGGAAGGGAGCGGGAAGAGGCAGCGATAAAACAGGCATTTTTTCATGTGCCGGATGATTCGACAACAAGCCTGGAATTTTATGAAGATATCCGGGAAATAGTTACTGCGGACAGTGCCGTGACTGTGAAACAATACCGGCTCATTCTGCAGAATACTGCTGAAGGTTTGCCTTCTGTTTATGAAGGTCAGGTTGAATTCCGGTTTAAAGAGGATCAAAGGGGCTGGTGGAATATATACTACTGGCGGGACAGCAGCATATCGGATTTTCAGCCGTGGACATTTTTAAAGGCATCATTGGGTGTATGATTTCTAAAAAACAAAAAGATACGGCATTCAAAGACCGGTTACGGTCTTTTTTAAGAAGTCCCTGGACACCGGGCCTGCTGACTTTGTTGATTATTGCCCTGGTTCTCGGGACGCATTTTTCCCGGGCAGTCAGAGGCCAATAGACGAACCCGTTTCCGGGAATGATAGTGGGGTACAGGTTGACAGCCTGACTTATCTGCTGAAGACGTTGTTTAATGAATATGGCGTTTTATGGAGGCAGCAAACAAATATAAAATGGGCCGCAGGTGAATGGTTCATCAAGGTGCCGGCCGATTTGCCTTTGCCGTCTTTTCATCTTGCGATACAGGGAAAATTGCGTTTACTTGATGCAGACATTTTATTTGCCAAAGATGAGCCTCATTTATCCCGTATAATCATGGATATTGGTTGGGGGGATTCAAGTTTTTGCAGACTTTATATGACCAGGGGAGAGGAAATCAGCCGTGCCACCGGTAAAATTGTATTGATCATTGATGATTTTGGGAGTAAGTGGAATTCAACAACCGAGGCCTTTCTTGAAATGGGCAGTAATCTTACGGTTTCTGTTCTTCCGGGGGAGCGGTTAAGTACAAAAATTGTGAAAGAAGCCAGAAAAAGAGGCTGTGAAGTTATTCTGCATCTTCCAATGGAACCGCTTTCTGCACCGTTTAAGGATAATGGTTATATCATACTTGCCAAGATGCCTCAGTATAAAATTCGTGATGTTATTCAAAAATCATTAGATGATGTACCGGGCATTTCAGGGGTAAATAATCATATGGGATCAAAGGTAACGTCGGACCGTCAGACGATTACGGAAGTTCTCAAGGAGTTAAAAAGGTACGATCTGTATTTTCTGGACAGCCGTACTTCATCTTCGAGTGTTGCCTATGATATTGCAAGACAGTTGGGGATGCGATGCGGAAGGCGGGATGTTTTCTTTGATGTGGATACAGACAAAAATGTAATCAGGGAGCAGATAAAATCGCTGGCAGACAAGGCGGGTTCCAGGGGATATGCAATCGGTATCGGACACTGCTATAAAAATACATATGAAGTGCTTGCTGAAGAAATTCCAAAATATCAGAAAAAAGGATATGAATTTGTTACTTTATCGGAAGTGATCCGTTGATGTATTTTTTTATGGAGGTATTCAAATGGCAAGACTGGGCATAAATATTCGTCAGATCGCACACCTTAGACTGGCCAGTCAAAATGATGAGCCGGATCCTGTGACGGCAGCGGTATATGCAGAATTGGGCGGAGCGGACGGGATTGTCTGTACGCTTTCAGAAGATATGCAGGCCGTCACGGAAAGGGATGTTCAGCTGTTAAAACAGATGGTTAAAACACATTTAACGCTGCAGATTCCACCGCTGGAAAAGATGATCAGCCTGGTACTTTCCATTTCTCCGGATATGGTTACATTAATTCCGGGCAAAAAACCGGGAACCACTGAAGGCGGAGGATTGGATGTTCTGGGGCTGGGACAAAAATTACAGCGTGTGGTGCAGGAACTGCATGCAAAGGATATGGTTGTCAGTTTTTTAATTGATCCGAATGTTCATCAGGTAAAAGCAGCTGCAAAAATTGGGTCGGACTATGTTGAACTTCATATGGGCCCCTATGCTATGGCCCAGGATTTAAATGAGCGGCTGGATCAGCTTGAAAATATATCATCAGTGGCCATGGCTGCTTCAAAAATGGAACTGGGAGTTTCCGCAGGACAGGGATTGAATTATCAGAATGTATCGGAGATATCAGCCATTCAGTATATTGAAGAGATTAATATAGGACGGGCGGTTGTGGCCAAAGCATTGTGGATGGGAATGGAGCAGGCAGTCAGGGATATGGTCGCTCTGGTACGATAGCCTTTACAGGAGTCGCCAGCCTGAATTATATTTTAAAAAAATTGCTTGACATTGATAAGGAAGTTTTTATAATTTGTTAAGTTCAATGATAAAGGAGGTCTCTCGCAAAATTCGTTAACGGTTTGGCGTTGCCTTGATGATTAGACAAAGTTGTTATGGCTTATTTTGATGCGGCTCGTCAAAATTCGGCGGATTTTGCTTGAGAACTGAAATTCCGAACATTACGGGGTCTTCTGTGATCAAGCAGTTCGCAGCCCCTGGTGGTTCGGATTTTTTTTAAGGAAATTTTTATGAATATGAACAAACAATATTTGCTACAGCTTACTCTCTGCTTTATGATCCTGCTATTCATGGCAGGATGCGAAGTCAGTAATCCGGTCACAGACAATGCCATGGCGCCGGAACTGTCGGCTCTGTCGGCGCCGGTCACCTTGTATCTGGGAAGTCCGGATAAATATACTTTGCAGGTTCGTGCTAAAGATCCTCAGGGTATTTCGGATATCGCGGCCGTGATATACTGGATATCCAATGAGGAAGATGCGACTGTTTTATCTGACTCACTGCATGATGACGGGCAGGGCGGTGATATGATTGTCCATGACGGGCTGTTTTTTGACAGCCTGTCGGTTGATTTTGCACAAGGAACTGCCGGTTCCTATGTCATTTACGTGCAGGCAACCGATTTGTCCGGAAATAAAAGCAATCTATTAGACAGTACCATTACAGCAGTCAATGAAGCGGTCAACCGCGGTCCGTTGATCAGCAACGCGGTTGCGCCTGACACCCTGGTTGAGGGGATAATTTCCAATGTGTTTGTCTCAATTCAGGTTGATGATGCAGACGGATTGCAGGACATTGATTCTGTTTTTGTTTCATTTTATCCTCCCTTGAGCCCGGTCCCGTTTTTATCCGTACAGCTTAAAGATGACGGTAGCGGCGCGGATGCCAGTCCGGGAGACGGTGTATTCTCCGGCGAACTGGATTTGAGCGACGATGCACCGGTTTTATCGGATCTGGTGGCGCCGGTCACGATATCCAGGCTGGCATCGGAACCTGTTCTCCTCTCAGTGCGGGCCACAGACGCACAGGGACAGGATGATATCCAGTCCGTTTATTTCAATACCACCAAACCGGACGGAACGCCTTCACTCGGTAATCCCTTTCCCCTGTTTGATAACGGAGATGAGGAAAATCATGGCGATGAGGCGGAAGGAGACGGAATTTATTCAACACTAATCGTTATTGATTCTCAAAACGCCCTGGGTCAGTACCGCTTTGATTTTATTGCCGAAGATTATTCAAATACCTCCTGGGACAACCCGCAGGGCCTTTTCAGATTTCAGGCTGTGGATAAAAGCGGCCGGAAGAGCAGCGCTCTGGTGCTGGATACAGTGGTTCTGCTTGAAGATGCCGTTTTTGATACATTAACCCATTATATGACAGTTGTGGATTAACTATGGAAAAAAACATATTCTTAAAAAGTGCCGCAATAGCCGTCATTCTAATTCTGCACAGTCTGTGTTACGGGCAATTTATGAAAACGGCCTTTCAGATGGATGAAAGTGTGGAAACCAGTCCCTCCGGCAATGTCATTAATGACATATGCATTGATGGTACCAACGTTTGGATTGGAGCCAGGGGACTTTCCAGAACCAATAACATGGGGGAGACCTGGGCCACGTATACCAGAGCGGACGGGCTCGGCCGCGGCGGTATTTCATCGATTGATATTCGCGACGGTGAGATTTGGACGGCGACTATTTTTGATTCAACAACAGATCAGGGCACTTTTCATACCGGTGGCGGGCTGGCCTATTCGCTTGACAATGGAACCACGTGGATCCATGTGCCGCAACCCGTCGATTCCAGAGATGAAACTGCCTATAAACCCACAACCACAGTTATTCAGAACTGCACCTATGATGTGATACGGAGTGATTCATCTGTATGGATTGCCAGTTTTGGAGGCGGTTTGCGGCGTTCAACAGATCGGGGTGAAAACTGGCAGGTTGTTACAGTAGACAACGCTGCGTTTGACGCTTTTGGGAACCTGTCGCATCGTGCTTTTTCACTGCTGTATGATGGAGAAGCAGTCTGGGCAGGAACAGCCGGCGGTATACATAAATCATATGATGAAGGAAAGTCCTGGATTACCTATAATCATCAGAATCAGCCGGAAGGGATTTCAGGGAATTTTGTGGTTGCCCTTGCACATCAGCAGCATAATGGCAGGGATCTGATCTGGGCTGCTACCATTGAGGCGGTTGAACAGGAGGAATTCAGAGCGGTTTCCGTTACAGAGGATGACGGATTAACCTGGCGGACCACGCTGGAAGGCTATTTTGCCCACCATATATCGTTTGATGACTCTGTCGTCTATATTGCAACAGACGCAGGACTTTTTAAATCTCTTGATTTTGGCGAATCCTGGGCCGTTTTTCCCCAGATTTTTGATGTCGAGCAGGATGCGGGTATTTATTCTGAGGATGTGTTGAGTTCAGGAGCCGGAGATGATCATGCACTTTGGATCGGGACCACCGATGGCCTGGCACTGACCAGGGATAACGGATTAACCTATAAAATATTCAGGTCCTTTAAAACACCCGGCAAGGACAGCACACCGGATACCTATGCATATCCAAATCCCTTTTCGCCGCTCAGGCATAATTATACCGGAGGAGAAGGGCATGTCCGTTTTCAGTACCGGACAGAAGAATCCGCTTCAGTCACGGTTAAAATATATGATTTTGGAATGAATCTGGTGACCACTGTTGTTGAAGAAAAAGACCGGCCCCTGTCGGGTGATTATGCCGAAATATGGGACGGCAGGAATGACCTGGGTGATATGGTGGCCAATGGCGTCTATTTTTATCAGATAATACGATCAGGACACGATCCGCTCTGGGGAAAAGTGATGGTGGTTAATTGAGAAAGGATCATTGTTGTTCACATTAATAAACAGGTTGAATATGAAAGTAAAAAATCCAATTTTCCCGATGCTTCTTACAGCACTGTTGCTATCCACTGTATTGCATGCCGCGGAAACCGGTCGCGGCGGTTATGCAGGCAATTTCTTGAGAATGGGCCTGTGTGCGCGTTCTATGGCCATGGGTGGCGGATCAGTGGCAGTGACGGACGATGGGAGCGTTGCCTATTATAATCCCGGGGGACTGGTATTTCTGGAAGGGAAGTGGGTAACCGCATCCCTCAATACCATGGCCCTTGATCGTGCAGTCTATTATGTCGGCTATGCACAATCCCTGGGTGGAAAAAATCCTAAAAATGACAAAAAAGGATTGTTAAAGGGAGGCCTGTCCGTCGGCTGGCTTTCCGCCGGTGTGCAGGGAATTGATGCCCGAAATTTCAATGGGGAGGATATCGGCACCCTATCCTTTGAGGAACATTGTTTTTACTTCTCTTTTGCTTTAAATCCGGCCCCTTTTCTTGCATTTGGCTTCAATGGAAAACTGCTGTACAGCCAGTTCCCGGATCTGGCGGATGACGGAAGCGCGTTGGGATCTACAGGACTGGGATTTGATATAGGTGTCATTGTCCGGCCGATTCAATCGCTCAGGATTGGTGTTACCATACGCGATATGCATGCCAGATACACCTGGGATTCACAGGAAATATATGAAAAAGGCACACAAACCATCGATCATTTTCCTCAGGTTTACCGGGCGGGTATAGCCTGGTACGGATTGAATAGCCGTTTGATTCTAACCGCTGATATTGAACAGGTCAAGAAATGTCCCGCAGTCTATATGGCGGGGCTGGAGTACCGTGTATACGATGGTATTTGCCTGAGAAGCGGATTAAAAAGTGGAGATTTGACATTCGGAGGCGGTTACCGTACCAATGTGTTCAGCAAATCGACCCGAATCGATTATGCCTATGCGCCGGATTCTGTGGCACCCCGTGGTAATCATATATTTACCTGGTCATTTATTTTTTAAGGTTTAATGAATATGAAAAAGCAACTGATTGTTTTTATCGTACTGTTCGCAGCACTAAACAGCCATGGCAGCGGTTTCCCTTCACTTAAAATGGGTGTGGATGCCCGATCAGGCGGCCTTGGTATGGCCTATACGGCCATATCCTGTGACGGATCAGGCGGCTTCTGGAATCCGGCCGGTCTTGCCACAATGGAGCATCATGACATGGTTTTATCCATGTATCGCTGGATACAGGGTGCTCGCAGCGAATTTCTGGGTTTCGGCAGCGGAAATGGTACTGCAGGGATCGGTGTCTATCTTTTTCACACACAGGTCACAGATCTGGAATACAGACTGGATGTTCCCTCGGATGATCCGCTGGGTACATTTTCGGACCATGAGATTGTGCTCGGTTTGTCCTATGCAAGAGCAATCAAAAAACAATTGACGCTTGGTATGACACTGAAAGGGTTGTATCAGAAGATATTTACGGATGAAGCGACCGGACTTGCGGTTGATATCGGCGTTTTATGGGAAATGTGGGAAAACGGGCTCCGCACAGGCATTGTTGTTCAGAATCTCGGCCGGACCAGTAAACTTCAGGAGACATCCATTTCACTTCCCCTGACATTGAAAGCGGGACTGGCCTGGCCTTTAAATGCATTGGGTGGGATCTGGACTTTAACTGCGGATGGATTAAAGGAACGGGATTTTCCCTTTCACCTTCATACCGGTATGGAATATCTGTGGGGCGGAATGATAGCCGGACGGCTTGGATATCAGACCGGATATACGATTGACAGCATCAAAACAAGGGATATCACCGCCGGACTTGGTATTATATGGTCCGGTTACAGGCTGGATTACAGCTATATGCCTTTTTATTCAGATCTTGGCGATGTTCACAGGCTGTCCTTTTCTGTTCAATGGTAACACTGGTTATCTGAGGGATTATTTTTTATGAGTCAATACAATATTGCATTGCTTCCAGGAGACGGTATTGGTCATGAGGTTATGGAGGCCGCTTCCATTGTTCTCGAAAAACTAAAGCTGGACGCATCCTATGTTCAGGGTGATATCGGATGGGAATTCTGGAAAAAGGAAGGCAATCCTCTTCCGGATCGGACCATTGAACTGCTGAAAACAACGCATTGCTGTCTTTTCGGAGCCATCACATCAAAACCCAACGAAGAGGCAGTCCGGGAACTGGATCCGTCCTTAAAAAATAAGGACCTGGCATACTTTAGCCCCATTGTTCGGCTTCGACAGGAATTCGGACTGAGTACCAATCTTCGTCCCTGTAAGTCGTATCCGGGAAATCCGTTGAATTACCGTGATGATATCAATCTGGTTGTTTTTCGTGAAAATACTGAGGGACTGTACAGCGGTGTGGAATTTCATCCGGTTCCGGAATCATTAAAGGAACAGCTGTTGACTCTGCATCCCCGGATGAAGAAATTCGGATCGGTCGATGTTGAAGATATGGCTCTTTCATGCCGTATTTTTACAAGGGAGGCCTGCCGGCATATCGTAACCGATGCGTTTCAATATGCTGAAAAACATGGATATAAAAGTGTAACGGTCGTTGAAAAACCCAATGTCATTCGTGAAACATCCGGTTTGATGATTCGAACAGCCCGCAATGTTGCCGCTGGTTTTCCGGGAATTGAGCTGTGGGAGACCAATGTGGATGCCATGTGCATGTGGCTGCTTAAAAATCCGCAGGATTACAGTGTTCTGGTTTCCAGCAATATGTTTGGCGATATTATCTCTGATCTCTGCGCACAGCTGGTAGGCGGGCTTGGTTTTGCATGTAGTGCCAATATCGGCAGTCAATATGCGGTATTTGAACCCACACACGGTTCCGCGCCCAAATATGCCGGACAATACAAAGTGAATCCAATGGCCATGATTTTATGTGTAAAGCTGATGCTGGACTGGCTGGGAGAAGGCGAGATGGCATCTGCAGTTGAATCGGCCGTGGCAAAGGTTGTTCGTGCAGGAAAAATAAAAACTTATGATATGAAGGGTACGCATGGAACCCTGGATGTCGCTCATGCTGTGGCAGAGCAGCTGTAATCGGGTTATTTATATTCAAATGGCAGAAAAAAACGTTGACTTTTGTTCTTTAATTAATTATAATTAATCTCGTATGTTGTTGCATAAACCCCGTGTTTTAAGGTTTGTGTAATTTTTTCTTTTAATTTAAGGAGGTCGAAGGAAATGGTCGAATATTTCTCCCAAGGCGGCTTTTTTATGTGGCCAATTCTTATTTGTTTGCTTGTTGGAATTGCCATTAGTATCGAACGTTTTATTTCTCTTAGAAATGCTACGGTAGACACAAAAAAATTCCTTACCGATGTAACCAGTGCACTTGATAAGGGTGGAACCAAGGCAGCCATTGATGTTTGCCAGGCAACAGAAGGTCCTGTAGCTTCCATTTTTCATATGGGTCTGCTTCGGGCAGAACGCGGTACAGAGCATGTAGAAAAAGCCATTACAAATGCCGGCAGTATTGAGATGGCTTTTCTGGAACGCGGTCTTATCTGGCTCTCCACGTTTATTACTGTTGCTCCAATGCTTGGATTTACCGGAACCGTTCAGGGTATGATCATTGCTTTTGATGATATTAAAAGGGCCAATGATATTCAGCCTTCTATCGTGGCCGGTGGTATCTCAACAGCGTTGTTGACCACACTGTTCGGTCTGGTTGCTGCAATTATTCTTCAGGTTTGCCATAATTATTTTATCGCGAAAATTGATCGCCTGGTCATCGACATGGAGGAAGCCTCTTCCGAACTGATTGATCATCTGGTTACCGGTCAGCAAAAATAAACAGGAGGATATGAGCCATGCTGCTCGATAAACGGAGAGGCCGTGAAGCCGTTATACCGACGTCTTCCCTGGCTGACATTGCGTTTCTTCTCCTGACATTCTTTCTGGTGACAACCAGCCTGGATCTGGATAAGGGACTTCAGCTCAGATTGCCTGAAAAGGGTGGTGCAATTGATGTTCGGGCCGATCTGATGGCCAATATCTGGATCAATGCCCAGGGCCAGGTTCTGCTTGACAATGAAGAAATTGAAATCCCCATGATCAAGGATGTGATTAAAATGCGCCTGGCACAGCAGCCGAATCTTATTGTCAGTATCAAAACCGACAGTAAAACCAAGTATCAGGCTTTTGTTAGTGTGCTTGATCAGGTACAGATGGCTGAAGCGACGAAGATATCGATTGCTGAACCAGAGACTTAATCTGCAGGAGAAAAGAGATGCAATTTAAGAAAAAATCAAAGGTCACAACCGAGATTCCGACCGCATCTTTACCGGATATCGTATTTATGTTGTTGCTGTTTTTTATGGTTACGACGGTTCTGAGACGATCGGTTGGTATCCCTATTGATTTGCCAGTGGCCAAAAAGATACAAAAATTGGAAGCAAAAAAGAATGTGACCCATGTCTATGCAAATTCGATGGGTGAAATTTCGATTGATGATAAATTGGTACGTACAACTGATATTCGTAAGATTATGTATAAAAAATTTGTAGAAAATCCCAGAACCATCGCATCGCTTAAAGTGGATAGGAGCGCACCCATGTATGTTGTAACAGACATACAGCAGGAACTGAGGGAGGGTGGTGTGCTTCCTATTAATTATACAGCCATATACGGCAATTAAGGGGTAATTCAGCATGAGAGACAGTCCAACGAAAAGATTAAAACTGGAATATAAACGATTGATCGAGTTGGGGCTCATTATCTCTTTGTCTGTTTGCGTCGTATCCATGCAGCTTTTTAAACGACTCAGGGTTAAAGCCTTTTTGTCGGAAGGGAAAGTTCAAGAATTGCAGATTGACGAAGTCCCGGAGACCAAACAGGAAAAGAAAGCGCCCCCCCCGGCACGACCAACGGTTCCAATTGCATCTGAGGACGAAGATCTTCCTGATGATGAGACAATTGATGATACGATTTTCGATCTGGATGCGGAGCCACCGCCGCCGCCACCACCGCCATCTGATGATGACGCCATCGTTTTTGTGCCCTATGATGAGCCTCCGACTCCGGTTGGCGGATTTGCTGCTATACAGCGGAAACTGGTTTATCCCGAAATTGCAAGGAAGGCCAGTATTGAAGGCAGGGTTCTTGTGTATGCACAAATAGATAAAGATGGAACGGTTCTCCGTACCAAAGTGATGAAATCACTCGGACCAAACGGCTGTGATGAAGCTGCAGTGGCAGCCATTACAGCAGTTAAATGGAAACCGGCCAAGCAGCGTGACAGGCCCGTAAAGGTCTGGATAGCGGTTCCTGTGGATTTCCGGCTGCGATAGACATTATATATTTTGCAGTGTAATTAAAAGGCAGTGACTATTCACTGCCTTTTTTCGTATGAACAGAGATCTGATTGCGGCAGTTATGGATTTTATTGATGAAGTCACATTCTGGATTTATGGCGGCAGGGGAGGCGATGGTTGCGTCAGTTTCCGCCGTGAAAAATTTGTGCCTAAAGGCGGTCCGGATGGCGGTGACGGCGGTGACGGAGGCAGTGTTGTCCTTCATGTAGACAGCAATATCTCCACCCTGACAGATCATCGTCACAAAAAAAAATATGCAGCCGGTAATGGCGGGAGGGGAAAGGGTAAAAAGATGACAGGGAAAAAGGGCATGGATATTGTTGTCCGTGTACCACCAGGTACACTGGTGATTGATGAGGATAACAACCATGTCCTGTGCGATTTAAAAGAGAAGGGACAGGTGTTTATTGGGGCCAGGGGAGGCAAAGGAGGCAGGGGAAATACCCATTTTGCAACATCAACCCGGCAGGCACCGGAACGTGCAGATGCGGGCAAAGCGGGTGAGGCCCGGCATCTTCGACTGGAACTTAAAATATTGGCTGATGTCGGTCTTGTCGGTTTGCCGAATGCGGGAAAGTCCACACTGCTTTCACGGATATCCTCAGCAAAACCGAAAATCGCTGATTATCCATTTACAACACTCGTTCCTCAGCTGGGTATTGTACGATATGGTGAATATCAAACCTTTGTTGTGGCAGATATCCCGGGATTGATTGAAGGTGCACACAGTGGAAAGGGGCTGGGAGACCGGTTTTTACGACACATTGAGCGAACCTCTTTGCTTCTCTATATGATCGATTCAACCTCGGAGTCGATTGAGAAAGTTTATCATCTGCTGAATGATGAACTGAAAAAATATGACAGTGCATTGGTGAAAAAGAAAAAAATGCTGGCTTTGACAAAAATTGATTTACTGACGAATTTGGAGCGTAAGTCACTGCCGAAAAATATAGACCGGGTTCCCTGTTTTCCGGTTTCATCGATTACCGGAGAAGGAATTCAAATCTGTATTCAGGGCCTTGCCGGGCTTGTGCGTGAGATCAAGAATGGATAAATACCATCTTCTGGTTTTACTTTCAGTACCAAAAATAGGTTCAGCCCGTATCAGACAACTGGTGGCCCATTTCGGATCACCGGAAGATGCTCTTTCAGCAAAAAGAAAAGCTCTTTCTGCAGTCCGGGGCCTGGATGACAAAATACTGGAAGATATATTACGAAATCGCGATGAAAAATTCGCAGAACAGCAGTTAAGAAGATGTGAGCAATATGATGTCAAAATTCTGTCATTCTGGGATAAAGAATATCCGGATCTGCTGAAAAAAATATTTGATCCGCCGGCACTTGTTTTTGTACGCGGAATCCTGCCGCGTGGACCCAATATAGCTGTAGTTGGTATGCGCCGGGCGTCTTCATATGGGAATTGGGCAGCAGAACAACTGGCCGGGGAGCTGGCCGGCATGGGAATAAATATAATAAGCGGAATGGCGAGGGGAATCGATTCATCCGCGCATAATGGTGCATTGAACGCGGATGGAAATACTGTTGCAGTGCTTGGATGCGGTGCAGACAAAGTTTATCCTCCAGAGAATCTGAATCTTTACAAGCGCATCATTCGTTCAGGAGCCGTTTTATCCGAGTTTCCAATGGGGACCGAACCGGCTCCCGGTCAATTTCCAAGAAGGAACCGGATTATAAGCGGAATGAGTCTGGGGACAGTGGTGGTTGAAGCCGGTCAGAAAAGCGGTGCTCTGATTACAGCCTATATGGCGCTTGAACAGGGCAGGGATGTATTCGCTGTTCCGGGTTCAATCAGGGGTGGAAAAAGCCGGGGGCCTCACCGGTTAATCAAGGAGGGGGCCAAGCTGGTTGAGAACGCGGAGGATATTGTTACAGAAATTCAGGAACTGAATAAAATCAGCGGACGTATGAACAGGAAGGAAATAAAACCGGAAGAACTCTCGGGTGAAGAATCAGCTATCTGGAATCTGTTGACGGATGAACCGATGCATATTGATCAGATTGCCCAAAAAATCAGTATCTCTCCGTCTGAAGCCCTTGCTGTTTTGCTGTCGCTGGAATTGAAAAACTGTATCAGACAACTTTCAGGTATGTGTTTTATAAGACGGTAAATTGAAATGAGTCGGGTATCAATTGTAGCTTGCAGTGATTATGACATAAACCATGTCATGAGAGCGATTGAAAAAGCGCTTGAGCCGTTTGGCGGCTTAAAACAATTTGTGCACAAAGGAAACAGGGTATTGCTCAAACCCAATATGCTAAGGGCAAGCGATGCTGAAGATGGTGTGACCACACATCCTGCTTTTCTGGAAGGTGTAGTACGGCTGGTGCAGGATCTGGGCGCGGATGTCTGCATTGGTGACAGTCCTTCTGCCGCCTATAAGGGGATTCAATACTTCTGGGAAAAAACCGGATTTTTGGGTGTTTCAAAGCGGACCGGTGCAAAATTGATCAATTTTGAAGCTGAAGGCACCACAGCCCGTCAATCCAATGGATTCACTTTTTATATTGCCAATTCGGTTTTTCATGCTGATGTTGTGATCAATTTACCAAAGCTGAAAACCCACGGAATGACCCTTTTTACCGGGGCGATGAAGAATTTGTACGGCACGTTGCCTGGATTTCAGAAAACCCATTTTCATAAGCAATTTATTCATCCGGGGCGATTCAGTAATGTATTTGTGCATCTCTATGGTGTAATCAAACCGCAACTCCATATTATGGATGCGATTACAGGCATGGCAGGAAACGGACCGGCAACCGGTGATCTTAGAAATGTGGGATTGATACTTGCCAGCGAGGATGGTGTGGCACTGGATGCTGTTGCGTCAAGCATGGTGGGATTTAAACCGGGTGAGGTGGATGCTGTTCGGCTTGCCAATGCAATGGGATTGGGTGCAGGCAAACTGGATCAAATCCGGATTGCAGGTGATTTTTCCACAATTCCGAGAATTCATGATTTTCCATTACCCTCCAATCATCTGAGCAGACTGGTTCCTGACTTTTTGGTCCGCTGGGCAGGGCGTTTTCTATGGGTCAGACCGCAGGTAAAAAAAGAGAAATGTGTCAGCTGTGAAGTATGCGCCCGAAATTGTCCGGTTAATGCCATCCGCATGGAAGACGGCTTTCCGGTAATGGACTATAACACCTGCATTAATTGCCTGTGCTGCAATGAAAGCTGTCCTGAAAGCGCTATTTATCAGCAATTGAGCTGGCTGGCAAGGCGGTTTGGGGGATAACGGACCGTATTCTCTAACCAACAAAAACAAGTTGATTTATCATGTATATTTTATTATATTGAATCCGCTCTTTGGAGGGCTAGTCCTAATTGGTAAGGCGCCCCGATCTTGCGATCGGGATGGGCTTTAAGCCCTTTGGAAGTTCATTTAAATTTGTATTTTATTATTTACG
>Ga0272441_10002985_pt1 | contig 33186 bp, 16 predicted proteins | sample SSMProp6N_FD_193582 | JGI IMG/M metagenome (GOLD analysis project Ga0272441, IMG submission 193582) | Marine sediment archaeal communities from Little Sippewissett salt marsh, Falmouth, MA, United States - SSM-Prop-6N | ecosystem: Environmental > Aquatic > Marine > Wetlands > Sediment ... | reverse complement strand
ATCATCCCCCTCATTATCATCATCCCCCTCATTATCATCATCCCCCTCATTATCATCATCCCCCTCATTTTCATCTAGTTCGTGATCTTCTTCCAGATCCTCCTCGGGCTCAGCATCTTCACCATCACCGTCAACGGTGTTTGAAGGACCCATTTCTTCATCCTCTTCTACCGTGTTTACATCAGCGATTTCCCCATCTTCCTGGTCCGAGGAATATTCCTGGTCGGTGGAATCATCGGTGGCAGCCTCGTCCTCATCCCACTCCGCCATTATCTCGGCATCATCCGGATCATGATCTTGGTAAAGCTCCTCAATTTCGCGGTCGATATCGTAGTCCGGATCCTCATCATAATCGGAGGAGACGGGTTCTGGCCCGACGGGTTCGGCATCCCCCTCACCGATGTAATTTTCTTCATCCATGTCAGGATCATCCTTTGGCGTCTGCGGCATCGGTACATCATCTGACAGTTCGGGCGACCGGGGTCTTTCATCCTTAATGGAAGTTATATGGGACAGGTTGGGTTGCGTGCCCAGATCATCATCAGGATCCGGGTTCTCCTGTGACGGTGTCTCTTCTTCAACGGTTATGGGGGGTGTACCAGTGACCGGGGTATCCTCCTCCTCAAGTTCGTTGAGCAGCAGGTCAAGGCCATCCTCCTCGGATCGGTTGTGTTGCATATCGTCCGGTATTGCGGCATCCTCCACAGGTGGTGGGGCGGTTGCGGTGGGTTCTTCGGTATGGGTAGGCTGCTGTTGAGGAGTGATCCCCTTCGTGGCATATTCCCTTTGGTCTTCCTGATGCCCACTGTCCCAGGCAACGGAATTATCCTCGGGAACGTTTTCTTTTACCGGGGTCTGCTTTGTCACTACCTGCTCGGGTACTTCCGATGCGACAGCTTCAGCCGGAACCGGTTCCGATGGTGTATCCAGGTCGGAAAAGAGGTCCAGATCGTCATCAGGTTGGGTATCCCGGGGTTCGGCGGTCTTCCGGTCAACACGGGATTGTTCAACCGGGGAGCTCTGCATGGCCTCTATAGCCTCCCGGGCCAGTTCCTGGGCGGCCAGTTGATGCTTGGCCTTTTCAATGGATTGGTGGAGCTTTTTCTCCACCTTTTGGGGAGGCCGTTCCTTTAAGGCCTTTTCCCACATCGCGATGGAATTTTTGAATTTACCTCGATTGAAATGGTCCAACCCTTTTCCGTACAGTACCTTCACCCTTTTAGCCCTTTTTTCCTCGTTAAGTTTCAAGGTGGCCAGGGATATGGCCTTGCCCAGTTCTCTTTTCTTGTAATCCCCGGGCAGTTGAATGGCCCTCTCCCAGGCGGATTTGGCCTTCCGATACGATCTGGCCTTGTAATGGCCGATCCCCCTTTCGTAGAGTCTTTTGATGTTATGAGGACCGGAAGAACCGGTTGGCCTTCTGTTGGATCGATTTGGAACATTCCGTTGCTGAGAGGCTGGTGACATTGGCAAACCTCCGATCCCATATATTGGACCGAATTCGGGGACCAGGGTTTCAACAAACGGCTTTATTCTATAACTGTGTTTGTACAATAACCATTCTCAACAATCGCGGAGCTCAATCCTGGAGCGAGGTGGGGCGGGAGATGGGGTAACGGTGGTGTTCTCCCCGGATCAGCTGTAGAATTCCTTTATGGCACCCGTAACGGTCTGAATGTCCTCATCGGACAGGGCGGGGTGAACGGGGAGTGATACGCATCTCTTAACCCTGTCGTCCACCATGGGTGTGGCTCTCCAGGAACCATCCTGGAATATGGGTTGACGATGTATGGGAACGGGGTAGTAAATGCCCGTTCCTATTCCGCGCTCCGAAAGGTGATTGACCAGTTGGTCACGCCTGTCGGCCAGAACGGTGTACTGGTGGAACACGTGTGTTCGCCCGTCGGGGACCGTGGGTGTTTTTACAATCCCGTTCAATCCTTCCGTCAATAGTTCGGCGTTTGCCATTCTTTTTGCATTGAACCCGTCTAGCTTTCTAAGCTGGTTTTGGCCGATGGAGGCCGCCATATCGGTCATTCGGAAATTATATCCCACCGACACATGCTCGTAGCGGGTCTTCTGACCATGGGATCGAAGAAGACGCAGGGAAGCATCCAGTTCATCTGAGTTGGTGGTTACCATTCCACCTTCGCCGCAGGTCATGTTCTTGGTGGGATAGAAACTGAAACATCCCATGTCTCCCAGGGCACCTGTCTTTACCCCGTTGTAGGTTGCTCCGTGGGCCTGGCATGCATCCTCCACCACGGTGATCCCCCGATCGGACGCCATCTCCGTGATGGGGTCCATGTCCGCCGGAAGCCCGTAGAGGTGGACCGGGATTATGGCCCTGGTCCTGTCCGTGACGGCGGATCGTATCTCATCAACAGAGATGTTGAAGGTGTCCGGTTCGATGTCGACAAATACGGGTTTCGCTCCGGTGAACAGTATGGGTGTTGCGCTGGCTATGAAGCTGAAAGGGGAGGTTATCACCTCGTCACCGGGACCGATCCCCGCCGCCATGAGGGCCAGGTGTATAGCCGTGGTCCCGGAGGTGCAGGCCACGGCGTGCTTTGCGCCGACATACTTGGCAAAGGCATCTTCAAAACCGGCCACAGCCTTGCCCTGGGCCAGCTGGCCCGAGCGCATGGCCTCCGTCACCGCGTTTATCTCCTCATCGCCGATCAGGGGTTTTGCGATTGGTATCACAGTTCCAGCTCCTCAACACTTTTTATGACCTTTCCCGGGACCCCCACAACAACCATACCGGGTTCAACGTCGCAAACCACCACGGTGCCCGATCCTATTACGGCACCGGCACCCACCTTGACCCCGGGGAGAACAGTGGAGTTGGCACCGAGACGGGCACCCTTTCCGATTACCGGACCGGTCAGGGGGTCATCGTTGAGTCCCATGAACTTGTCATTGGTAAGAGTGCAGTTGGGTCCCAGGAAGGCCCCGTCCTCGATTATGGTGTGGGTGGGAACGTACACCCCGCTCTGCATGGACACGCCTTCTCCTATGCGACAGTTATCCTCCACGATCACCCCGGAACCTACGAGGCTGCCGGAACCGATGGTCGTGTCCTCTCTCACAAGGTAGTGATGGCCTGTCTGTACCCGGTCACCCAGGGCGCATCTGGAATATATGATACCGAAATCCCGAAGAACGCAGTTGGCCCCTATGGTGGCACCTTCCACCTCCTCCAGTCGTCTCTCGGTGAGCAGCCTGCCCTCGGCCTTACCGGGATGTCCGAGAATTACGGAGTCCGCAACAAAGGTACCTTCGCCCACGGTGGTCTTTCCCCAGATCTTACCCATCTTCATCTCTCCTGACGATCTCCACTTTATCTACCTTATCTGCCGGTCAGATCCAACTGAAACCCTCGATTCTATGATCAATCATCGAACTTTATGAACCGCCCCTCCCGGGACGATTGGATGGCCGCATGGGCGATTTTCAGGTTCCACAGGCCGTCTTCTGCGGTGACCATGGGCTCCTTTTCTCCTTTGACCATGGAAAGGAAGTCTTTAAGCTCCTTTTTAAGGGGTTCTTCAGGCCTGACCTCCAGCCTTCTTATGTCATACTGTTGAGGTATTCGGGACAGATCGTCCAGGTCCAGGTCCATTGTGCTGGATTTTGATATCTGGAGCGATTGGGTGATGTAATCCATCTCAACAAAGGACTGGTCACAGGTCAAAAACACCTTCCTGACCTTCATGGGGGTGAGCCAGTTGACCTCAAGATGAGCTATGGTCCCGCTGTCAAACTTCAATAGCATGTTGGCATGGTCCTCGAACTGGGTCTGGCCGGATGATCCCACCTGTGCGTAGACCCCAACAACCGGTCGCCCTATTAGGTAACGTATGACATCTATATCGTGGATGCCCAGGTCCATGACCACTCCCACGTCCCTTATCCTGGCGGGGAAGGAGGATACCCGGCGGGAGGAAAGGGATACCACCTTCCCGAATTTGTCCTTGTCCAGCAGGTCCTTGCAGAATGCCACAACGGGGTTGTATCGTTCTATGTGCCCAACCATGAGGCGGGATCCCGTCTCCTCGGCAATCCGGATAAGCTCCTGGGCCTGCTCCACGGTGCTGCACATGGGTTTCTCCACCATGACGTGCTTCCCCGAGCGAAGGGCCTTCGAGGCAATGTCGAAATGGGTGCTGGTGGGTGTTGCAATGCTCACACCCTGAATGCCGGGGTTCTTCAGGACGCTGTCCATGTCGTCTGTACTTTCAACCCCGTAACGGGATGCAACCCTTTCAACCTCTTTTTTATTGGCATCCGCCACCACAACAAGATCAGATATCTCGGAAAGTACCCGGGCGTGGTTCTGTCCCATGGAACCTATTCCGATTACAGCCGTTTTTACCATGGAGGTGGGGAAAGAGCAGTCCACCTTAATAAATACCCTGGCCACCGTTCAGGTGTTGGCTGAAGGCCACGGAACTATCCATGGGACAATAGGTCAAGATAATCAGTTTCATGCGGGGGACCTCATACGAGGAATCTCATACGAGGGATCGATCTTCAGGTGGGGGGAGTCCTTCACCGATCCGCCTCGATCAGTTCTCGGCGAACAGTGACAGTGTCCTGACCCGTCGGGCCACGTTGACGATCTCCGGCATTTCCCAAAGAACCATGGGAAAGCTGTCCTCCTCGGCCCATCCCCGTTCCATTTCCGGTCCTATTTTCGGAATCTTCACCATGTGCATCTCCATTTTTGCAACCTCCGTAGGTTCTACGCCTCAATTTGGCTTCGAAACTTATAAAGCTGCAAGTAATCAGATATTACAAAGCGGAAAAAGATGCACTATGTTTAGGAAAGATACTTTACAAGATTCTACGAGGGAAAACGGTTCGATCTCACATGGCCAGGTGGGAAAGATAAGGCGAGTTACATGATAAATTTTGTATGTCCAGGTGCGTTTTTTAAATATTTTGGAAGTTTGGAAGGTTTAATGATGCTTGATATTCAGGGCATGCCGAAAAGCCCTAGCCAAAGTATATCAGCGCCTCATTCTCGGACAGCCAGTGCCGCTCGAAGCGGAGGTACAGATTCGCCAGTACCCGTCCCCGTTCGGATAACTGGTACTTGCCGTAGCTGTCCTTTTCCACCAATGAATCCCCCAGCATTCGTTTAAGGTGGAAATTGAGCTTGGACGAGTCTCTTATGTTGAGCGCCCTTAGTATGTCGGAGTACTGGCATTCGGGGTTCTCCGAAAGGAAGATGACCGTATCCCTTCTTATGGGACTGGATATGGCCTGGAACATGAGGTCCATGTGGAACTTGAAGGCGTTTCGGGACAGGATCTCCTTGGCCTCCTGGGAAAGGGATACATTTCCCTCCAGGAGCACGATGCGGCATTCCGGGGGAAGCTGGTCGTGGAGGGATTTCTGCACAAAGTCACCCACGTTATCCAAACCATAATGATCCACCATCTCTCCCAGGCAGTCTATCACCACTGCGGGTCTGGGATGGGACAGTATGTGGTTGTTGATCTCTCTTTTAATCGTGAACAGGTCTGTGATCTTCCTTTTGTTCGAATCGGTCTGGATCAGAGGTAGAACGTTGATGTCTGAGTAGGTACCGTCAGGGTTGGCAGCCGTTTCCTCCTCCCCGGTGACCAGCAGTATATTGTGTGTTTTTTTCAGGGTCTCTAAAAATCCATGGTCCATTTTTTTACGGATGCCGTAATCCCTTGGTTCATCGAGGCGATCTTTCAGATAATTCCTCTCCTCCTGTATCCGATTGATGATATCCACAAGATCCTCCACCTGGAAGGGTTTCTTTACATAGTCAAAGGCCCCGTGTTTGAGGGCCTGGATGGCCGTGTTGAGGGACGCAAAACCTGTCATGATGATGAAGGTGGGATGACCGTATCGGTTACCTGCCCGTCGCAGGACCTCTATTCCGTCCATTTCGGGCATCTTGATATCCAAAAAAACAATATCGATCTCCTGGGATTCCACGAGTTTGAGGGCATCCTTTCCAGTGAAGGCCTGTATAACATCGAAACCGTTGTCACTGAGGCTTTCTGAAAGCTCGTTGTTCAGAACCTTGTCATCATCTGCCACAAGTATCCTTTGGCTCATTTTATCACAAGCATTATCACATGGGGCTGAGGGGGAGGTGAACGATCACCTCCGTGCCCTTATCAATTTCGCTTTTTATATTAATACTTCCGTTGTGCGCTTCGATTATTCCGTGACATATCGAAAGTCCAAGACCCATGCCGGCACCGGTGTCCTTTGTGGAGTAAAAGGGCTCGAATACATGAGGTAGGGTATCCGTGGAAATGCCGCTTCCAGAATCCTTGATGGTGAGCTTTACCAGCGGTTTTCCCCTTTCGACCTTGGCTTTGATAACGATGGTTCCCCTGCCTTCCATGGCATCCAGGGAATTGTCGATTATGTTCATGATAGCCTGTTCCAACTGAGTTCCATCGGCCAGCATTTCGATGGGCTTTTTCGGGAGGGTCAGTTTCATGCGGACCTTGCCGGAGAGTCTGTTGGTGTAGTACCCCACAACGTTCTTCAGCATATCACCGAGTTCCACATGGGTTCTGTGCAGGTCGATCCTTCGAGAGAAGGTCTGGATTTTACCTACGATATCCTCGATCCTTTTGGTCTGGTTCCGCAACTCGTCGAGCTTGCTCTCCGTTTTGCCGTCTTCAATCCCCTTTCGGATGTTCCCCACAAGAAGGGATATGTTCTGCAGCGGGTTGTTTATCTCGTGGGCGATACCGGCGGCGAACTTGCCGGTGACCGCCAGCCTCTCGCTGTATCTGAGCCTGTGCTCCAGTTCCTTTCTTTCAGTCACGTCCATGACCGTGACCTGGATTGCCTCCCTTCCCCCGTAAGATATCTTTCTCGTGTCAACCTCCACATGAATGAGTTGACCCGAACTGTTGAACAGCGTGAATGTCTGGGTGTCCTCGTTGCACTCGCCACGGAGTATCTCGTTGATCATGGCATTGGCCCGGGCAAGTCCACCGGGATGGACCATCCTTTCTGTTTTGAACTTCTCCAATTTATCGTGGCCGAGCATGTTCTTGAGGGTCTCGTTGATGTAGATGGTCTCCCCATTCTGGACTATGAATATCCCAGTGGACGACTGCTCTGTCAACGCCCTGTACTTCTCCTCAGATAGCCGCAGTTCTTCGGCCATCTTGACCTCTTCGGTCAGGTCCCTTGCAGAGGCAATGGTGACCTTGGTGCCCGGGATCACCGCCACGGTTATCTCCGCAATGCCCGCATCGCCTCCCTTCTTGATGAACTCCATCCTGTAGGTTGTGGGAATTCCCTTTTTCCCCGATGTCCTCTTGGCCCAGTACCTGGCCATCCGTGATCTGTCCTCCGGGGAGATGATGTCAATGAAGGGTCGTCCTATGATCTCTTCCGGGGTGTACTGCGTTATCTTGGTGAAGACCCGGTTTACGTTTGTGAACCTGCCGTTATCATCCAGCATGATCACCGCGGTCCCCGTGTGATCCATCAGGGTATCGTACATGTTGCGGTACCTATCCAGTTCCATTTCCTTGTTTACCAGCTCCGTTACATCCATTCCCGTGGCCATTACCAGAAGGGGATCATCGTCGCCCGGGGACATCGAGGTGCAATGCCAGAGGACGAATATGATCTCCCCGGATGCCGATATGGTGGGCACGGTTACCCGGCATTCTTTTTCATTGTTGCCTGACAGGTCCGAAAACAACCTTCGCGCCTCGCTCCTGTGACCCTTTGGGACCACATTGGCAATCCAGCTTTTACCCCTAATATCCTCTAGACTGATGCCAAGTTTCTTCCCACCCCAGGGGTTGAGGTATCTTACCTTCCCGTTTTTGTCCAGGATAAGTAGTATCACCCCACGCAGTTCGGTCGTCGGGGGGATGATGTGACTGATGGCGCGATCTTTGAAGTGGATTTTTAAACCCTCACTCTTCATTTAAGCAAAAAACGGGATTGTGCCATATATAATAGGCGGTCATGGCGATCATCGAACATTGGATGGTCTGTCCTACTGAATGTCAAGTCGGTCCATGTCCGTCGTTGATATATTGCGGGAAATGTCGCTTTCAGGGATCGAATATCCCCAAATATTCGCCGGTTCGCATGTATTCGGATACAGCCTCCGGCAGATCTAAAAGGACATTATGAAAAATGAAGCGCTGAAGCAATTAAAAAAAAAAGAAAAAACATGGGTGGCCCGGCAAGGACACCGCCCTCGCTCGGACCACCCGGGTTTGGTCTCAGTTCCGTTCTAGCTGATCTCGCCCAGGGTGCCACAGGCAGGGCAGGTCACGGTCATGGGCCTTTCGGTCACCAGGATGTTCATGACCTCGCCGCAGTTGTGACAGGCCATCTGCATCTGTTCGGGTCCCTGGTTCTGGGGTGGAAGGTTCTGCTGTCCCGCCATGGGAGCGCCCTCCGCCATCGGCTGCTGCTGGGGGAACTGCTGCTGCTGTTCTGGGAACTGCTGTTGCTGGGGTGGCTGCTGTTCTGGGAACTGCTGCTGCTGTTCTGGGAACTGCTGCTGCTGTTCAGGATACATCGGCTGTCCATCAGGTCCCATCTGTTCTGGGAACTGCTGCTGCTGTTCAGGATACATCGGCTGTCCATCGGGTCCGTACTGCTGGTCCTGGGGAGGCATCTGGTCACCATCCCAGGCGTCGGCACCTAACTCGCCCTGTTCGCCGTAGTATTCACCCTCCTGTGGTGGTGCCATATCACCCTCAGCTGAGAGATCACCCTCGGGCATCTCTTCTTGCTTCTTTTTCTTCATGACCAGCACCAGTACCAGTACAACTACCACGACAATAACGATGATTATGATGATCCAGAACAACATCGCATTGTCCTCTTCCTCTTCAACCTCATCTAGCAGTTCATTTGCCGTTTCGGCTGCGTCATAGGCGATCTTGTTGTAGCTACCCTCACCTCCGTCGCTGGGATCCTCGGGATCAAGGCCGTATTCCTCCTCCCACCAATCGGGTATACCATCCTTATCCGTGTCCGTTGAATCATCTTCGTACCGTTTGTCGTATTCTGTCAGGTCGAGAGGATCAAACGTCGCCGTGGGTGTATCATCGTCCGTATCGTCGTCGTCATCGGTGGGCGGTGCTTCCGGTTCCTTCACGGGATCAACGGTGATGCTCACGTTGAAGGCCGGGTCTTCCCAGACCTTTCCATCGGACATAAGCCAGACGGTGTGGTTGTCGTAACCGTCGGGGCCTCCGAACTGTGCTGAATAGTAGTAGACCTCGCCGTTGGTGAAATTACCGTCGTACATGGTGGGGTCCAGGTCCGACATGTTCATCTCCGAGGCCTTTTCCTCGGTGATAAGCGTCATGGGCATTTCCTCACCGTCTATGACAAGCTTCGGCGCCCCACCCTCGGGAGCGGTGGCGTCGGTGTAGGTCACGGTAAAGTTGTAGACCTTTGTGTTGGTGGTGTAATCGGGTTCACCGGCCTGGTGAACGAATTCGGTCAGGACACCGGGTATGTCCAGGGTGATCTCCTTGTTGCTGGTGGACTCGGTCCCGGTTGTGTGGGTCCCGTCAGTTGCGCTTATGCCGAAACGTATCTCCACGTTGTCCATTTCGGAGAGGTCGGAAACCTCTGAGAGGTCCAGTGTGGCCTCGGAGTTCTCCTCGTTCCACGCCTTCTTCTCGGAGAAGAAGTTGTCCTTTGCCCGGGTGGGTTCGTAGTCTCCCTGCTTTATCCATTCGTCCTCCACCTTGATCTCCCACCAGAGTGTGACGGTGATCTCATCTCCCTCGGGATCCTCCACCTCGAATTTGATGGTGACCACGGAGTTCTCGGGGTCACTGGGATCCACATCCGTGGGTGTAACATCGGTGATCTTCGCTTTGGTGGGGGCCCGGTTGAGTGAAACCAAGGTGGAAACGTTCCCGGAAACCGGGTCGTTCACCCCGTCCTTCACCGTGTAGGTGATGGTGTAGTTACCGCTCTTGAGGATCGGTTGGGATAGGTTCCACGTGTAGGTGTTGCCCTCGGCTATATTGGACTGAAGGCTCTTTTCTGTGGGATCATCATCCAGTATGTAGGACAGTGACACCGAAATGGTATCATTCTCATCGAAGTCCTTGGAACCGTCGGATACCTCCCAGGTGATGTTCACCGGGTCATCCCGGCCGGGGGTGTAGGGTGAGCCGTCTTCGTTCGTCACGGTGAATGAGGTCACCGAGGCGGGGTGGTTCACTTCAAAGGTAGCCGGGGTGTCGTAGGTTGCGGCCTCGCCCTGACCGTCCTGAATGGCCATGGTAAGTCCCCAGCTTCCCGAGGACCACCCGGATGCATCTATGTTGAGGCTGGTGTTGCCCACGGGATCGGTAACCTCACTGGTCAGGTCGACGGTTTTCTGGTTGTCTTCCTGATGGGTGGCCACCAGGGAAGTGACGGTTATGGTATCACCGCCGGCGATATCGGGGTCGGTGATCGACCAGGCTGCTGTGAAACTTTCGCCGGACCCGCTCACGCTGAGGCTGTCAATGGAAGGTGCCTGGTTGGCGCTGTGGAAGGAAACCTGCAGCGAGTAGCTTGCTGGGTCGATGGCCCCGAAGTGGTCCGGCGGGGCGGTGGCGGTGGCGGTACGGATCCTTACAACGATCTTTCCTCCCGAGCCGAAACTGTCACCGGGAGTCTCGGCCACGGTGCCCGGGAAGGGTATGGACCCGTCCCCACCGGAACCCAGTTCCGCCCAGGACCCGCTCAGGCTGGTACCGCTGGTCGTTAGATCGGCACCGGAAGGTGCAGCGCTGATTCCGGTCATCCATTCCACGACACCGGCGCTTCCCTCGGAATCGGCGGTGGTGACGGAAAGGTTGAGCATGGCGCTGTCGATTATTATCTGGGAGAGGTCGGCTGCAAGACCGGACAGATCGAACACCGCATAGGCGATGGCCTCGTGATCCTCGTCATGGGTCTCGTTGGTCATGTTACCTTGGCCGTCATCCACGGATATGTTGTATACATCATTGAAGTATCCCACGTAATCGTCGCCACCGTCTATCCCATGGTCGGCCTTGAAAGCGGATTCCCCACCGTCGTAAAGGGAGGATACGCCCTCTGTGCTGCCTGTAACGTAATACAGTGCCCAACCGCCGGTCCCGGACAGTTCCATTGAACCGCGGGTCATGGGTGAACGGGTCATGGGTACCTTTTGTGGTCCCTGAAAGGACCTGGGCGCATCGATTATGGGTTCAGGATTTGTTTCGGGGGCCTGGGTCTGTGGGGTCTCCGTGGGTACATCGACGGTCGGTTCCACTTCGGGAACGGACGCGGTCTGCACCTCATCGGGACCGGCCATCATGACGAATCCTCCGAGGATCATCGTCAGGATTACCAGGGCAGCTATCAATTGCGTGGACACGGGAACCGATCCTTCTCGATCACCAAACATAGAATTACCTTCCTTTTTCGAATATTGTCTTCGAACCAACCGATGCTCAGATCAAAATGTCAGCCAATGGGCTGGCACCTCAGAAATGAACATGTAAAAGCGACCATAAAGGTCCTGGTAATTAAAGCTTTTTGATAAAGCCAGACACATATCTACGAGGAATTTCATACCCACATTTCAATCCCCAGAAAAGCAACGGACAACTGATGGGAAACAACCAAAGGCATGCAATTGAGAAGGCGGTCGGCGGCGGATTGTCGACCGGTCAGGTGTCATTTCCACCCAGCCACGACCGATCCACCCACTTATATCGGTGATGGGTCTCCAATGGTTTTTTATAACTCGATGGGTCTTGCCAGTTTGCCCCAGGGCAATGGCCCGGGGAGGTGCCACCATAGCTTAGCTGGTAGAGCGGCTGACTTGTAACCATCTTCTTGCGGGTGCGCTCAATTCGCGGGGCAAGATATCAGCAGGTCGAGAGTTCAAATCTCTCTGGTGGCTCCAATTTATCACAAATGCAGGTGATCAGTTAAACCAACACCAGATTACAGGGTGATCCAGATGGGTGAATCAATGTATCCAAGTTGCGGCATGTGCGGTGGTGAGGGAACCCTTCTTCCGGTGGATCTGGGACAGGATGCGGATGTCGGGGTGGTATACAGGTGCACCAATCCTGCCTGCAATGTCAAATTCGACAGGCATGGATACTCCCGGTTCGACAGGGACTCCCAATGCTGGGTCCTGGTCGAGCAGTCCTGATAGTTGAATGATTGGCAGGATAGCTGCTTTTTGGAGGACTGCTTTGCCCAATTTGTTGCCCCTTCCCGATCCCCTTCTTTCAAATGCTTTGTTAAGAATGCAGGGTAAGTTGGATGAGGATGGGGGGTTCTGCACGAATCTGGTATGCAGCCATTGCTTCCAGCCGATACGGGGAAGGGCTTACGAGCTGGACGGTAAGTTCTATGACAGACAATGCTGGCGATACAGATATTCAATACAGCAGCATGAGATAAACCAGCGGCAGTTTTTGGAGAAGGTCTCCCGGGGAACCCCGGTCCGTTGGGGAAAACGTGATTGATGGAACAACATTTCAGCGATCTCCACACTCTGCGGTCACTCTGCGGTCACTCTGCGGTGCCTTTTTATACGGGATGTGGCATTGCATGGCCCCTTCCAGTATATATATATCAGGAAGTAGAAGGTCGTTATCGTGACGTTCATCGAAGATATCACCATGCGAAAGATACTCGACAGCCGAGGGTCTTCCACGGTGGAGGTGGAGATCTACACCACCGAGGGTTTTGTTGGAGCAGCTGCCGCCCCGTCTGGAAAATCCACCGGGAAGCACGAGGTGATGGCCTTTGGTAAGAAGGGGATAGACGAATCAATGAGGTTCTTCCACAAAAAGGTCCTGCCCGAGATAATCGGCATGGATACCACAGCTCAGAGGGAGGTCGACGAGCTGCTCTGTGAACTGGATGGTACCGACAAGTTCGAAAAGTTAAGCGGTAACGCCGCCGTGGCCATATCCCTGGCCAACGCCAAAGCGGCAGCGGCCTCATTGGGAATGCCATTGTTCAAATACCTGGGAGGTGCCATGTCATGGGAAACCCCATTTCCTTTCGGCAACGTGCTGGGAGGCGGTGCCCATGCCATCGGAGGCCCGGATATCCAGGAGTTCATGGCCGTGTCCATGGGAGACACGGTGATGGATTCCGTGTTTGCCAACGCCGCGGTACACGATAGGGTATCAACCCTGCTGGAGAAGGAGTTCCCCGATACCGCCATAGGAAAGGGCGACGAGGGAGCCTGGGTGGCCCCGGCCACCAATGAAAAGGCACTGGAGATAGTATCCCAGGCCTGCAAGGACGTGTCCAAGAAGGTCAAGTTCCCAATCAAACCTGCCCTGGACGTTGCATCCTCCGAGTTCTTCAAGAAAGGCAGGTACGTTTACAAGGATCGAAAACGGGACACCGAGGAACAGATACAGTTCATAGCTGAACTGGTGGATCGCTTCGAAATCCACAGTGTGGAGGACCCGCTGCACGAGGACGACTTCAAGGGATATTCCCAGCTGACAGACGAGATCGGTGACAAGTGCCTTGTGGTGGGTGATGATCTGTTCGTCACGAACCTGGAACGTCTTGAGAAGGGCATCGACCAGGGATGTGCGAATGCGATACTCATCAAGCCAAACCAGATAGGCACGCTCACCGATACTTACGATACCCTGGAGTTTGCCCACCACTGTGGTTACGAGACCGTCATGTCGCACCGCAGCGGCGAGACCCCGGACCCCGTGATAGCACACCTGGCTGTTGCCTTCGGGTGCCATGGTATAAAGACAGGAGCCGTGGGTGGTGAGAGGGTGGCCAAGCTAAACGAGCTTATCCGCATAGAGGATGAACTTTTCCCCAGTTTTCCCCAGCATGGTTAAATACAGAATCAGAAATTCCAAAAATCGAAAAACACAAAAATAGGGTGATCCAATGGAAAGCACCACCGATGAACTGCTGGCCCCCGAGGATGTCTTTCTAACCTCAGGCGTCCACATAGGCACACAGCAGAAGAGCTCAAACATGAAGGATTTCATATTCAAGGTACGGTCCGATGGCCTGTACGTTCTGGACATAAAGCAGACCTCAGATCGTATCCGTCTGGCCGCCCGTTTCCTGTCCCGATTCCCCAGTGACAAGATACTGGGAGTATCGGCCCGGCAGTACGGACAGAAGCCGCTGAAGCAGTTCTCTGCACACACGGGATGCAAGATATTCCCAGGGCGTTTCATACCGGGGACCCTTACCAATCCTAACCTGTCGGCCTATACCGAACCCGAGGTTCTTCTGGTGACGGACCCCGCTGCCGATTCGCAGGCACTCAGGGAAGCCGTTAACGTGTCCATACCCGTGGTGGCGTTCTGTGACGCCAACAACGAAACCCGGGACGTTGACCTGATAATTCCGGCAAACAACAAGGGACGCCGGTCACTGGCGGTCCTTTACTGGCTGCTGACCCGGGAGTCGCTCATTGCCAGGGGGACCATATCAAAGAACGAGGATTTCCCCCTGGAGATAGAGGACTTCGAGGCAACCCTATGAGGATGCCGGCGGTTGCTGGAAGATTTTACGAGGATTCGCCCGAATTGCTGATAACCCAGATAGAGGACTGCTACGACCATCCCCTGGGACCGGGTGAACGGCCCAAGCTCAACAATAAAGGTCCCAGAAGTATACTGGGCTTGGTATCACCGCATGCGGGTTACGTGTTCTCCGGACCCATTGCGTCCTGGGGGTTCGGGGCCCTGGCCTCCGATGGTTTTCCCGAGGTTTTCATAATCATCGGCCCCAACCACACTGGCATAGGTGAAAGGGTTTCAGTATCGATCCAGACCTACAAGATGCCCCTGGGTCCCGTGGAGGTTGACAAGACCCTGGCCCGCAAGCTTGCCACTGTGGGCCCGGCCAAGATGGATGAGAAAGGTCATCGGTTCGAACATTCCGTGGAGGTCCAGCTCCCCTTTCTTCAGCACCTAAAACGGAAGATCAAATTCGTTCCCATCGTCATGAGGGAACAGGACCTGAAAACATCCATCGCGTTGGGTGATTCCATTGTGAAGGCCGCCGGTAAAAGGGACGTTGTGGTGGTGGCCTCTTCGGACATGACCCATTGCGGTATGCAGTATGGTCAACATCTTCCCCCGGGCAGGAATGCCGGTGAATACGCCTGCGATCAGGATGCCCTGGCCCTGGACAACATCAAGGAAATGGACCCCAAGGGACTCATAACCACGGTGAGAAAGAAGGGTATCACCATGTGCGGCAGCGGACCCGTGGCCGCCATGATGCAGGCCGCCAAGCGATGGGGTGCCACGTCCTCTGAGCTTCTTAGGTACGCATCATCCTATGATGTTATGCCCGGTGACTCGGCAGTGGGTTACGCTTCAGCAATCCTTCGAAAGTGAGCGAACACTTAAGGATAGATCCCCGGGGAAAAATAGAAAACCCATGCGGATAATGGCAGGTTTCGACGGTCCCGGGGAGCACGGCCAGACTCATGGCATGAGGTGGTAAGATAGGTTTTTTTTCTCGCCTGTTCGGGCGCAAGGATGAACAAGAGGACGAATCGCTCCAGAAGGCCATCAAGGAAAGGGAGAACAAGATCAAGCTTCTGGAGCACCAGAACAGGGTGAGAGAGGAGTTCATAAAGAACCAGACGGACCGTATAAGCAAGCTCGAGGGCAAGCTCAAGAACATGGAAAAGGCCAAGCCAAGGTCCGAATCCTCTGCCCCCGCCACCGACCCGTCCATGAAAAAGTTGGAAGTTGAACTTCGAACCAGGGAAGAGCAACTGAGAAGACAGGAGATCGAAAACCGCCTCAAGATGTGGGAGGAAGAGGCAAAGGTCCACGAGAACCAGGAGAAACGGCGCCGGGAACTTGCCCAGGCCGAGGAACGTCTGCGGCGCATGGAGGAGGAACTGAAAAAAGTGGCTTCTTCCCAGGCCCAGTCGGAAGCGGTTTCCACCCTCCAGGCACTCCTGGCGGATAAGGAAAAGGAGATAAGCGGTCTTCGAACCGAGCTAAAGGACCTGTCCTCCCAGGCCAGGACCCTGTCCATGGGAGAACTCCCGGGGCCTCTTAAGAGCTACACCTTCACAAATTTCGTCATAGGAAGCTCCAACAAGTTTCCTTTCGAGGTGTGCCAGGCGGTTGCCCAGTCACCATCCGATGCCTACAATCCCCTGTTCATTTACAGTTCCGTGGGTCTCGGAAAGACCCACCTGATGTGTTCCATCGGCAACACCCTCCTGGACAACAAGCCGGACGCCAAGGTGGCTTACGTGACCTCGGAGGAGTTCACCAATGATCTGCTCAAGGCCGTGGAGACCAACCAGTTGGAGACCTTCCGGGACAGGTACCGATCCATCGATATGCTACTGATAGATGATATCCAGTTCCTGGCGGGCAAGGAATCCACACAGGAGGAGTTCTTCAACACCTTCAACGCTCTATACAACAAGCACAAGCAGATAGTTATCACATCCGATCGCCCTCCCCGGGAGATTGAGACATTGGAGGACAGGTTGAGGTCACGTTTCGAGGGTGGTCTGATAGTGGATATCAAGAAACCTGAGCTCAGCACCCGGTCCGCCATACTCAGAAGGGCCCTGAAGCGTAAGGGTATAGACCTGCCTGACGATGTTGTATTCTTTTTGGCAAACAAGGTCAAGTCAAACAACCGGACCCTTCTTGGTGCCCTCAACAAGCTCTGCGCCCAGGCCCAGCATGACAAGGTGGAGATCACAATAGCCATGGCCTCGGATGTGTTGAGGGACTTGGATATCGAACTTCGCTAATGCGTTGATGGGGTTAACAACTCAACATGGAATACGTTGAGAAGTGTTGCCAGAACTCGTTCAATGTGCAAGACTTATCATATCTTAGCGGCGATCTTAGCGGCGATCTTAGCGGCGATCTTAGCGGCGATCTTAGCGGCGATCTTAGCGGCGATCTTAGCGGCGATCTTAGCGGCGATCTTAGCGGCGATCTTAGCGGCGATCTTAGCGGCGATCTTAACAATAATCTTGGTGATGGCTGTGGCGACAGTGGTGTTGTGTGTATGTCGTATGTAGAAACATTAAATAAAGAAACCATCCTTCGCATCAACCCACGTTCGTGGTGATCGAACGATGTCTCCTTCAAAACCAGATAAGCTTCACATTCTCAACATTGTCAGAAGGTCGATGCTCCTGGTGGGAAGTGTAAAAAAAATGGGGGCGAACACCTCCAAGGCGGAGGAATATATCCGGGGGGCAAAACAGGCGGCGGACGAGGAGGATTACGAAAAGGCGGTGGAGCTTGCCAAGCAGAGCATGATCGAGGTCATGAGGCTGAAGACCGAGATTGAACAGTCCAAATCCGGCAAGAAAGCTCCCGCGAAGAAGGATGGCCCCACCCCCGGTGCTCCGGAAACCTCTGCACCCCCTCCGTCCCAATCGACCACGGCAGCGGAGGCACCAAAAGCCAAACCTGCCGCTACAACCTCATCCTCGCCGCAGCAGCAGTCAGGTGGCGGCAGTGGCCTTCCGGAATTGATCGAGGGTTTTTCGTATATTGTGGAGGAGGAAAGGGTCAACAAGTGTTTCGTTCTCATGGAGAGGCAGTTAGAAGGGGAAAACGTGCCCGCTCTGTGCATCACCCGAACCAATCCCAAACAACTCCGCAAGCTCTACAAGTTCCCGGAACCCAATGTGAAGATCCTTTGGTTGACGGATAGGGAAGGCGGGAGCTCGGACGTGGTATCGCCGTCTCTGGAGAACATGATATTCACCCTGGAGGAGTTCATCGATGAGAACCCGAATTCAGTGGTACTGCTGGACGGTATCGAGTACCTGATATCCAACAACACCTTCAACCCTGTTTTGAGGTTCATCCGAAAGATCGTGGACAAGATATCAGAAACCGAGAGCATCCTTCTCGTGGCCACTTCGCCGGAGGCCATCGGGGTCCAGGAGATCAAGCAGCTTGAGCGGGAACTTCAGCCACTGAAACTGTGATTGGCAAAGGACAATTTCAAGAGGCAAGCCTCGGTGAAGGGAGATCGAATCAGTTGCTACGGGTCAGAGGAATGCTGTGCTGTGCTTTGACCCTCAAGCCTTTCGGTCGTCCACCGATGGACCCAGAACTGCCAGTCCCTTGTTTGTAACTTCCATGACGAATCGGCGCATACTGTGGTCATTGTGGCGCATCTTGTGAACCTCTAAATAGCGCTTCTTATCGTCTATGGCCTCGTGGACACCGAGTTCTATGACCCCGTCGGCAATGAAACTCTCACTCATTCCCTGGGCGCCAACGTTTTTATCGATCTCGGTTATGATAAACGAGGTCAGGCCCGTGTCCCTGAGGGTCTTGAAGAAGTAATAGAGCCGTTTTCGGCGGTCCATTTCGTTATCCGTTTCCATGAGAGTGTAGAGCGCGTTAAGGGAATCCAGGCAGAAAACCGTGAAGGCATCGCCGTGTTCGTGTTTAGTGGTCTTGACCAATCTTTCGGTCAGTTCAAGGAAGTCCGCGTTCTCACCGTCATGTTTGTACATTTCCCTGGTACGGTTGTAATCGGCAATGTGAAGCTTGTCGTTTAGGGGAATTCCTATGTTTGTAAGGTTCTTTACAAGACTGGGCTTTGTCTGTTCCAGGGTTGCGTACATCCCTATGTTTTTGGCGTTCTTGTTGAGATATTCACCCATCAGTTGATACGAGAAAGTGGATTTCATGGTGCCCGAGTGACCGCCAACAAGGATTATGAGATTCTCGTACTCATCGGAGCGAAATACCTTGTCCAACCCTCGGATCGTGTCCCGAAACATGAAAAAAACCTCCCATGGGGCAATAAGAACTATCGTGCCGTGAAAAGGCCTATTCGGATATAAACCTTGGTTTACTTCCTCGATGCGGTATACCTGAACGGAGGGTTATCATCATCCCGTTGTTTTCTCCATGCCCTTTTTTACACCGTCCGCCGCACCGCCCTTTACACCACCGCTTTTCATATTGATGAGCTCTCTTAGGGAATCTAGAAGTTCAACGGGTATGGACACTGCATCCGAATCCACATCGGAAAGCTTGTTCAGATGGTCCTCGGTCGCCCTGATAAGTTGCAATGCCTTGGCAAAGTCCTCATTTTTCAAATGGTCGTTGATCCGGTCAATATTTTGACGGGACTGTGCGACCTCTCCGCTTTTGCCCATCTTGTCCTCGAGGTTCTTGACGCTGTTTACAAGCCCCTCCACGATCTCCCCCGTCATCCTATCAAGATCGGATGATTCCTGCGGTGGGAGGCCCTCCACTTCCGGATTCACTTCCAGATCCACTTCCGGTTCCACTTTTGGTTCCATTTTCGGATCCACTTCCGGTTCCACTTTTGGTTCCATTTTCGGATCCACTTCCGGTTCCACTTTTGGTTCCATTTTCGGATCCACTTCCAGATCCCCATCAGCCTTGTGATGCGTTTTTTTATCTGTTCCCGGTGTGGCGCTCTTCTCTGTTATGATCCGGTCCTTTTGACCGCTTCGATCTGTTGACTTGGCAGGATCGGGTCCGGGTTTAGTGGTTCGATCGGTTTGACCCGTTTGATCGGATACTACTTTCCTATCTTCCCTATCCGGATCGGTGGATGGGCCGGTGGCATCATCACCCTGTTGGGTTCCAACCCCATCACTTCCAACCCCGTCACTTCCAATATCGGTGCTTGTGGCCCCGTCGCCTACACCCCTCGCCTCGGTAAACATGCCCAGGTCCACAGCCTCGAAATCTTCCTTGACGGTTGGCTGGGTAGGCCCCTCCTCCCGTTCACCCTTATCGAACAGTAGGGAACCCAGGAGGTCGGTTATCTCTTTCTCGGTCTCCTCGCTCTGGGGAGAGCTGGACCGGAGCCTGGCCAATTTATCTGTGCGTTCTTCCACGAGGGAGGCATCTCCCCTGTCCCTGGCCTCGTCCAGAATGAGATCCAACATGCCGGTTATCCGCCGCTCGTGCTTGGCATCCAGAGCGACCTCCTTTGCCCTGAAGGCGGTTTCCAGAGCCCGAGCGTAATCCTTGCTATCCATCTGTTTTTTGCTGTCCACCAGCATCTTCTCGATGTGGGAGGTCTCGGCCTGGATGCTTTTGAGATCTTCGAGGATTTCCTTGACCGACCGTACCGTCTCTTCAACCTCAACCACTATCCGGGATTCGGTAACCTTGGAAATATGCTCCTTGGCCCCCTCTATTAATTTTTCCGATGCGGAGTACTGGCCCTGTTTGAATGCGTCCTTGGCCTTTCTTATCATGCCATCTATCACATTCATGTCCTCATCGGAGAATTCCTCGATCATGATGGTGTTCTGGGTTTCCAGGATGCTTTCAAGCAACCGTGATACAACGTGCCCCTCCCTGGCCTTGCTAATCAGGCCATCGGCCTTCTTGGCAAGGGATATGGCCTCTGTATACTTGCGGTATTCAAAGGCGCTTTTTGCCTCTGCCACCTGCCGTTCCACCAAGGTGGTATCGACCCCCAGATCCTTCATGTCACTGATGATGCTCTCGATCCGTGAAATCTCATCCATGGCGTTCTTGCTCATGAATTCGAATTCGATCTTCTGCATCCCGGCGATGGCACTGGAGACCAGTTTCTGAACTTCCTCCTCATTTCCATCCTCGTATGCGTATTTTGCCTGCTGGACCATAAGTTCGATCCTGGTAACGTCAAGGCCAATTCCCATAAGCTGGGAGAGATAATCCTCCACTTTCTCGATGTCCAGCATTGATTCGTGATGCATGTATCTTTCCGTAACCCATTTTACCTTAAGGAAGAGCCGTTTCTTTTCCTTGGCGGACATGTTAACGTTGGATGCGAGGACGATCACCTCGTCGAAGTTACCGTGTCGGAACGCACCATGGGCCCTGCTCAAGATCTCCTCCTCTTCCTTAACATCGATGCCCATGGACTTGATCTCTGCCACGATTGCATCGGCGGGTTCCAGGGCGGACCGGGCGGAGCTGATCATATAATCCTTCTGAGCCCTTCGGGCCGCGTCCTCGGCCCGGGCCAGAAGCTCGTCAATGTGCTCGAACTGCCCATAGTTAAGGGCGGTCTCGGCCTGGTAATAAATCTCCAGTGCCTCGGAAACGTCCACACCGAAGTCCCTGATCTCCTGGATACGGCTCTTGGCCTCCACCAGCGCTTCCCGCGCCCTCTTGGTCTGCATGCGGACCTTGGCCTCTTTAGCGATGCTTTCTGCTTTCTTGGCCAGCTCCTCCGATTCCTCGTATTTTCCATCGGCAAAGGTGAATTTCGCCTCCTTTAGGATGCGTTCCGCCTTGGGAACACGAACACCGAAATCCTTGACGTTGAGTATGACGAACTCGACGTATGAAATGGCGTCCTTTGCCCTTTGGATGTTGTATTCTTCCCGCAGGTCCTTGAGGGCATTTTGGGCCTTCTTGAGGAAGTCTTCCACCTCGGTGAACTTGCCCATCCCGGCGGCGGATTCGGCCATGAGCACGAACTCCTCGGCAGTGGACACGTCGAAACCGAATTCCTTGATCTCGTCCAGCACGCTCTGGACCTCGGATATTTCCTGGTCGGCCCGTTCGAAGAGCAATCGTTCGTGGGACTTTTCCGCCTCTCTGATGGCATCCTTGGATCGGGCGATGGCGTCCTCGAAACGTTTCTGTTCCACCAGTTTGCTGGCCTCTTCCAGGATCTTCAAGGGCTCTTCTATCTCGGCGCCCTTCTTTACCAGATCATCCATTAGCTGTCTTGTGGAACGGATGGTCTCCTGGCTCAGCACCTCTATTTCCTTTACGAAAATCCCGTCGGCTATCCTCTTGGCCTCCCCGGCCCTTTCCACCGCACCATCGAAATCCTGGTTCTCCAGCAGGGTCTCGGCCTCGGATAGCACCTTTATGCCCGGGGTGATGTCGAAGTTGTATTGTTCGGATTTGACAAAGGACTGTTCTGCGGCGTAGAGGGCGAAGGATACCTGCTGGGTGCGGAGCTTGATTTCAGATTTTTCCAGCTCTTCTTTGAGAGCCTTGATCTTGGACCGGGTGTTGTCAAAGTCCTCGTATTTTGATGCGAACAATGCCTGATCCAGCAATATCTTGGCCTCGCCCACTGCACCTCCCCTGAGTTCCAGCTCCTGGATGTTCTCATCGAGCTCGCTGATCTCTTTTTGCAGTTTTTGCAGCTCGAACTGTATCTTGGCCTTCTGGGCAAGTTCCCTGGCCTTGTTTGCGTAATCCGAGACCAGGTTGTACCTCTGTTGCTGGTAGGCCTGGCTGGACTGCTGAAGGCTCTTTTCGGCCAGGGATACATCCACCCCGCCCTTCCTGAAATTGGTTATCAGTTTTTCTGCAGATGCCAGGGCTTCCTTTGCCTTGGAACCCAGGATGTTGTGGAGGGTATTCTTCAGCTCCCTCTCCACCTCCCTGGCCATCTGCTGTGCCACCTTGTAATTGAGGTTTTCAAAGGTCACCTTGGCCTGTTGCAGCTTGGTGTCCTGCACACCGGTCTCGCCTCCGGAGTTCTTGACATCTATCATGAGGGTGGCGGTCTCTTCCAGAAGCTCCTTCACGGTGTCGTGCTCGGTCAGGGTTTCGTTGAGGACCCCAAGGAGTTCCCGGGCACTGTCCCGGGCTTCCGTGTAACTGCCCTCTTTGTAAAGGGCCTTGGCCTCCTCGTATCTACTGCGGGGTTTCTTCAGGGGCATCTTCTTGCCCTTGTTTGCGTTGAAGAAGTTCTTGCATTTGGTCAGGGTCTCCAGGGCCTGTTTCTGGAATATCTTCGACTTGGCCTCGTCTATTCTTTTCATGGCATCCGAGGCGTACTTGTCCGCAACAGAGTATTTCTCATCTTTCAGCGCCACTTCCGCCTTGACGAACAGATTGGCCACGTTGGGGTCCTTGACACCCATCTCAGCGAGGGATTCTATCTCCTTTTGCGCGTTGGCGACGATCTCCTTGGTGCGCTCAAGCCGGAACTCCTCTAGCAGGCGCTCTGCTTTATTCTGGGCGGCCTTGGCCTTGTTTATTGCCTCGGTGAAATCCTCGTACTTGACGGCAAAGACCGCAGATTGCAAAATCTTCCGGGCAGCCTTCACATCCACACCCCGTTTTTCCGTCTCGCCCAGAAGGTGTTCGGCGGTCTTGATGTTCTCCTGGGCCATCTTGGAGGTGTGTTCCCTTTCCAAACGCTTCAATACATTCTCGGTGGCAGAGCATGCTTCCAGGGCCTTGATGTAATCCCCGGACTGGAAAGCCCGATCCATGTCCTGGGACTTTACCGATACATCGTCAACGTTTATCCCCAGTCTGCTGTTGGCCTCTATCCGTTTGAAAAGCTCGGCCTTCCTGGTGGACAGTTCGATGAACATCTCCTTGTTCTTCTCGGCCTTTTCCCTTGCCTCGCTGATCAGGCCCATGGCCTTCTTGATCTCGCCTTGTGATATCTCTTCCATGGCCAGTTGAAGCAGATCGACACTGCCCTGAACCAGCACACCCAACCCCTTCACCTCGCTTAGGTATCTCTGTACCTTGTCCGCCTCATCCTGGGCGTGTTTTTTAAGGAACGCCTCGCGGCTCTTATCGGCATGGTCGACCGCCATGTTGGCCAGAAGGGTTGCCCGTTCGTAATCGCCGTTCTTTGCGGCCTGCCTGGCGTCGTCCAGGGCGGAGCGTGCATCTTCGGTTTCGGCCCCCATCTTGTCCGTGAACTCAATTTTGGTCTGGGCAGTGGACATGATCTCGGCGGCCCTGGTCTTGAAATAGGTTTTCTGCAGGTCCTTTGCCATCTTGACCGCAGTGTTGTAGTGCTCTTCGGCAAGTTTGGGATTGGTGTCCACGAAAAGCCGGGCGTTGCCCATTTCCTTCTCGAGGTTTTTGGTATCTATTTCGTATTCCTTGAGGCCCTTGACCTGTTCCTCCATCTCCGGGAGCTTCTCATTGACATTCTTGCGCAGGAGTTCCAGTTTCGAGCGTTCAAGGATCTCCTTGGTCTGTCTTACCGATTCGGTGATTCCCTTGAAGTCCTTTTTATCCATCTGTTCCTTTGCCCTCTCGAGAAGATCATCGGAATAGAGAACGTTGAACCCCGTTTCGATGATCTGTTCCACCATGTGTTCAATGGAGGCCATCTCCTCGGTGGCCTTGTTTAGGAAATAGGAATCACGTCTCTTCTCCACGGTGGACTGCAGCTGAACGATCATGTGAAATGATTTGTCAATCTGGCGTTTGCCCAGTAGCTGATGGGCGTTTGACAGGTTCTGCCTGTCCTTGGTGGTGGATATGCCCAGTCTTTCGTTATCGTCCAGCAACTCTTCGAGGTTTTTGTGGGTGGCTCCGATCTGGTCTTCCTTAAGAGATCTGGCCTTCTTGAGCAGTTCGCCGCTCATCTCCTTTGCCTTTTCGTATCTTTGGAACTCCAGGGCGGATTCAATGTGTTTGATCTCCACATCGAGGTGGTTTCTCTCACCGCCAATGGCGGTCACATCGGAAAGCATGGAATCGGTATTCTTGAGCTCCTGCCTGACCAGCTGGATCGTATACTGGTTCTTTGCCTCGTTGACCACGTCGTCGGCCTTTTGCTTGTATTTCTCTATGGCGGAGAGGTAGCCGTCGATGTCTCCGATCTCCCGCAGGAAATCCCTCACCTCGTTGACCAGCCGTTCCGCTTCCGATGGGTCGGCACCGAGGTTCTTTATCTCGGCCAGGCGTGAGGAAACGTAATCCATGGTACCTTTGGATGTATCCTTTATGAACTCCTCGCGTCTGTAGACGGCCATGTCCTTGGCGGTGCGGGCGTGGTCGATGGCCAGTTCGAAATCCTCATTCAACTGGGCTTCCCTTGCCCTTTCCAGGACCTCCTCCACCTTGTCAACGGCCACTCCCATCTGGCCAAGGCGTATCATCTCATCCCGGACCTCCTGGATCGAGGAGCTCGATCTCTCAAGATCGTGTTGTTTCTTAAGCTCGCTTGCTCGGTCCAGGGCATCCTGGGCAAGGGAGGCCGCTTCCTCGTATTTTTTCTCCTGGAAACGTCTTTTTGACCTTTTGAGCTGGGTTTGGCCCTCTTCTATGTTCTGTCCCAGGGTGGCAAGATCCTTAAGAAGACCCCTGGCCTGGTTGTACAGGTCCTTTGCCCTCTTCTGATGATGAAGCGATATGGCGGATTCGATGGCCATGTGAGCCTCGGACACGTATTCTATTGAACGTTTGTAATTGCCGGAATCGAACATTGCCCTGGCCTTTTCCACCACCTTGGTGGGTTCGGTCATGTCCACCCCCCGTCCCGTCTGGTCATCAATGGCGTTCCGGGCCTTGGAAATGTCTTCCATGGCCTTGGATACCATGTACCTTCTCTCTACCTGGTCGGCCGTCTTTTCCAGCTCCAGGGCCAGTTCACCCGCTTCCTGATAATTTTCCGAGGCGTACACCTCTTTCAGACCCTCAAACTCCTTGTCCATCTTGGAGCTGTCCAGCCCCAGTTCCCTTAGGCGCTTGAGGGTGTCTCTGAGATGAGCGATTCTTTCCGCCGCCTGCTGGCTGAGGTGGGCCCTTTTTGCCTCTTTGGCCATGCCAAGTGCCCGGTCAGCCTGCTTTTTGGAATCTATGAAATCGCTGTTTTCGAAGGCACGCATTGCCTCTTTTAGCGGGGCGTCCGTTTCCCCGACATTGGCCCCCAGTCCCTTGGCCTCGAGTATAGTTGTCTGGGCTGCGGTTATTGTTTCAGATGCAACGCTTGACAGGTGGGTCCTCTGGATGCGGAGCGCCAGTTGATTGCATTTTTCGCATTCCGATATGCATTTTTGATAATCGTGACTTGAGAACAGTTTCTGGGCATTGGCCAGTATTTCCGTGGCACCTGAAACGTCCGCCCCCTGTTTTGCGACCTCCTGGCACAGCTCCTCGTTGCGATTGACGGATTCCTCGGCCAGGGTCTTGAAGTGGCCCATCTTCCATTGAACCGTCAGATCGGCCACCGAACGGACCAGGTCCGTGACCTTGTCGTAATCCTCCGCCTTGAAGGCATCCTCGGCCTGGTCGTGTAGTTTTTCAGCGTCTGTCACGTTTATGCCGAGCTCGCGACATTCCTTGATGGCGCTGAGGGAAGAGGATATGCCGTCCATGGCATTCTGACGAATGAACTGACGTTTTCCCTCCTCTGCCAGGAACTTGGCCTTGTCGGCCATTTCCCGGGCGGCCACGAAGTCTTCCTTCTTGAAGAGCTCCACGGCCTCTCTGTAGGCCGCCTCGGCGGCGGATACGTTGGCACCGAAATCCCGGCACTGTTTTATGGTGGACTGGGAAGCGGTGACTATGCCACGGGTCTTTTTACGCTCGAAATCCTGCCTGGCCCTCCCCAGGGCCCTTTCCGCCGTGTTGATGATTTCCTCTATGGGCTGGTAGTCCCCCTTCTCGAAAAGTTCCCGGGCATTCTGGACAATGGATTCCGTTTCCCGAACATCCACCCCCAGCTTGCTCATCTCTATGACCTTGAACTGGATGGACGATATGAAATCCGAAGCCACCCTCTTTTTGTGATTCTCTTCGGCCTGGGTTGCCAGTGACTTGGACTCGTCCACCATGGAGTAGACCCGGGTGAAGTCCCGGTACTCCAGGGCGGTGCTGGCTGCCTCCAGTCTGCGGCCCGCCCTGCTGGTGTCCACCCCCCTGGCGTGGATCTCCCGAACGAAGGCGGTTCCCTTCTCCAGGGCTGCCTTGGCCTGCTGGTAAAGGAACTGGGATTCAGCCTCCTCTGCGCTCTCGACGGCAGATCGGCATAGGTCGTTTACCAGGTCCAGGTCGTTGCGCTGGCCGCCCTCCCGGGCCTTTTCCATTATGCGGTGAGCCTCGCCGGTATCCGCCCCGAGTTTCTCAATCTCCTTGAGGGTTGAGGTGGCACCTTTGATGAGTTCTGTTATCCTCTGTTCTTTATGGTTTTCGTTCGATTGCTCGGCGGACAGCTCTGCCTGCTCGCAGAGTCTTTCACTGCTGTCATAGTTGCGGGTCTCAAAGGCCCGCATGGATTGGTAGATCAGGTTCTCGGCCTTGGACAGATCAACCCCCGAAAGCCGGAGCTTCATCAATCGTGACTGAAGGGCGTATATGCGTTTCGATGCCCGTTGACTGAAGAACCTATCCTCGGCGTCGTTGGCCTCCAGAGCGGCCTTTTCTGCCGAGTCGAAGCTGTCGTCGAAATCCTTCTTCTGCAGTTGCGTCTTCGCCTGTTCGAGCAGCCGCCTGGCGCCCGCCATCTCCGCTCCTGATATGGCCACCCTGGCTATGGTCATCTGGGCCTCGGCGATCTTTCTGCTGGCCCTGGTGCTCTCGTAGGTTGCCTCCGCTTCGTCCCTGGCCTCGTCAAAGTCCTGGGCGAATTTCATCACGTTGGAGTATTCGTGGTTGTGATAGGCGAGCCGGGCGCTCTCCAGGATCTTGGTGGGTTTTTTGACGTCCACCTTGAGTTCCTTGAGCCTTTCCAGCTCTGCCTCGCACCCCTCGATACGTTCCTTTGCCTGTTTGTCCTGGAAGACCCGTTTGAGCTCTTCTCCCTTTTCCGTAGCCTTCTTTGTCAGGGTGATGGATTTTTTATAGTCAAGGTAATCGAAGGCGGACCGGGCCTCCTGAATTATCACATCCGCCGGGCCGGTGTTTGCGCCTATCTTCCTGATCTCTCCCAGGGCCTTGGTGACGTTGGCTATCTCCTCCCCGGAACGCTGGGACATGAAGGCGTTGTACAGCTCCTTTGCCCTGCTTTGGGCATCCTTGGCCAGCTCCATGACCTTATCGAATTCCCCGTCTTTTAGCGCTTTTGACGCCTCTTCCAGTTTATTACGGGGCTCATCCAGAGGTGCGCCGTCCTCCAGCATCTGTTTCATCTCGGCCCTGATGCCGAGTATCCGTTCCTTCCCCAATCGGTGGTAGTGGGCAAGCCTGGATTTTTCAATTGCATTCTTCAGAGTGGCTATCCTCTTTCTGGTCTCGTCAAAGTCCTCTTCCTTGAAAGATACCTCGGCCTTTTCCAGCAGGGCTTCCGGCTCTTTGACGACGGCACCCAACCGGGAGGTATCCTGCAGTCTGGACCTCTCCACGGCCAGAAGTGACGCGCACTCCTTCCTGTCGGCCTCCCGTTTTCGGATGAAGTCCTCCTCGGCGATACGGGCGCTTTTCTGGGCCTGGTTGCCCAGATCCTCGGCAACGTGGTAGTCCTGTTTTTCAAAGGCCGCCCCGGCCTCGGAGAACAGTTCCCTGGCAGATTCTATGTCACCGCCGAGCTTTTCCACCTTGCCAATGGCCTGCCGGACGATCATGAACAGGGCGTTGATCTTCTTTTTGAAAAACGCGTCCCGGAGCTCCCTGGCCCTCTCCGTGGCCTGGGCGCAGAGGTTCTGGGCCTCTTCGAAGTCCATCATCTTGAGGGTGTCCCTGGACTGGGACAGCAACTCATCCGCTTCCGTTACGTTCACTCCCTCGCCCCGGCATCCGTCCAGGTATACCTTGGTATCCCCCTGGAGGGAAAGGGTGGTGTAGGTGTTGAACTCGTTGATCTTCTTCATCCCCACCTCCACAACCTGGTGACCGTGGCGTTCGGCCATCTCGAATTCTTCTTTCTTGAAACGTTGCTGGGATTCCTGGAACAGTTTCTCTTCGGGTGCGATGTCTATCTCCAGGGGCCTGGCGCGTTCGAGGATCTGTTTGGCATGTTCCATGGAATCCGTGGCACGCTTCTTCAGGTGGGCCTTTTTCAGTTCGACTATCAGATCATCGGCCTTATTGCACAGGTCCCTGGCGGCCTTAAGACCGCCCGATTTGTACTCTTCACCCGCGTTTTTCAGCAGGTCCCTGGGCTTGGATATGTTCACACCTATGTCCCGGGCGTCCCGGGCATGCCCCCTCACATCGTTTATCTTGCGTCGGGTGTACTCCTTTTCAAAATCCTTTAGAGAATCGGCAAACAGTTGTCGGGAGTCAGCCATTACCAGGTAGGCCCGTTCCAGTTCACCCTCTTCTTCCAGAGTTCGGGCCTCTTCCAGGGCCTTTTGAATGAAGGTCGGGTCCATCTCCAGGGACTTGGCCTTCTCGATGCCGGCAAGGATATCATCTCTGTTTCTGGCAGTGCGGTCCCTGAACTCGGTTTCTATGAGGGAGGCGGCCTCCCCGGCCGCCACGTCGCATGCGTTGATGCCTTCCTCGAACTTCCCGGCCTTTGCCAGTTCGGCCGACTCCGACAGGGCCTTTTCAAACCCCTTCGGGTCTATGGAGTGTTTCCTGCAGAGATCAAGCTGTTTTTGCAGCCTCACCTGGGCCTCCTTCACCAGTTTGTTGCCGTGGATGATCCTCTGCTTCTTCAGGGCCATCTGTGCCTGGTCCACCGATGAGCGGGTCTCGGCAAAGTTCTCAAGCACCAGGTTCTCGGATGCCTTGGCAATATGGGTAAGAACGGGTGTGACATCCACCCCCTGGTTCTGTGCCTCCAGGGTCTCCTCTTCCGTTGCGGAGATGATCTTCTGGGCCGTGCTCCTTCTGGCGTTTATGACCTCTCTTTTGGCCAGGGTGAGCACCAGTTGGGCCTCGTGAAATGCACCTTCCAGTGATCCGGTCTTCTCCAGCCGGACAACCCGGTCCCAGGTCTTTTTCTCTTTGGGGGCATTACCGCCTGCCTCTTCAAGTTCCACCATGGCCTGATCGAATTCCTTTTGACGTTCGTCGATACGTCCTCTCCAGTGTTTTACGGACAGATCGACCAGTTCCTTCAATCCCCGTTGCACCGCGCCCTCCGCTTCCAGGTATTTTCCATCTTGCTGCATGGACTCTGCTGAACTTAGAATGGATTGCAGGGTCTCGGTCTCTATTCCCTTGAGCCGGGCCCCATCCACTTCCTGCTGGAAGCCCTTGATCCTGCCTGACGATCGTTGCTCGAGGTAAGTGTTATAATCCTTCTTCAACCGGTCCCTGGCGGCCTGGGTGTCCTTCAGCAGCGATTCCGGATCGCCCGTTTCAGACAGTGACGTGATGTCTTGGTGGTTGGATTCGAAATTCGATGGATCGAAGCCCTGTCCCCTGGCCTCTCGAATGTCTGCCATGAGACCGTCCAGTGCCTCCTTTACCCGGAGCCTCAACCTGAACTCCACGGTCTCCAGGCAAATGTCCCTTGCCCGATCCGCCAGTTCCCAGGCCTCAAAATAGTCACCGCTGTCCAGCGACTTTTTTGTCCGTTTCAACATCTCGGAGCTTTTGGGAATGCCGCCGGTTCGGGTCTCCCCCCTGTCCAGGGCACCCAGGGCCTGGGCATAGGAGTCCTCGGCCCTCTGTTTTAGGAACTTGTCCCGGGCGGCAGATACTCCTCTGGACACCTGTACGGCGGCCTCACCAGCAGCCTTCAGCTCTCCCCTGTCATGGAGTTCCTCGGCCTTCTTAAGGGCGTTCTCAAAGGATGTGGTGTCCATGCCCTTCTTCCGGACCTCGCGGCAGTGTTCCCGGGCATTTCCGATGATCTCAATTATCTCTTTGCTGGCCTGTGCCTGTTCCATCTTTTCGATACTCTTTTTAAGCTCCTTGCCCTGTTTCAGTCCCTGGTCCAGCAGGTCCTGGTCGTAGGATCTTCCCAGGTCATTTATGGAACCTTCAGCGCCTTGAACGTCCACTCCCTTGCCCTTGAGGATACCGATCCTTGAGCGGCAATCCGCAAGAATGTCAAACAATCTCCGTCTTTTCTCCTGGTCCAGCAGGTCCCTGGATTTGGAAAGGGCTTCTTTGGAATCCTCGATGGATCGGGAAAAGTGGCCGGCGTCCAGCATCTCCTGGGATGTGGTGAGCAGGGCATCCAGCTGTGCCGTGTCACCCAGCCGTTCCCGTACCTTTTCCAGCCGCTCCCTGGCGTCCGCCAGAAGCATCTGGGCCTCTTTTTTCTCCCCGGCCCTGATATCTTCCTTTTTGGCCTCGATGGCCGCCGATAGCGCCTTTCGGGCAGCCGCCACATCACGGATGGTGGGTTTCAGCTCTCCCTGCTTTATGGTATCTCGGGCCCTTTCCAGCGCACTGATTGCATCTTCCAGCTGAACCTTGTCCTTCTTTGCTCTCTCGGCCTCCTCCACCATTTGCTCAAGAGATTGCCCGAGCTCGATCAGCTTGAAACGTTGGGCCTCAGCGGCGGCCCGGATCGCGATATGGGCAGCTTCCTCTGCTTTCTTGGGATCCTTCTCTTCCAGGTGGCGTTTTGCCTCCTTTAAGCCCTTCTCGGCACCGGCCACATCCACCCCGTCGGCCTTGAGATCGGCGATCCGACTCTCCGCGCCCTTGACACGTTTGTTTGCGTCCGCCAGATCATCTTCGGATCTTTTACCATCGAGTTGATCCAGGGCGGACCTCAGGGTCTCTTCAGCCTTTTTAAGAGCCTTGTCGGTACCTTCCCGATCCCCGGACTCCGCCTGGGAACCGGCGGTGGAGAGGATCTTTCTTACCTCCTCAACATCCGCCCCCTCACCGTCCGCCTCGTCAACCCTCTCCCTGAAGGTAGACACCTTGTTTTTCAAATTCTTGACCATCAGTTGTTTTAGGGTCTCGGTTCCCACACGGTTGGCCTGGGAAACCGTCTTGCCCGCATCATGGTAAGACCCGTCTTCCAGCTGGGAACGGGCCTTCTGGATCATTCCTCGAAGCTTTTCAGGCTCTCCCTTTTCGGAAATGATGCCTTCCAGGGTCTCTTCGGCCTTGAGCAGGTCCGTTTCGATCTTCCTGCTCCAGTGGTTGCGCCTGGCCCTTTCCAGGAGCAGCTGGGCGTTTTCCACGACGGTGACTGCCCCTTCGATGTTACGTTCTTCCAACCGTTCCCGGGCATCCGCAAGGACCGTCTGAACCTCCCGGACGTCTATCCCATCCCCGGATGCCTTTTTTACCCGTTTGTCCATCCTTTCCAGATGGGATCTGACAGGGGACACCAGGGTTTCCACCCCTGCCTCGGGAAGTGCTGATGTGGCCAGGTCCAGCTCCCGGTCCGCCGTCTTGTAATCACCCTTGCCCGTGGCATCGTCGGCGGCTTTGATGTGTTCGGCAACGCTTCTGGACTGATCGGTGGAGGGTTTGTCCAGATCAAAATATCTGGACGTTTCTTTCCTGATACGCTGGATCCTCTTTGAGAAATGAGCCCTTGCCGTTCCATCGGCCTTTTTGATTATGGAATCCACGGATGGTTTCCAATCCTTCAAGGAAATGTGGTCCGCCCTTTCCTCCAGTCCGTCTATCTCGCTGGAGAGGTCTGCCACCGGTACCCCGGATCCTTCCAGAGCGCCGATCCTTCCTCGTAGCCGTCCAAGATCGGTCCGTATCCTCCGCCCCCTGTGCTGTTCCTCAAGGCGGCTGACGGTTTGAAGGGCCCTGTTGGCCTGGACCATGGCCGTGTCGAACCTGTGGGCCTCCACGGCCTTCCCGGCCATGGCAAGCACCCGGTCCAGCTCACCGGATCGGATATCCGCGGGGAGGTTCTTTTTTGCTTTCTCGGCGGAATCCACCAGCTGACGGGCACGTTTCTCGTCCTCCCGTTCACGGAGGCTGACCATGTCCTGTTCCAGTTTCCATGCCAGGCCGTCAGCCTCGTCGTAGCTCCCCTTTTTGTAAAGTGACACTGATCGGTTGAATTCCCGGGCGATCTCGCCCACCGGGTAACCCTTTCGTCTCAGCTCCAGAATGGTTTTCTTGACCTGCGCCAGGTTCTCCTTTGCCCCACTCCGGCCCTCCCGGCGCACTGCAGCATCGATCTTCTCCCTAACTCCCTTGATGCCTTTTTCAACGGATTCGAACTCGCCCCGATTGAAGGCGTCCCGGGCCCGTTCGATCCGCTCTTTCCACCGGGAGATGTCGATATTTCGGGCATCGGCGGTGGCCTGGGCGGCCTCGCAACGTGCAATGGCCAGGGCCGCATCTCTCACGAGTTTAATATCCGGCCCAGAATGTAGAGGTGCAGGGGCTTCTATCTCACCCTTCCCCTTCCCCCCAGCGGTCCCATCTTTTCTGGGCACCTCCCTTGGCACCTCCCTTGGTTCCTCCCTTGGCACCTCCCTTGGTTCCTCCCTTGGCACCTCCCTTGGTTCCTCCCTTGGTTCCTCCCTTGGTTCCTCCCTTGGTTCCTCCCTTGGTTCCTCCCTTGGTTCCTCCCTTGGTTCCTCCCTTGGTTCCTCCCTTGGTTCCTCCCTTGGTTCCTCCCTGGGTTCCTCCCGTGGAACCT
>Ga0272441_10002983_pt1 | contig 33192 bp, 36 predicted proteins | sample SSMProp6N_FD_193582 | JGI IMG/M metagenome (GOLD analysis project Ga0272441, IMG submission 193582) | Marine sediment archaeal communities from Little Sippewissett salt marsh, Falmouth, MA, United States - SSM-Prop-6N | ecosystem: Environmental > Aquatic > Marine > Wetlands > Sediment ... | reverse complement strand
GTGTGGAGTTGGACAGCCTCACAGCAGAGGAGTTCGAGCGCATCCTGTGCGAGCCGAGAGATGCCTTGGTGAAGCAGTATCAAGCGCTGCTCGCGACGGAGGGCGTGACCTTGTCGTTCGATCTCCCAGCGATTCAGGAGATCGCTCGCTTCGCCTTCGAGCTGAACCAGACGACCGAGAACATCGGGGCGCGCCGTCTGGCGACGGTGATGGAAAAGCTCATGGAGGACATCTCGTTTGACGCGGAGCAGCACGCGGGTGAGACGCTGGCGATCGATCGTACGTATGTGACCAGTCGCCTGGCGGAGATCATCAAGGATCCGGATCTCTCACGGTACATCCTGTAGCGTCCATACGCGACGCGTTCGCTTGGTGGGTAGCGCGCTTCCCGGTACCATGTCGCATTTCCCATGCACAAAGGAGGGAAGCATGATCCGCGTGTTTCTGCCCGATGGGTCGGAGCTGGAGGTCGCTGCGGGCTCGTCGCTCCTTGACGTGGCGCGCGCGATCGGCCCTGGTCTTGCCGAGGCAGCGGTGTGCGCTGTCGTCGACGGAGAGCTGCGAGATCTTCGTGAGTCGTTGGAGAAGGACGCCACGCTGACGATCGTCACGCCGGGCTCCGAGCAGGCGCTGGAGGTCCTGCGGCACACCACGACGCACATCATGGCCCACGCGGTGAAGCGGCTGTTTCCCGACGTGAAGCTGGGTATCGGCCCGGCGATCGAGGATGGGTTCTACTACGACTTCGCCGTGGAGCGTCCATTCACCGAGGAGGAACTCCAACGGATCACGGGGGAGATGAAGCGGATCATCGCTGAGGACCTGCCGATCCTGCGCAGCGAGTTGCCCAAAGCGGAAGCGAGGCGGCTGCTCATCGCTCAGGGAGAGGATCTCAAGCTGGAGCTCCTTGAGGAGATCGAGGACGACACCGTCAGCTTCTTCGCGCAGGGGGAGTTCACGGACCTGTGTCGCGGTCCGCATCTTCCGTCCGTCGGTCGCGTGAATCCCGATGCGATTCAGCTCATGAGCGTCGCCGGAGCGTATTGGCGCGGAGATGAACAGCGGCCGATGCTACAGCGCATCTACGGTACAGCGTGGGAGAAGGTCGAAGGGCTGAAGCAGTACCTGTGGCGGCAGGAAGAGGCAGCACGGCGCGATCACCGCCAACTCGGGAAGGATCTGGATCTGTTCAGCATCCACGAACAGGGTGGTGCGGGGTTGGTCTGTTGGCATCCCAAAGGCGCGCGAATCAAGCGGATCATCGAGGAGTTCTGGTACGCCGAACACGAGCGAGGCGGCTACGAGATCGTGTCCACCCCACATATCGGCAAGGGCGAGTTGTGGGCGATCAGCGGGCACCTCGATTTCTACCGCGAAGGGATGTACTCGCCGATGGACATCGATGGCGTGGAGTACTACGTCAAGCCGATGAACTGCCCGTACCAGATCCTGATCTACAACGCGCGCACGCACTCCTATCGGGAGCTTCCGCTTCGGTGGGGGGAGCTGGGAACGGTCTATCGCTACGAGCGCTCAGGGGTGCTCCACGGACTACTCCGCGTTCGCGGTTTCACGATCGACGACGCGCACATCATCTGCCGCCCGGATCAGGTCGAGGAGGAGATCCGCCGCGTCTACCAGTTCAGCATGGAGATGCTGACGGCGTTCGGCTTCGACGCGTTCGACATCTATCTTGCGACACGACCTCACGAAGGCAAGGCGGTCGGGGAGCCTGCACGCTGGGAGCAGGCGACCGAGGCGCTGCGCCGGGCGCTCGACGCCCGCGGTCTGCCATATGCGGTGGACGATGGCGGGGGTGCGTTCTACGGACCGAAGATCGACATCAAGGTCAAGGATGCCCTGGGAAGGCCGTGGCAGTGCACCACGATCCAGTTTGACTTCAACTTGCCCGAGAGGTTCGACATGACCTACGTCGGCGAAGACGGTCACGAACACAAGCCGTACGTAGTCCACCGGGCGCTTCTGGGAAGCCTCGAGCGATTCATCGGATGCCTGATCGAGCACTACGCGGGAGCGTTCCCGGTATGGCTCGCACCCGTCCAGGCGGCGGTGATACCGATCGCCGACCGGCATCATGCGTACGCCGACCTGGTGAAGGAGCGATTGCGAGCCGCAGGGATCCGCGCCGAGGTGGATGCATCATCGGAACGGATGAACGCGAAGATCCGCCACGCCCAGCTGCAGAAGATCCCGTACATGCTCGTCGTAGGGGATCGAGAACAGGAGTCGAACACCGTCTCGGTCCGTCTGCGCACGGAGGAGGATCTTGGGGCGCAGCCGGTGGATGACGTGATCGCCACGACCCGCCGGTTGATCGAGGAGCGGTCGCTCGACCTCACGTGAGGAGGCCGGACGAAGGCGATCTACCTTCTCCCGCGGTTCCCCGGCGCGTCGTCAGCCAGGGTGTGTCCTCGGGTATCGAGCAGGTTTGCCCGTAGGCAGGAAGCAGCCGCTACGGCAGGAGTGCGCGCAGCTCTTCGGCCATGTCCGTGCGCTCCCACGGGAGATCGAGGTCGGGGCGGCCGAAGTGGCCGTAGGCGGACAGCGGCTCGTAGATCGGCCGCTTCAGCTGGAAGCGGTCGATGATCGCTCCGGGGCGGAAGTCGAACGCCCGCAGCACCGCGTCCTGTAGTCGCGCGTCGCTGTGTGCCCCCGTGCCCCTGCTGTCGATTGCCACGGCGAGCGGCGCTGCGCGGCCGATGGCGTAGGCGATGCGAACCTCGGCCTCGTCGGCGAGCCCAGCGGCGACGAGGTTCTTGGCGGTGTACCGCGCCATGTACGCCGCCGAGCGGTCGACCTTGGTCGGATCCTTGCCGGAGAACGCCCCTCCGCCGTGGGGGACGAAGCCGCCGTAGGTGTCCACGATGACCTTACGCCCAGTTGTCCCCGCGTCCGATGCCGGTCCGCCGATGACGAATCTGCCGGAGGAGTTGATGAGGATCCGTGTCCGGTCGTCAAGCCAATCGCCGAGGACGGGCCGGATCACAGCATCGAGAATTCCGCGTTCGAGATCGGCCTGATCCACGTCCGGCTCGTGTTGCGCGGCGATCACCACCGTGGACACGCGAACCGGCCTCTGGCCGTCGTATTCGACCGTGACCTGCGACTTGCCGTCGGGTCGGAGGAACATCAGCACGTGCTCCTTGCGCGCGGTCGTCAGCTGTTGGGCGAGGCCGTGAGCGAGGGTGATCGGAAGGGGCATCAAGCTGTCGGTGTCGCGTCGCGCGTAGCCGACCATGATTCCTTGGTCGCCGGCGCCGATCGCGTCGTACGGATCGGACGATTCGTCCTGCCGCATCTCGGCTGCGTGATCGACCGCCTGACGGATGTCCGCTGATTGCTCCTTGATGGCAGAGAGGATCGCGCAATCCTGGTAGTGGAAGCCGAGGCCGGGACGGTCATAGCCGATACCTGCGAGGATCTCGCGGACGATCCGCTCCACCTCAACGTAGGTCGTGGTCGTGATCTCCCCGCCGACGAGCACAAGGCCCGTCGTCAGGAACGTCTCACAGGCCACATGGGCGTCCGGATCGCTGGCAAGAATGTGATCGAGAACGGCGTCGGAGATGCGGTCGGCAATCTTGTCGGGATGGCCTTCGGTGACGGATTCTGCGGTGCGAGTCGAAACAGCCATCATCACGCCCCTTTGAGCAGGATGCTAGCGGCTACGAGGGGGCGCCGCAACCGTTGAGCCTTCGGGCGAAGCGGCCCTACAATGGAGCATGAACTCCGATCGTGCGTCGGTCGAGGGGGCATGGCGGATCCACCGGTTCCCCCTTGTGTCATCGACCCAGGACGTGTTGCGCGGCCTGGTGGAGGGAGGAGCCCGAGGCCGTCACGCGGTCGTCGCCGCAGCCCAGTCGCGCGGCCGCGGTCGCCACGGCCGACGGTGGCTTTCTCCGTCTGGCGGGTTGTACGTCTCCCTCCTCCTGGCCCCCCAACCGCTCCTGTTCGCGCGCGTGGGGCTGGCGATTGCTGACGTGCTGATGGGGCTTGGTGTGCCCGCCGTGGTCGCCTGGCCGAACGATGTCCTCGTCCGAGAGCGAAAGATCGCCGGTGTCCTCATCGAGGTGACCGGCGAGGTGGCGTTGGCGGGGGTCGGGATCAACGTGACGCGAGCACCTGTACCCTCGGCAACCTGCGTTGCGGCGGAGGCGTGCGCCCATGTGGGGCTCCCCGACATGCTCTCGCAGCTCCTGCAGCGGATCGACGCGCTGCGGACAGAGGCCGCGCTTGCGCAGTACCGTCTGCGCTGCGCCACGGTCGGGCAACGGGTTCGCATCGACACACATCCCGCGGGGGGCGGACAGCGCATCGAGGGTGTCGCCGTGGAGGTCGACGCCGGAGGACGCCTGATTGTCCTCGCCGACGGTCGCCGGCACGCCTTGGCCACAGGGGATTGCAGACATCTGACACGGGATGGCGCCGTGGACGCGGCGGTGGGCGGTTGACCCGTTCCGCGTCCCGGGCTACTCTGCAGGCGTCATCGCAGGACGAGGAGGGGATTTGGCGTTCTGGCGGAAGCAGAAGGCAGTCGAGCAACTGGTTCTCAAACACCTGAAGCACGTCGATGACACGCTTCGTCTGTATCAAGCGTCCTTGGATGCCTACCTCAAGGATCGAAATGTCGACAGGGCCGCAAGACTCGCCTTCGAGACACACGAAGCGGAGGGCGCCGCGGATGATGTCCGACGTCAGGTGGAGGCCGAGCTTCTCGGCGGTGCGCTGCTTCCGCACTCGCGGCGCGAGCTTCTCGAAGTGATCGAGAGTGTCGATCGCCTCGCGAACTCCGCGGAATCCACCCTTGACTATCTTCTCTTCCAAAAGCCGGCGATCCCCGAGCCGATTCGGCCCACGTTAGTCAAGATCGTCGAGGAGACGGGGAAGATCTTCGACGAAGTGCGGCAACTGATCACGGATCTGTTCCACGACACTCGCCGGGTGCACGAGGGCAGCAAGCGCATCGAACACCTGGAGGGCGAAGTCGACACGCTGGAGCGCGCGGCGATCAAGGCACTGTTCAAGCTGGACCTTGACCTCGCGTACAAGCTGCAGATGGATGGGTTCATTGGTCGATTGGTCGAGCTGTCGGACCGTGCGGAGGATCTCTCGGACCAAGTCGACATCATGGCGATGGAGCGACGGCTGTAGGTGCAATGGGAGGCGTGATGGGGATCCTCGATGAGGCGATTGCGCTGGAGGAGCGAGCCCAGGAGATGTACCTCGAGGCGAGCCGGAAGATGACTGACCCCGGGGCGACGATGCTCACCGAGCTGCTTGCCGACGAAGAAGAGAAGCACGCAGCGGCGTTGCGCGAGATGGCACGCGACGGCGCGGAGATGCCGGAAGGGCTGTCGCTGCCTTCTCTGCTCGACGAGGTGCGTGAGTTGATTGCGGTGGCGGCGGAGGGTTCGGGTCCCACGCTGTTCTCTGATGCATCGATGCGCGAGGTCCTGCAACGAGCGATGGGCGTTGAGCAGGACATGCAGCGCTTCTACACGCAGCGTGCGGAGGAAGTCGAGGACCCCCAGCTCAAGGAGCTGTTCACGTGGCTCGCGGAACGGGAGCAGGAGCACTTCCTCCTGGCGAGCTCCCTGCACGAGTACTTCGATCGCCCTGCGGAGTGGGTGGAATCCGCCGAGTTCGGTCTACGGCCGGAGTACTGACAATCGCCTCTCACGCACGCGCCATCCCCCGTCCGTAGAGCGTCGCTCGATCTCGATCCAGGCCCGTGCCGCAGCCTCTTTCTACGCTTCCGGAGGTGGCGGCTCGACGAGTTGGATGCGCAGTCTGTCTATGGACCCGTCGGGGTAGTTGAACCGCAGGTCGTAGTAGCCCGGGCTCCACACGTGCTGACTCACGGTGCCCGCGTTCAGCGGGGCGTCGGTAGGAAGTGAGAAGCTGTACCCGGCACGGGCGGGATCGTAGCGGATCGTCTGCACATCGAGGTACTGCGCCTTGTCGAAGTCCTGTTCGATGCTCTCGATACGCGAAAGGATCAGCTCGACGTGCTCGTTCGTGACCGGCTGATCCTGCGGTCCGAGGAGCCGGACGCAGCCGGTGATCGGTTCCCCGATCGCGTACACCGCGGACACCACGCGCTCACCCACAATCGGAGGCGTCTCCCCCTCGGGCCAACCCCGATCGAGGATTCCTGCCTCGCCCGCGGGCACCACGGTGATCACCGGGATCGTCTTGCATGCCTGACCGCCGTCGACGCGGGGTGTGGGAAGCGTGCCGCCGGGCCCGACGGCCCAGTTGGTCGGCTTGGGCATGCTGCAGGAGCAGCCGGAGTACATGTCTTGCCCGCCGTTGACAATCCACCACTTCCCGTCTTTGAACTCGATCGACGCGCCGCAGCTGCCGCTGGTGCACCACCGCGGATGACCGTTGTAGGCCCCCTCATACGCGTAGGTCCCGTTGACCTGGGTGCTTCCCGCACCCGACACGCGGATGTCCTCGTAACAGTCGCCCAGCAGGACGGCGCCGACGGAGGCCGCGCCGGCAATCAGCAGTCCAACGCCCACCGCGGCCCACCGCGCCCATCTCATCCTTCGCATCCGCATCGTTGCCGACCTCCTGTCGGATTCCTCTGTCCGCTCATCGACCGCAATGATACCCACGCCCGCTGCGTTCACGAGCGTTCGATCCACACACCTACGCGCGAGGAGGGCGACGGTTTCACACGGCTGTGCGGTTCTCCACTGCCCGATGTCGCGGCGGGTCAGAGGTAGGCCGAAAGCCCGAGCAGGGTGTGGAACGTGGCGAGGAGGAACGCCAGCGCTGCCAGCCCGCGGTGGATCCGCAAGCCGCGGCGGCCGAGACGCCGCCGAATCGGGCGGATCGTGACCGCGACCGCGGTCACACCGAACAGACCGTAGGTCACCAGGCCGACCACCGCGACGATCGGCAGGCTGCCCGCGTAGGTATAGGCGATGCCGTACAGGGTTTCCACTGAGTCTCCTTCCTTCGGAACGACCATGTCGTGAAGTTCCCTGATGGTACCGGGCTGCCGCGCTCCCTGCTCGATCCTTGTGATCCGGCGTGCCCTCGGGCTATAAGGGGTCCGGTGATCGGGCGTGGATATGGGACTATCGGGCAAGGTGGCGATGGTCGGCGGCGCAAGCCGCGGTCTCGGCTTCGCCTGTGCTGAAGCGCTGGCGGGTGAGGGGATGTGCGTCGCCCTTGCCGCCCGGAGCGGGGAGCCGCTGCGGGTCGCTGCGGAGCGGATCGCTGCGGCCACAGGCAGCGAGACCCTCGCCGTTCCGATCGATCTCAGCCGACCCGACGGAGCGGAGGGCTTTGCCGCGGCGGCCGTCGAGCGGTTTGGAGGCGTCGATCTTCTGGTGAGCAATACCGGGGGGCCGCCGCCCGGGACGTTCGAGATGCTGGGAGACGACGCTTGGCAAGAGGCGTTCGACGGACTCCTGATGAGCGCGGTTCGGCTCTCCCGTGCCGTGATCCCGACCATGCGCAGCCGGGGCGGTGGGCGGATCGTCCACAACACCTCCTACACGGTGAAGGAACCCGAACCTGGCTTGGTGCTGTCCAATGCGCTGCGCGCTGCCGTGGTGGCGCTCGCCAAGACACAAGCACGCGAGCTTGCGGCTGATGGCATCCTTGTCAACGCGATCTGCCCCGGTCCGTTCGCCACGGAACGACTCGACACCCTCATTCAGAGCACCGCGACGCGGACAGGAACACGGCCCGATGACCTGTTGCGGCAGTGGGAGCAGCGCGTCCCGCTGGGACGCCTGCTGCAGCCTGCGGAATTCGCGCAGCTTGTCGTCTTCCTTGCCTCCCCTCGGTCCTCGGGGATCACCGGCGCCGTGCTCCCTGTGGATGGGGGCCTGCTCCGGGGATTGCTGTAGGGAAAAGGCATCACGCCGGTGGGGTGACGAAGCGGTTTCGGGAGGTATGGGGCCGGCAGGAGGTGGCGGCGATCAGCCGGCCACCTCCCGCGCCGATGTCCTACTCCTTCACGTGCATCGGTTGGTCGCAGCACACCAAGGTGCCGACACCAGATCGCACGACGCGGACCTCCTGTCCGCAGAGATCGCAGACGTACACCTTGTCCTTCTCTGCCATGGCATCTCCTTCCTAGAGGCTGAGGCTGTTCTCCCACAGACCGTGGAGGTTGCAGTACTCCACGGCGATGAGTTCGCTGAGTCCTTCCAGTTGGGCGTGTGTTACCACGGTGGGCGCGCCCACGCTCGGGCCGAGATCGAACGTCGCGACATGAACGGCCGTCCCATTCTTGACTCCGAACAGCGCAATCCACTTGATGTGGTGCTCAACGGTGTTGGGGTGAGGTGTCTCCTTGCCGACGATGATCTTGACGACCCGCTCTCCGCAATCCGGACAGTCGACGAGTTCGATGACCGGTACGTGTTTCTCCTTGCCCTCTTGACCTGCTCCCTTCATCAGCTCTCCGAGCTTCATCGCGTCTCCTTTCGCTTCTGTGCTGATGTCGCGGACGGCGGCCTGCGGAAGCGCCGTGAACGTCCAGCCCGCTGCACCGCAGATGGGACAGAGGGTGGCACCCCGTCCTTCGACTACATCGCTTGTAGCGCCTCCAGCAGCTCCTCGATGTCCGGAACCTCACGCAGCGGGTAGATTTTGACGAAGCGCACGATGCCTTCCTCATCGAGGAGGATCGCCGCCCGTTCGCTGAACCCATCTTGCTCGCGGAACACGCCGAGTGAGGCCGCAGCTTCCCCGTGGGGCCAGAAATCGCTGAGGAGCCGCGTGCTCTGAATGCCGATGGCGTCCGCCCATGCCTTCTTGGACGGCACTGGATCGACGCTGATCCCCAGAGCCCGGGCATTCCGCGCCGCGAGCGCCGCCACATGTTCTTCGAGAGCCTCCATCTGCTGCTGACAGACGCTGGTCCACGCCAGCGGATGGAACGAAAGCAGTAGCTTCGTGCCCTTGAGCGACGAGATCGCGATGGGGTTCTTGTCTTGGTCCGGCAACTGGATGACCGGCGCGGGCATGCCGGGGCGTATCGTCTTCAATGGCGCTCCTTCTCTTCCCTATAGGTTGACGGCCATTCGAGCGAGTCGTTCCTCGAGAATCGCCCGCTCGATGTCAGGTAGCTCGGCCAGGGGCATCTCTCCGATCCTGTCGCGGAACGAGGAGCCGAATGTCGTTCGGGATGGAATCTCGTAGAGGACGCCCACGACCAGCTTGTCGGGGGCGCGCAGCGCAAGACCCACGGCGCAGGCACGATCCGTAGGATCATGATCGTCCGTGATGGGTTCCAGTCGTTGGCGGTACCAGTCGATCGGGTGATGCCCCCACGTGATGCAGGGTTGGATCACCTCAACGAGGGACAGTCCGCGATAGGCGATCGCGCGCTGGAGCAGCGATACCAGCTGGTCGATCTCTCCGGCGAACCCACGGGCAACGAAGCCGCACCCGTGCACGATGGCGGTGGCGAGCATCTGCGCTGGATCGACCTCGACGCCCTGAACCTGCAATCTCGTCGGCTCGCCGCGCGGGGTCGTTGGAGACGCCTGGCCTTTGGTCAAGGCGTACAGCTGGTTGTTGTGCACCACCAGCGTGATGTCCGGGTTGCGCCGCAATGCATGAAGGAAGTGGTTTCCCCCCTCTCCGTAGAGGTCGCCGTCCCCGGAGGTGACGATCGTCTTCAGCGACGGGTGGGCGATTTGGATTCCGATGGCGGCGGGGATGGCACGTCCGTGCAGTCCGTTGAACACGTTGGCGCGGAGGTAGTGCGGCAGCTTCGCCGCTTGGCCGATCCCCGAGACCAGGCAGATCTCATGCGGTGCCAGATGCAAGGCGACGAGCGCACGCTGAAGAGCGGTGAGGATCCCGTAATTCGGGCAGCCGGGGCACCACTGATTCTCCACGTCGTGGCGGTAGTCCTCGATTCGTGTCATGAGAGCGCCCTGACGATGGTCTCCGCATCCATCGGCAACCCATCATAGCGGGCGATGGTTCCTTCAACCGAATAGCCTGTCTCGGATCTGAGTAACCGCGCAAACTGCCCGGTGGCATTCCCCTCCACGGTCCAGTACTGCGCGTCTCGGCGGAGCTCCAGCGGGGGTAGAGGCCACACATCGGTGAAATGGAGCGACCCGACATCCGCACCGCGATCCCGAAGCGCGGCGACCGCTTCGTCGATCGCGCCTCGGGTCGAACCCCAGCCGATGAGCACGATCTCCGCCTGTTCCGCACCGTCCGATTCCGGTTGCTCCATCGCTTCCCGCAGGCGACGGCCCTTCTCCAATCGCTTCCGCACCATGGCAGGACGAGTCCGCTCAAGGTCTTCGGTGATGTGGCCTGCCTCGGTGTGTTCGTCGCTGTCGAGGACCACGAGATGCGTGCTTTGCCCGAGGTCAAGGCGCGGCGAGACGCCACTGTCCGTTAGCAGATACCGGCTGTACTGCTCCATCGTTGAGGGGTCGGCGCGATGCCGCTTCGCCGGACCGGGGGGCAGGGCTAGCTTCTCCAGCGCGAAGTGGCTATCGGCAAGGAACTGGTCGGTGAGAAGAATGACCGGGATTTGGTATCGATCCGCGAGATCGAACGCGCGAACGGTCGCCTCTATGGTCTTCTGCGGATCACTGGGAGCGAGCAGGGCTTTCGGGAACTCCCCGTGTCCCGCGTGGAGCGCGAACAGAAGATCCTCCTGGGCGGTGCGCGTCGGCAGGCCCGTCGCCGGGCCGGGTCTCTGGGCGAGCACGATCACGATCGGGATCTCCATCATCCCCGCGAGGCTGAGGGACTCCACCATCAGCGCAAAGCCGCCGCCGGACGTCGCTGTCATCGCCCGAGCGCCCGCGGCACTCGCGCCAAGCGCCATGTTGACCGCGGCGATCTCGTCCTCGGCCTGCTCGAAGAAGACCCCGAGCTCCGGATCCCTGGCAAATGAGGTGATGATTCCAGTCGACGGGGACATCGGATAGGCGGCGATGAACCGACACCCGGCGGCGGAAGCGGCGATCGGAATCACGTCATGGGCCGAGGCGAAGCGGTATCGGTTCGGCCGTTCGGGAAGCCCAGTGGGAGCCCGCGCGCCAAGCTGCGACAACGCGACGTCGTAGCCGGCCTTCGCTGATGCCTCGTTGGCGTGGAGGATCTCCTCGCCACGCGCGGCGAAGGCGTCGGCGAGGACTCTCTGGAGTACAGCAAGAGGGAGGCCCACCGCGGCGCACAGCGCACCCGCAGCGACGGCATTGGCGTAGATCCTCGCACCGCCGTGCTCGACGGCAAGCTCCTGGAACGGCACGCACACGGTGGACCGAGCGTCTGTGCTCTCCCCCTGCCCGGCGGTGATCAGCAGACCACCGTCGTTCAACGCTGAACGGTAGTGGGCTTCTGCGGTGGGATTGACGGCGAGAAGAACGTCTGCCTTCGCGCACGGTGCGTTGCGCGGTTGATCCGCGACGCGGATCCTGTAGCTGGAGCGTCCTCCGCGGATTCGCGACTCGAACTCACTTGTAGAGAACGCAGGGTACCCATGAGTGAGAAACGCTCGAGCCACGGCATCGCCAACTGTCTGGATCCCCTCGCCGGCGGCGCCGGCGACGAAGAGACTGAGTGGCTTCATCGCGGCTGCTCCGGTTCCCTGTGACGTGCGGCGATGGCGTCGGCGAGCGCATCAAGGGCGGCGAACGTCTCTCGCGTCGGAAGACCTCTCGTGAACACGGCATCGAGCCATTCCACCTTGAGGCCGGCGCACAACGCTTGCGTCCGCTCCGCGGCCTTCCCTGCCCAGCCGTAGGAGCCGATGACGGCCGCGTGCCTCAGCTTGGGACGCAGCGCGGCGGTCAGATACGCGGCGAACACGATGTTAGGGTGCGGCCCTACGAGAACCGTCGGTGTGGCGAACACGACGGTGGCGGCGTCGACGAGAGCCATCGCGTACGCGCCAAGATCGGTCTGCGCCATGTCGAACACCTCTACACGGATCCCGCGCTCGGCCAGCGCGGCGACGAGGTGGTGGACCATCTGACCTGTGCTTCCGTGCATCGAGGTGTACGGGATCAGCGCCAGGTTCTCCGGAGGATCATTCACCCAGTGTCGGTACGCATCGATGATGAACGGCGGATCGTCGTGTACCGGTCCGTGGCTCGGCGCGACCAGGTCGAGTGCGTAGTCCGCGAGACGATCCACGTGGCCGCGGATCATGTGGGCGAACGGCATCATGATCTCCGCGTAGTAGCGCTTCGCCGAGGCCAGGATGCGGTCGCTGCTGGATGCGAACAGCTCCGACGTGGCGAGGTGCGATCCGAACAGATCGCAGGTGAACAGGGCTCGATCCTCACGAACGTAGGTGAGAACGGTCTCCGGCCAGTGGACCCACGGCGCGTGGATGAACTCCAGGGTGCGATCGCCGAGGGAGAACGTCTCGCCATCCTCCACCGCTTGGATGCGGTCCGGGTCGACGCCGAGGTGGTCGGCGATCATCGGCCGCGCCTTCGGGCTGCAGAGGACCTGGGCGTGGGGATACCGCTGGAGAACGGCGGGCAGGGAGCCGGAGTGATCCTGCTCGACGTGCTGGACGACGACAACGTCGATGCGCCCAATTTCCTCGAGCTGTGCGAGCAGCACGTCGGTCTTCGTCGGATCGGCGGTGTCGATGAGAGCCGTCGCGTCGCTGCCTTCGACGAGATAGGCGTTGTAGCTCGTCCCATCGGGCAACGGAATCAGCGCATCGAACAGGCGACGATCCCAGTCCACGGCGCCCAGCCACCGGATTCCCGGCTTGATCTGTCGCATCTTCATGGTCTCGATTCCGTCCTTCCGTTGCGTTGTAATGCCGTGCCCCGGACGCGGGCAACCCGGCGCCGCAAGCTACTGCTTCTCGAACTGATCCTTGGATGCGCCGCAAAGGGGGCAGACCCAGCTGCTGGGCAGGGAGTCGAATGGCGTGCCGGCCTCAACCCCTCCATCAGGGTCTCCCGTTTCAGGGTCGTAGACGTATCCGCAAACCGTGCATACCCACTTTTCCATGCTGCTATCCTTCCCTCAGGGTGTTGCGATACTCGTTGTACGTCAATGGTGCCCCCGCGTCGCGGGTTCCCGCCCGATCCACTCGACCGACAAACAGGCTGTGGGTCTCGAGGTCAACCGTTCTCTCCGTCTCCACCGTGCATTCATAGAAGGCGACAGCGTCCGGGAGGATGGGGATGCCGTGCTCGGAGAGCTGGTGCGGGTAGGCGGCGAACTTCGCCACGTCGCGGCCGGATCGGAATCCGAAGTGTCGGACGGTCTTCGCTCGATTCGGATCCGTTCGATCGATGACATTGGCGACGAATCGTCCAGAAGCGACGATCATCTCATGGGTGAGCGATTGTCTCCCGACCCCGATGGCGATCCTCGGAGGTGCGTTGGTGACCTGCATCAGCGCGTCAAGGATCTGCCCATTCAGCTGTCCCGCGCTCGCTGCAGTCAGAACGTACAGACCGTGGGTCACGCGAAACAGCGCCTGATTGAGGTCGGTCGACGTCGTCACGACGTGGAAGTCAGCCACCGCGTCCTCTCTACGTTGCCGCGGAGCCGTCTGCGGCGCTGGCACCCACCGTCGGCCGTGCGCCTAGTTCACGGTCCACCATGACCAGCCCGGGACCGTGATCGCCGATCCGGCCGAGGAGATCAACGATGCGTGACGCGTTTGCCTCCTCTTCGACCTGCTCGGTCACGAACCACTGCAGCATGATCTCCGCGGCACGGTCATTCTCGTCAGACGCGAGTTTCGCCAGCTCCGCGATCTTCGCGGTGATGTGCTGCTCGTGGGCGTAGGCCGCGCGGAAGGCGTCGAGCGGTGAATCCCACGCCTCCTTCGGCTCGGCGATCGCGCACAGCTTCACGCGCCCACCGCGCTCCACCAGGTGCTGAAAGAGGCGCATCGCGTGCCCCATCTCTTCCTCGGCTTGCACTGTCATCCAGTGGGCCATCCCTTCCCACCCACTCGACTCGAAGTACGCGACCATCGATAGGTAGAGATACGCGGACTCCATCTCCTCCCGTATCTGTTCGTTGATCGCGTCTTGCATTGGTTTCCCGATCATCGGTTGCCTCCTTTCCGTGGTTCCGTGTGCGGCGCTCTGCCACCGCGCCTTGACTGCAAGGGCGAGAGATCCCACCTACCAGTTCTCGCCGAGAAGCTCGAAATGCGCTTGCGCGTGTGCACAGGCGGGGCATAGCTCGGGAGCTTCAGTCCCCGAGTGGAGATACCCGCAGTTCCGACAGCGCCAAACGACGGGCGCTGCTTTGCTGAAGACCGTGCCTGCCTCAACGTTGGCGAGCAAGCCAAGGTAGCGCTTCTCGTGCTGCTTCTCCGCTACGGACACCGCGTCGAACACAGCAGCGATGTCCTCGAAACCCTCCTCGCGTGCGATGGCCGCAAACCCAGGGTACATCGAGCTCCACTCCTCGTGCTCGCCCCCGGCGGCAGCGCGCAGGTTGTCCGCCGTGCTCCCGATGACGCCCGCCGGGAACATCGCTTCGACCTTCGCCACGCCTCCAGGAAGGAGCTTGAAGAACCGCTTGGCGTGCTCCCGTTCCTGGTCTGCGGTCTCCTCGAAGATCGCCTGGATCTGCACGAACCCATCCTTCTTGGCCTGGCTGGCGAAGTAGGTGTAGCGGTTGCGTGCCTGAGATTCACCGGCGAACGCCGCCAGCAGGTTGGTTTCCGTTCGACTTCCCTTCAATTCCATCAACAGCCTCCTTCCATGTTCCTGTTATCGCTGACACTGCGGACACCAGTACGTCGAGCGGCCCGCCTGGGTACATCGTGCAATGAGCGTTCCGCAACGTTGGCAGGGCTCCCCCGCCTTGCCGTACACGGCCAGCCAGGCGCGAAACGCGCCGTCTTCCCCGTGGGCATCACGGTAGTCCGAGATGCTGACCCCGAAGCTCGTTCCCGAATGGCGAATCGCCTCGTTGAGCACATCCACAATGCTGCCGTGAAGCCCACGGATGCGTCGTCGACCCACGCGATGCGCCCGCCGTCCGGGGGCAATGCCGGCACGCCACAGCGCCTCCGCGGCGTAGATGTTGCCCAGGCCGGCGAGGCGCCGCTGGTCTGTCAATGCGGGCTTGATCGGGCGCTGCGTGCTGTGCAGTAGCAGTTCGAGCGCCTCCGGGGTGAACCCTTCGCTCAGGGGGTCGACCCCAAGTTCGTGGGGAAACGGCCCGGTGACGGTCTCCACGGTCCCTAGCCGTCGCGGATTGACGAACGAGATGGTGCCTCTCTCCAGGACGATACGGAGTCGCACGTACGGGAGCTCCTCATCGCAGCAGGACAGAACGAGTCTTCCCGACATGCGGAGATGGACGATGAGGGAGCGACCGCCGGTGAGCTGCAGCACGATGTACTTGCCGCGGCGTTGCACGTCGACAAGATGGCTCCCGACAAGCCCTTCGTCGTCCAGCGCCAGCCTGTCATCGAGCGTCTCGATGGCCACGATCCTCCCGCCGGCAAGCGGCCGCAGACCGCGGACGATCGTCTCGACCTCGGGAAGCTCAGGCATGATCCCTTTCAGGATGCATCTTGCTGCACGCAGCACAGAGTCCATACAGGTATGTCGACACGGCCTCCACCCGGTGTCCGTCGATCTCCTGGCCGGCGGCGAAGGGAACGGCGACATCGATGTCGTACAGCTGATGGCACTGGCGACAGCGGAAGTGTGCGTGTGGGTGGACGCATAGGTCGTATCTGGCGGCATCTCGGTCGATTGTGAGCTCGCACACAAGTCCGGCATCCACCAAGGCATGGAGCACGTTGTACACCGTTGCGCGGGAGATCGATGGGTGGGTCGTCGACACCTGTTGGTACACCTCATCCGCCGTCGGATGTTGCCTCGTCGAGCGAAGATACTCGATCACGGCCACGCGCTGCATGGTGGGGATCAGCCCACGCTCGCGAAGTTGTCCTGTACAATCCTGTGTATCCATCAAGACTGATTCTAACGCGCGAAGGGGCCGACCTCAAGCTCCGCCCCACGGCTGCCCATCCGTCCGTGGACGTCTCCATGGAGGCGACAGCATCCACATGTCGCGGCGGTCGTCGACATCGAAGGACACGCTCTGCACAAGCAACTCCGGCGTCGATGGAGGCGGAACGGCCTTCTCGGTCTGGAAGAGGGGAAGGCACTCGCGGCTACGATGGGCCGCTTCGCAGGCGATCCTCGATCGCTCGCCGAACCTCTGCGGGCGCCCGGAACGACCCGAAGACCGAGATGGAATCGATGACGTCCCGTGCGAGGTCAGGATCAACGTCCTTGGCTATCGTCAGGGAGCCGAGGACCCGCACCACGAGTCTCTTGCCTTCCTCGCGAAGCTCCTCGAGCTCCTTGCGCGACACGTGCTGGGCACCGATGGTGAATGCCCACTTGCGCGCGACGTTCGCGATGACGGGCTCGTGGCGATCCAGGAGGTTGCGGATCGCGGTTCGAATGAGATCCGTTCGGTTGGCGTACAGCCCCTGATCCACAAGGACGTCGACCCGGCCCAGATCCACAGGTCCCACGTTGATCGTGATCTTCTCGCTGTCGCTCATGCCGTCTCCATCTTCTGCTCGGACCCGTGGACGGGGCGGCCCATTGTAGCGGATGGCCCTACCGCCCGGGAGCGTTCGCGCGCGCGTCGGTGGCGGGGGGCAGGACCCGTCTTCTTGGAGGTGCTGCCTAGGAGGCGACGGGGATCCGCGAGGCTCATCGTGAGGAGCCGCTGCTGCGTTTGCCTGACCTGTTGCCAGAGCACGTTCTCGTCGATCATTCGGAATCACTCCCTTGGCCATCTGCCTGGATGGTATAGGGAGTATACAATCCATTAGCCATCCTGTCAACATCCATGTGGATGGTTTGCCGCTTTCCAGCGCCCGCTACACGACGTCCTCCGGGAGATGGATGGCGAACCTGCACCACGGATCGCCGGCGAGGATCGACTGCACGACATCGGCCCGCAGTGCTCGGCCGAAGATGACTTCGTAGGGCTTCTTGTGGAAGGCGGCGCTGCAATTGCAGAACGTTGCGGGAATCGGTGAGACTCCCTCGCGGAGGGATTCCTTGACCCAGGGGCAATGGCAGTAGTGGTAGGCCTTGTCGCCCGGATCCGACGCGTTCAGGTACTCGATCGCCTGATGCGGGATCTTGGCTTCGAACAGGACGTTTCCCTGTCGGACGCCGGAGGCGATCTCCGGGTGCTGCCGCACGTAGTCGATCACGTCGCTGTTGATGCGCTGGTTGAAGTACAGCGTCTCCTTGTCCCTGTGCTGTTCGAGCTCAGCGATGAATGCCGCCGCCTTTTGCTCCAGGTAGGGATCGATGCCGCCGGCCTCCTCGTACTTCGTCTTCGCATCGAGATACCATCCGTCCTCGAGGTAGCGCAGCCCGCCCCCGAGGATCCTGAGGCAGGTGTCGGGGTCGACGGACGCTTGAAGACGGCTCATGACGGTCTCCAACAGCTTGGGTTTGCCTGCGTTCGACGTGCCCAGAGGCGGCAGGTCGATGCCGGCGAACACCGCATCGCGCTTCACCTCGCCGATCTCGTCTGCAAGCCTGGCGTGAAGCGTATCGAGCGCTTCAGCCCCGTCGATCAACTCCAATGCAGCGACGTAGACCACGTCGTTTCCAAGGAATCTCCCGTAACGAATCAGGGCGATGTAGTTGTCCCAGGTGTTGCTCCCACTCTCGATCATCCGCTGCGAGAAGCCGTTCACGGCATCCGCTGTCGCGCTCTCGGATCGTGTTCCGGGGACCTCCTCTCGAAGGTAGGTCTCGAACTGCTTCGCGATATCCAGCGAAGCGTCAACCTGGTCGTCCGTCAGGCCTCTGTCCGCCAGGAAGGCGCGGAATCCGTCTCGGTCCATAGTGCACCTCATTCTCCTGTGGGCGTCGTCCCTCCACGGGGCGGCGCTGCAGTCTGCGTTCCCAACGTCACTGAACCGTCACGCTGGCCGCCGGCGCGGCGTGCGGAGGCACCTGCGTGATGTGTCCTTCGGTGTTTAGCGCGCCCTCCCTCAGGGATGACGGCTCACCGCGGCATCCAGGAGCCCACCGTGAACTCCCGCGGCGATAGGACGAGGACGTCCATTCGCTCTGGTTCTGCGAGGAGATGCTCGTCCTGGCTGATGAGCAGGGCTCCTGTGGCGCGGGCGAGCGCCGCGAACTTGCGATCGGCAGGATCGCGGATGTGCTCTACCCGCCGGGGATCCGTGGGAGCCGTATGGCAGTCCTCATCGCGGAACAGGTTCGCGACCGACTCCCATGAGAGAGGGGGGATGGTCCGCAGCACACCGCGCGTTTCGTTCCGGGTGGCGACGTTCCAGATCATGCGCAGCTTGCCTTGGCGAACGGCTGCGACGACACGCGCCGATGCGCTCCTGGGGTTGAACCCTGCGGCGACAAAGACGTTGGTGTCCACGACGACTGCCGGGTGTTGCTCTGCCATGGTGTGATCCTACGCCTCGCGGCCGGGGAAGCGAAGCGTGTTGAAAGGGCGACCGACCTGCCGTACCCTACGCGCCCTTCCCGACGTGATGCCTGGCGACATGCCGGGCGTGTGTTGCGGTCACGGGGTCCGTCCGCCTACGCTTGCTCTCGACGCTTTCGTGGCGCGCTGCGGCATCCACGGGGCGTGAAGGAGAGATGATGACGAAGAGCACAGCGATTGAGAGGATTCGGAACGTTGGGGTCATGGCCCACATCGATGCAGGGAAGACGACGGTGACCGAACGCATCCTCTTCTTCACCGGAAAGCGCCACAAGATGGGTGAGGTGCACGAGGGCGAAGCGGCGATGGATTGGATGGTTCAGGAGCAGGAGCGGGGAATCACCATCACCTCTGCGGCGACCACCACCTACTGGCGGGATCATCGCATCAACATCATCGATACGCCAGGGCACGTGGACTTTACTGCGGAAGTCGAGCGATCGCTGCGCGTGCTTGACGGCACAGTCGCGCTGTTCTGCGCGGTCGGCGGTGTGCAGCCCCAGGCGGAGACGGTGTGGCGCCAGGCGGAGAAGTACCGCGTGCCACGGATCGCGTTTGTCAACAAGATGGATCGCGCCGGTGCGGACTTCGATCGTGTCGTGGAAGCCATCCGTCGGGAACTTGGCGCCAACGCCGTTCCCGTGGTTATCCCCATCGGCGCGGAGGCGAGCTTCCAGGGTGTGGTGGATCTTGTACACATGAAGGCCGTCTACTACGACGATGCGCCGCAGGGGGCGACGATCCGCGTGGAGGACATCCCTGCGGATCTCACGGAGGCGGCTCGGCGGGCCGAGGAGCTGCTGATCGAGCGGATCAGCGAGCAGGATGATCGGTTGATGCAGAAGTTCCTCGATGGCGAAGTGCCCGAACCGGATGAGGTTCTCGGGGCCATTCGCAAGGCAACGATCTCGGGACGGTTCATCCCCGTTCTTTGTGGCGCGGCGTTCAAGAACAAGGGGGTGCGGCTGCTGTTGGATGGGATCGTGGACTACCTGCCGTCTCCTGTTGACCTCCCCCCCGTGATCGGAGCGAGCACGACGTCGGATGAGGAGCTCCTCCGCCATCCCCGCGACGATGCGCCCCTCGCTGCACTCGCATTCAAGGTCCAAACGGACAAGCACATGGGGAAACTAACCTACGTGCGCGTCTACTCTGGCGTGCTCAGGGTCGGCGAGAAGGTCTACAACTCGACGAGGGACAAGGTGCAGCGCATCGGCCGTCTGTTCGAGATGCACGCCAACGATCGCGAAGCCATCGACAGCCTGGGAAGCGGGAAGGTCGGGGCGGTCCTCGGCCTTGGGGAGACACATACCGGAGACACCCTTTGCGGACAGGAGCACCCGATCCTGCTGGAGTCCATCGAGTTTCCATCCCCGGTCATCAGCGTAGCCATCGCCCCGGCATCAAGTGACGATCGGGACAAGCTGTCCACGGGGCTACACCGACTGGCCGAAGAGGATCCGACGTTCCTCGTGCGGTCAGACGCGGAGACCGGCGAGACGGTGATTTCTGGGATGGGGGAACTGCACCTTGAGATCATCGTCGATCGCCTGCGGAGGGAGTTCGGCGTGACCGTCAGCGCGGACCGCCCGCAAGTGGCGTATCGTGAGACGATCCTCGGGCCCGTGGATCACGAGTATCGCCACGTGAAGCAGACGGGCGGGCGTGGCCAGTACGCGCATGCGTTGTTCCAGGTGGAGCCCGCTGATCCCGGGGACGGTTTTCAGTTCGAGGACACCATCACCGGGGGAAAGATCTCCCGCGAGTACTTGGCGGCGCTGGAACGTGGCGTTGTCGATGAGATGCAGGAGGGCCCCTACGCGGGATTTCCCATGGTCGATGTGCGGGTCACGATCGTTGACGGGTCGATGCACGATGTGGACTCGTCGGAGCAGGCCTTCCGCACGTGCGGGAAGATGGGATTCCGGGAGGCGTGCCGTAAGGCGGGGCTGCAGCTCCTGGAGCCGATCATGAGCGTCGAGGTGACCGCGCCCGAGGACAAAGTGGGGGCGATCACCGGCAGTCTGTGCGGCAAGCGCGGACGAATCCTCGGGATGGACACGCGTGGCGGCGCCACGGTGCTCACGGGACGCGTTCCCCTCGCGGAGATGTTTGGCTACGCCTCGGAGCTGCGGAGCCTCACGAGTGGACGCGGGACCTTCACGATGCACTTCGAACACTACGAGGCGGTTCCGTTCGCCCTCGCCGAATCGATCGTCGAGGAACGTCGCGCGGCGCAGGGGGCGTGATGATGACACCGCTTCTACGACGACAGCGAGCCGGGAGCTAGCCTGAGAGGCAGATCAGCTCCGTCTGCGGGTTGCTCAGGAAGCGGCATCCGCCGTCGACGACCACGACGTCCTCCTCGAGACTGACGGCCCCGTGCTGCTCTGTGGGAACGCCGAGTTCGAGCGTGAAGACGTTGCCCGCTTCGACGGTTCCTTGAGGCGCGTTTCCGTAGCGCTCCCACGGAGGTCCCAGCAGCGTGCCGCCGTCGTGAGCGTGCCGGCCCACCTGGTGGCCCAGGGCGTGGCGATACGCCGGATAGCCATGCTCTTCGACGAAGCGACGTGCGACGGTGTCGACATCGACGCCACGGATCCCTGGTCGAAGGACGGATGCAGCTTCCTGGATGGCGCCTCGGACGGTATCGAACGCGCGGCGGACGTCCTCGGGGACGTCCTCCCGGGCGCCGAAGAACACCATCCGTTGGAGATCCGAGCAGTAGCCGCGGTAGCGGACGCCGAAATCGAAGTGCAACAGCTGCCCACGCGTCGTCTGTCGACCCGTCGGCCCCCCGTGGCCGAACGGCTTGTCGGGACCCGCATCGACGGCGGGGTCTGATGCGGCTTGCCATGCAGCGCCGGCCTCTCTCTCGTGCATGGCATCGTGGACCATGTGCTGAATCTCGGTCTCCGTCTGGCCGACGTGCAGCTTCGGCCACAGATCAGCGAGGATCTCTTCGGTGATCTCCACGGCGCGGGTGATGCGCGCAATCTCCGTCGGCGTCTTCCGTCCACGCAGGCGGCTCACCACGCTCTCGGCGCGCACCAACCGATCCTGGTAAGGGGTCCCGTCGAGGTACTGCAGCAGCAGAAGCTTCATCCCTGCCGTCAGCCCGTCTGCGGCCACGTCGTTGGGGCTCTCGTTGATGGCCAGGGTCTGCGGATCGATCCGGCTCAACTCCTCCCGGAGCGGATCGGATACGCCCTCGATGTACGGGACAACGCGATCGAACCGCCCCTCGGGGATTCCCATGGCATCGTAGCTCCCCACCAAGGCGACGCGTTCCCCGGAGGCGGTGAACAGGAGAGCGGAGGGCCACACCAGATCGGTCTCGAGAAGCAGCGGAAGAACGGGATCCGCCATCTGTGATGTTTCCCGAACCCATACCATCCAGCACGCGATGTCCGCTTCGCGCAGGATGCCTGGTATCTGAGCGTGCTTCTCGTGGAGCAGTGCCGCGTCGGAGAGGTCCGTGATCGCCATGCCCCAAGTGTAGGGTCGGTCCCGGCCTCGACCAAGCCCTATCGATGGATCAATCGCCCGAGGGCGGGCACGATGATGTCGATCGCGCGCTCGGGGCACATCTCCTGACAGCAGTAGCAGCGGATGCATCGGGCGTAGTGATGGGCAGGCGGACCTCCGGGTCGGTCACGATCGAACTGCACCGCTTTGGGTGTGACCGGGCACGCGGCGACGCATGTACCGCAGCGCGTACAGCGGGATGGGGCGATTGTCGGTTTGGGAACGACGAGCCAGCGTGCCAGTCGGCTCACCCTCCCGGGTGCGCCTGATGTCGAGCGGGGGCTGCGATTGACGCGGAAATCGGGAGCGGCGAACGCCTCCGGGGAGTCGCCGACGAGGTCGATGTCGATCGCCTGACCGAGCCCGAACTCCTGACCGTAGACGATCGGCAGGACGAGGGTCGGGTCGAGGTGCACGAGGCGGCAGAACGTGGCGTCGAGCGCCACCGGGTCCTCGGACAGCAGTAGAACCTGCATCGGGCGCGGCGTTCCGGACTGCGGTCCGTTCCCCTCCATGGCGACGACGCCATCGAGGACGAACAGCCGTGGCCGGAGGAGGCGATTGAGGTCGACGAGCATCCTCGAGAACAGATCGGCGTTGGGCAACCGGGCGTGGAACTCCGCCTTGAGCGGTCCAGGGATGCATCCGAACTGGTTCTTGATCGCTCCCGTGATGCGTGTCAGCCCGTGGGTCTTCATCTTGGGCAGCGACACGATGCCGTCAGCGGCGAGGACGCCGGCGGCGATGGTGAAGCGCTTGATGAGCCTTCCCTCCTCGAACGCGCGCTCCGTTCCGCGAGAAAAGTCCGCAAGAGGGATTCCGCGGCGCTCCGCCGCTTGGGAGAGGCCCGCTCGCCGGGCGATCGTCTGAGGGTTCCCGAATCCAGGGGAGTCTCCGTAGGTCAGGGACGCTCCGTGGTCTCGAAACGCGTCGGCCACCGCGCCGAATACCGAAGGATGCGTGGTCACCGCGTGCTCGGGCGCACGTCCTGCGAGGAGGTTCGGCTTCAACACCAGTCGCTCGCCAGACTGAACGAACCACTGCATGCCGCCGAGCAAATCGATTCCGCGGTCCACCGCCTGACGGACCTCCGTCGCCTCGTAGCTTGAGCAGCGGACGAGCGCCACCCGCGCACGCGATGGGTCCCGTTCCATCGGACGTCCTCCTCTCATTGAGCCGTCAAAGGTACGTGAGAACGGCCACGAAGTGACAGCACGCTCCGGCGAGAACCCACAGGTGCCACACCATGTGGGCAAACGGAAGGCGCTTCCAGGCGTAGAAGACAACCCCCAGGGTGTAGGCGACTCCGCCGCCGATCAGCAACGCGATCGCAGCCAACGGCAGCGTTCGGTAGAGGTCACGGATCATGGGGACTCCCGCCCAGCCCATCAGCACGTACGCGGCCGTCGACATGATGGCGAATCGTCCGATGAACACGCTCTTCAGCGTGATGCCGATGATGGCGACGGCCCAGATGCTTCCGAGGACGATCCACCCCATGGGCTTGTCCACGCTCAGCACGGCGAAGGGGGTATAGGTGCCGGCGATGACGAGGTAGATGGCCGCGTGATCGAGGATGCGGAACACGCGCTTCGCCTTCGGCCGAACCAACGCGTGATACAGCGTGGAGGCAAGGTGCAGCAGAACGAGCGTGGTTCCGTAGATCGAGAAGCTGGCGATCCGGGCTGCCCCGCCTCGCAGGGCGCCGACCACGAGCAGCGCCGCCAACCCCGCGAGGGACAGGACGGCGCCGACGCCGTGCGTGATGCTGTTGGCGATCTCCTCACCGGGGGTAAACTGAGGCTCTCCAGGACGCGACCGGCCTCCGCTCACAGCGATCCCCTCTCTGCACGGAATCGGCTCCCGCGGTTCATCGACCGTCTCACGCTCGCTTGCTCCATGAGTCCCTCAAGTAGCAGTGCCCGTTTCGGATCTCCCGTCTGTTTCGGCCCGGCTCGCTTCAGTGTACCACGCGCTCGGCGATGGTATCCGCTGTCTTCGGAGCGATCCCCGGGACGCTACAATGGCGGCCATGGAGCGGTCACACGGTGTGGAAAGCCAAGAGCCCGTCGCGCAACGCGGTGCGATGGCGTCTCCCACGCGATCGCCGGGGATGGCGGTTGACGTTCGGGGGATCTGTAAGTCGTTCCCCGTGTCGGGGCAGGATCTTCCCGTGCTCGATGGGGTTTCGCTCTGCGTGGCCCGGGGCGAGTGGGTGACCGTGGTGGGCCCCTCGGGTTGCGGGAAGACCACACTGCTGCGCATCCTCGCCGGGTTGATTCCCGCTGACGCGGGGAGGATGACCGTCCGCGGAGCGGAGTCCGGGGAGAGGGGGCCTGCGTACCTCCCCCAGAGTGACACGCTGTTGCCATGGCGCAATGCCTTGGACAACGCGACGCTTGCCTCGGAACTGGCGCGACGCCCGAGGGCCGCGGCGCGCCAGGAGGCGCGCGCATTGCTCGCGCAGTTTGGCCTCGCCGGTTTCGAACGGCTCTATCCCTCACAGCTCTCCGGCGGCATGCGCCAGCGCCTGGCCATCATCCGTACGTTCCTCGCGCACAGAGAGCTCCTCCTTCTCGATGAGCCGCTCGGCGCCCTGGACCCGTTGACCAGGGCACAGCTACAGGATTGGCTGGTCGATGTGTGGAACGTCCTGCAGAAGACGGTGATCCTGGTCACGCACGATGTCGAAGAAGCGATCCTGCTGTCGGACCGTGTTCTCGTGCTCACGCCTCGGCCCGCACACGTGTGCCATGCCGAGAGGATTGCCCTCAGCCGGCCTCGAGTGCGGACCGCGACAGCGCTCGTCGAAGCTCGTGCCGCGCTTCTCAGCACGCTGCTCCCCATGGGAGTGTGATGAAGCTGCAGCGCGTGATCGCTCCGCTGGTCGTTCTCATCCTTGCGCTCGGCTTCTGGGAGGGTGCCGTCCGGCTTGCGCATCTGCCTTCCTTTATTCTTCCGCCTCCCAGCGAGATTCTCAGCACATTTGTCTGTCGGCTGCCGTTCCTCGCCGGGCATGCGGTGGTGACGCTGGCGGAGATCGCACTCGGTGCGCTTCTGGCCGTGATCGGGGGCGTCCTTCTTGCTGTCGTCATCCACCATTCGCGAGTGATGGAGCGCGCGCTCTACCCGCTCATTGTCGGCTCTCAGATGGTCCCCGTGTTCGCAGTCGCTCCGCTGCTCATCGTGTGGTTCGGTTACGGGCTGTGGCCAAAGGTTGCGGTCGCCGCGCTGATCGGATTCTTCCCCGTGGTGATCAACGCCGTGGACGGGCTGCGAGCGACCGATCGAGAGACGGCCGATGTGTTTCGTTCCCTCGGTGCGACCGAGTGGCAGATCGTCCTCAAGCTGAAGTTTCCCTCGAGCCTTCCGCTGTTGCTGTCGGGCATCAAGATCGGAGCGACGCTCGCCGTCGTTGGGGCGACGATCGGTGAGTGGATCGGCGCTCAACGAGGGCTGGGATTCCTCATGGTGCAGTCCAATGCCCGGCTGCAGATGGATGTCGTGTTCGCCGCGATCCTCGCGCTGGCGCTGCTCGGTGTGGGTATTCTTGTGGGGTTGCGAGCGATCGAGCGGTGGCTGTTGCGGTGGCGGGTAGCCTCGGGCAGAACGGCGCGCGGAGGGGTGTGATGAAACGGATGCGATTCGTTGCCTGGATGGGGTTGCTGTGGATCGGCATCGCAGGCGTGGGTGCCCAGCGGTTGCAGGTGGCCCTCGACTTCCTCCCGAATCCTAACCACGTTCCGCTCTACTTCGCGGATGCGGAAGGCCTGTTCGCTGACCGAGATCTCGACGTCAGGATCCTGGTTCCGTCCAATCCCAGTGACCCGCTGAAGCTTGCCGCAGTGGGGACGATCGACATCGCGCTCACACCGCAGATCAACTACCTGATCGCACGGTCCGAGGGCTTGCCGCTAATGGCCATTGGGGCGCTGATCGACCGGCCGCTGGGGGGCCTGCTGGCACTATCCCCCAACGGTGTCATCCCCCTCTCGACGCTCCATGGCGGGCGTATCGGGTACTCACTCGCTCCGCTGGAGCCCGTCCTCTGGCGCACCATGCTCGCCTGCGCCGGGATCGATCCGGATGCGGTGGATCTGATTCACGTCGGGTTCAACACCGTCGCGTCCTTGCTGACGGGGGCGGTGGATGCCATCGGCGCCTTCCGCAACTACGAACCGATCCAGATCGAACTCCAGGGCGCGACGCCGGTGTTCTTCCCTCAGGAGGCGTACTGCATCCCCGAGACGTACGACATCATCCTCGTCGTCCGGCCCTCATTGGTGGAGGAAAAGGGCGATGCCCTGCGGGCGTTCCTCGATGCCCTGGCGGCCGCGGTGGACGTTGTGCGTGTCGATCCCCAGCGTGCGTTCGCCGGCTTCGTCGATGCGAATCCGGAGCTTGACGACGAGCTGTCACGACGCGCTTACGCGCTCACCATTCCGCTCTTCGCAGCCGGCCTACGACATGACGATGAGGCGGTGTGGTCCGGATTGCAGCGCTTTCTCCTGGACAACGCGCTGATCGCGACCGAGCTGTCGCTGGAGGAGATGCATACGGATCTGCTTCTGCCATAGCGTGTAGGAAGACCAGCCCAAGGGCGCTGAGGCTGGTCGGCGTTGGTCGCCTTGTCCCCAGTCCGCGCCATGTCGGAACGTACCGGCGGACATCGGAACCGCGACGAGGATGTGCTCTCCTGGGCTGCCTACGTGGCCCAGCGTCTCCTGAAGAAACGCCACCGGGTGGACCCGCCCCCCCCGGGATCGAGGGACGCGATCATGTGGACTCCCACGCTGTGTGGAAGGTACCTTCGCGATCGATGCGCTGGTAGGTGTGTGCGCCGAAGAAGTCGCGCTGCGCTTGGGTGAGGTTCGCCGGAAGGCGAGATGTGCGGTACGCGTCCACGGACTCGAGCGACGAACTGATCACGGGAACGGGAATGCCGGCCTGGTGAGCTCGAACCACGGTGCGCCGGAAGCCCTCATGATGGTCGGTCCACAGTGCACGAAACGGCTCCGCAAGAAGAAGGAACGGGAGATCGGCACGTGCCGCGAACGCTGCGGCTATGGGGGTGAGAAGCTTGGCTCGGATGATGCACCCGGCAGTCCACACGCGTGCCACCCGCGACAGGTCGAGCCCGTACTCCCGTTCGTTCGATGCGTCGCGCAACTGCCTCATCCCCTGAGCGAAGGCCGTCACCGTGGCCAGAAGAACCGCCGAGAATAGGTCGTCGAGGGCTTCAGTGCGGTCGACCTCGAGCCTCGGGGGCGGCCCCGGGAGCGCCGACTCCGCCTCGATCCGTTCTGCCTTCAGCGACGATACGATGCGAGCGAAGACGGCGGCGGCGATCGAAGGAGACGGAGCGCCGATGTCGAGAGCCGACTGGCTCGACCACTTTCCCGTGCCCTTCTGCGCGGCGGTATCGAGGATCATCTCCACCAACGGGTGGCCGCTCTCAGGATCGAGGCGCCGTAGGATCTGTTCCGTGATCTCCACAAGGTAGGAGTCGAGATCCCCCCGATTCCACTCGGCGAAGACAGCGGCCGTCGCATCCGCCGACATCCCGAGACCGCGGCGCATCACGTCGTAGGCTTCGGCCAACGCTTGCATGATCGCGTACTCGATCCCGTTGTGGATCATCTTCACGTAGTGCCCAGCCGAGCCCGGTCCAAGGTAGGCGCAGCACGTACCCCCCGATCCTCGCGCCGCAATCGCTTCCAGGAGCGGGCCCGCGAGCGCGTACGCATCGCGCGTCCCGCCGACCATGATGGACGGTCCGTGCAATGCCCCGGATTCCCCCCCTGAGATTCCGGCACCAAGGTAGAGGATCCCTTGGGCATCCGCCTGATCGATCCTCCGTTCGGTATCCTCGTAGAAGGCGTTGCCCCCATCGATGAGAACGTCGCCCCCATTGAGCAGGGGGAGGATCTGTGCGATGAGCTCGTCGGTCGCTGATCCTGCCTTGACCATCATCAAGATCCTGCGAGGCGTCGAGAGCGACGATGCGAGTTCGTCCAGCGAGTACGCGGCACGGATCTTCTTTCCCGAAGCGTGTGCTTCGACGAACGCCTCCGTGCGCCGCGCCGTGCGGTTGAACACGGCAACGGAGTAGCCCTGGCGCTCGATGTTGAGCGCCAGGTTCTGCCCCATGACCGCCAATCCGATGACGCCGATATCCGCTGTGGTCACGTGATCTCCTTCCATGGCGGTTCGTCCGGCAATGCTTGATGGAACCGCTCGAGGAGCCTCTGCTCGTAGGGACCACAGCAGGTTTTCGCGAAGAACCTGCCGAAGCCCTCCTCGAGGAGCTGAGACCAAGACGCTTCTTCATCCCCCGGGATGATCGGGTGGAAGAGGATGCCGTTTGCCGTACTCGCGTTCAAATCGCTGGGTGAGTCGCCCACCATCAAGACCTTCTCCCCGACAGAACCGTTCGACACCGCCGCGATGTGCTCCGCCGTCGGCCCCATTTCCTGACCGCAGATCAGTGCGGCATCGGACGCGATATTGTGCTCACTCCACTCGCGAAGCAGCGCCTCGATCGGCGTTGCCGATACCACAACGACGTTCGCGACACCGGCCAGCCGCCGGAACGACTCGCGCACCCCCGGGAACGGGGGGATGCCCCTGACAATCTCGCCGATCGTCCAGTTGCCCCGTTTGCTCCGCGCCAGCACGTGCTCCGATTCTCCCCGCGCGGCTTCGGTCTCGGCGGAAGCGATGGCCTTCTCCATGCCCGCGTTCGAGACGTGCTATGAATGCCCCGAGCAGGTGTCAGCACCTCTCGATCAGATCGATGTACGCGCCCTCGAGGAGCTCCATGGGACTGATGCCGAGCCCTTTGAGAAGGGCGTTCGCCGTCTCGCGGCTCGCTCGTTCGTCGTCCGATGGATCGAGGACGACCTCGAGTTCGAGGAACTCTCCCAGGCCCTCCACGCGATCGAGATGAATGCGCGTCTTCCCGTGGAGAAACACGAGGCGTTCCTTGGTCACGGTGCCGCGGATCTCGAGGGACGCGGCGAGAAGCGCGCGCAGCTCGGCCGGCGCGGATGTCTCGTAGAGCATGTACCGAGACAGCTTCGCCGATGACTGGTCGGGACGCTCGTAGTAGATCAGTTGCCCCCGTTCGGGAGAGAACTCGCGGAGCTTGAGACGGCCCCGCGGCGTGTGGAAGAAGCTGTCATGTTGGTGGAGGTGCTCGAGGCACGAACCCGCCAATGCCTTGGCTTTGGCGACAGCTGCCCCCCAGTCGTCAATCCGGGCCTTGATCTCGATGTTGCGCCGGAAGTGTGTTTCCAACGGATCGCCTGGCTTCTCCGCGTCGCTACTCATGGCGTTTTCCAGGGCCGCATCGGTCGCGGAGGCCCGCGCGATCGATGCGCCTCCGTCCGGGATCCGCAGCTCGACCGATGCTGCGCATCGGAGGAATCCCGCCGTTGGGGACGCTGTTGCACGGCTCATCCAGCGCACAGCAGCTGGCATGAGTGTGCTTGTTGCTCTCGGTTCTCACGGCTGCATGTCTTGGAGAGCTGTCCGGATTGCTCGGCGGATGCCCTCGCGGGGCGCCTCGTGCCCCCACCCGATCTCGGTCCCATTGACGTAGATCGCTCGGGGAATCATAAATCGAAGCAGCTCCTCGCGGTCCTCGGCACAGTGCTCGCGGAGGACGACCGCTTCGCCGAACTCGGCGGCGACATCCCGCACGCGCTGCGCCTCGATCGCGCTGGTCTGGCAGAAGCCGTTCCAGAACAGGTCGACAGCCACCTTCCCGGCGACAGGCTGGAACGAGTACGTGGGTGCGAGCAGCCGCGGCGGCTCCGCCGACGGATCGAACGGTTTCCACAACAGGACGCTGGACTTCTCCTCGGCCACCACGCTGTAGCCCAGGCGCTCGAAGTAGCTTGCGGGCATGAACCACTCCGCTCCGTCGAGTCCGCGATACGCTATCAGCGCCACACCATGTCTTCCCTTGCGATGGGCCTCCTGTTCGATGGACTCCAGAAGGCTTGAGCCCAGTCCCAGGCCGGTGGCGGCATCGGTCACGTAGAGGCACGGGACGACGAACAGATCCCTTCCGAGAGGCCCCCACGACGCGACCTCAATGGGAACGCCATAGGCGAAGGCCACGGGCTCTCCGTCCAGGAGAGCGACCTTGAAGCGTGCTCCGTGCGCTCGCAGGGAGCCGAACAGCTCGCGACGTACCTCAGCTGCGTTGTCGATCTCTTCGGACTCGTACGTGTGCGAACATGTGGCCACGAAGTACTCGTCCTCAGGCCGCATCTCACGGATGGTCACGGAGCCACTCATGCGTCTCCCCTCTTCGGAGCCCGACTACACGAACGCATCCGCCGTGTCGCCGTAGCGCCGAATCAGTTCTAGCATGCATTCGGTGCCGAACTCAAGGCAATGGATCGGGATCCGTTCGTTCGCGGCGTGGATCATCTCGAAGAACGGGAACGAAGGCGGCAGGTCCATGGGCGTGAAGCCGTAGCTCTGGATGCCCAAGCGGGCGAGGAATCGTGCGTCCGTCGACGCCGGAAGCAGAAGGGGGACTGTCGGGGCTCCGCCTGTCCTCTCGGCAAGGATGGTGGATAGGGTAGGGAGCAGGGACAGATCGACGTGATCCGGAGCGTCTCCGAGGCAGTCGAGCCGCACTTCGGGGAAGGGGCCGATGATACCTCGGAGCTGGCGCAGGAACGTCTCCGGTTTCGTGCCCGGCAGCAGTCGACAGTCGAGGGTCACGTCGATGCTTGAGGGCACGACGTTAGCTTTCCCGCCGGCGTTGACGACCGTGGGGGTTGCCGTGTTGCGGAACAGCGGTTCGAGCATCTCCACGCTCGGTCCCAGCAGATGGAGGAGCGCTCCGGCGAGAGGCGTCACCAGAAGCCCTCGCAACGCCCACCCCGCGAGGCCGGGTGTGGCCGTGGCCATGGCTCGCACCATCCTGGCTGTCGCTTGTGAGCGCTGTATCGGGAACCGCTTCCGGTCCAGCCGCCTGAGAAGCGCCGCCAGCTGGGCCATCGCCTGACCGCGTGTGATGCGCGCACCGTGGCCGCCCGCCCCGCGCACGGTGACGGTCGCGAGGCACGGGGACTTCTCGGCTACCTGTACGGCGTAGACGGTGCGGGAGCCGACGCGCAACGGGAAGGCGCCGAACTCCCCCACGGCGTGGCGTACGCCGGCGAACCGCTCGGCGTGCTGCTCGACGAGGAAGCGCGCCCCAACGGTGCCCCCCGCCTCTTCATCGGCCACGGCGGCGAACAGGATATCGCCCGCGGGCCGTGTCCCCGACTCCGCGATCCGCTGCAGCGATGCGATCATCATCGCCAGGCCGCCCTTCATGTCGAGAGCCCCGCGTCCCCACACGCAGCCGTCTGCGATGGCGCCCGAGAACGGAGGATGGGTCCACGCGGAGTGGGCGGCAGGCACCACGTCCACATGTCCGTAGAGCAGGAGCGGCGGGGCCTCATCCCGTCCACGGAGCCGAGCCACGAGATTGGGGCGTGTTGGATCGGCGGCCAAGGTCACGGTCTCCAGCCCGGCATCTTCAAGCTGCCGCCCGATGAAGGCAATGCACGCCGCTTCGTTCCCTGGCGGATTGGAGGTATCGAAGCGAACGAGCCTTTGCAGCAGGCCGACTGCGGAGCTGCCGGGATCCTTGTGTCGCGGCTCCGATGGGGTCATGTGCCCTCCCGCGAGGATGATGGTCTCACCTTCGGGGATTCACAAGCGGCGACCGGGACCGGCGCTACATCAGGTGAACCTTGAGGAAGTTGGTGTGTCCCTCGCCGAACGGGACGCCGCCGGTGATGATCACGACGTCCCCAGGTGCCGTGAGCCGAGCATTGCGGAGAGCCAAGGACGCCGTGTCCAGCATCTCCTCGACATCGCGGTACGGGGGCACGATGAGCGGATGAACGCCCCACGTCAGGGCCAGTCGGCGTGCTGTTCGCGCGTGGGGAGTCAGGGCAAGGATCGGCGCGCGTGGCCGCGCGCGCGCAATGCGTCGCGCGGAGTATCCGCTCGTCGTCACCGTGGCGATGAGCTTGACGTGCAGGCGATCGGCAATGGCTGCCGCGGCTGCGCTGACCTCGTCGGTCGTGGGCTGCCTCCGTTCGCCCGGCGACAGCGGGTCTTCGGCTCGGGCCATGATGCCCTCGGACTCGGCGATACGGACGATCCTTGTCATCATCTGTGCTGCCTCGATCGGATGCTGCCCCACCGCGGTCTCCTCGGAGAGCATGACGGCATCCGTTCCGTCAAGGACTGCATTTGCGACGTCGCTCGCTTCCGCTCTCGTGGGACGAGGTCGATGGACCATGGACAGCAGCATCTGGGTGGCGGTGATCACAGGCACAGCGGCTCGATGACAGCAGGCGATGATGCGCTTCTGATGGAACGGCAACTCCTCCGGGGCGATCTCGACTCCCAGATCCCCGCGAGCGACCATGACAGCATCCGCGACGTCCACGATACCTTCGATGGCATCGACCGCGCTTTGCCGCTCGATCTTGGCCACGATAGCGGGAGCCTGCGCTGCGTCTGCCTCGTCGGCGATACGCTTTCGCAAGTTGACGACGTCGGACACGCCACCGACGAACGACAACGCAACGAAATCCACCTGTTGAGCGAGGGCGAACCGTAGATCCTCGACGTCCTTGCTCGTCAGCGCGTACGTCGCGGGCGTTTCGTGGCGACGCATGGTACGGATTCCCTGCCTCGAGGTGATGTGTCCGCCCTGGGAGACCCGGCAGTGAAGGCGCTCCGTGCCCTCCCGGCGCACGATCTCGAGGGTCACTGCACCATCTCCGAGGATCACCGCGGTTCCGGGACGGAGGTCGGCAAGCAACGACGGGTGCGGTACGGGGATTTCGTCTGCAGTCGATCCCCTTTGCCCGGGGATGAGGACGATCACGTCCCCCGTCTTGAGGGCGAGCGGTCCTTCCGCGAGTTGACCGATGCGGTGCTTCGGCCCCTGCAGATCGGCCATGAGGGCGACGTTGGCCGCCTGCTCCTCAGCGATTCTTCGGATCCGCTGGATGGTCGCAGCGTGCTCGGCGTGCTCGCCGTGGGCAAGGTTGAGGCGCGCCACATCCATCCCCGCGGCGATGAGCCCTCTGAGCGTGTCCTCGTCTGACGACGCGGGACCCACAGTACAGACCACCTTGGTGCGCG
>Ga0272441_10002982_pt1 | contig 33195 bp, 28 predicted proteins | sample SSMProp6N_FD_193582 | JGI IMG/M metagenome (GOLD analysis project Ga0272441, IMG submission 193582) | Marine sediment archaeal communities from Little Sippewissett salt marsh, Falmouth, MA, United States - SSM-Prop-6N | ecosystem: Environmental > Aquatic > Marine > Wetlands > Sediment ... | reverse complement strand
CAGAAAATCTATCGTGCCTTCGCCGACCTCGCCCATCAAAACCAAGTGATAAACGTTCTCGCCTCCAAACGGCTGAGTGTAGTTCAGGAACATGTCTTGTCCGTTATACTCACAGCTCGCGTAGGCCATACCACGATATTCCTCGCTTTCAAGGTTGTAGCCGCCCACAGTACTCAGGTTGCCGTAAAGACCCGGCTCCCAAGGCAACGAAATATTATTCACAGCGAACGATTCCGCATTGCTCATCAAATAAAGCCTAGCCTCGTACATATCCAACGCGTCTGGCACCCGCACCCACAACTCTATCCGCGGGCTGGCGGTTAGGAACTCGTAAGCCCAACTGGTGTTAAACGCCGGCGCATCAGCGACTTTCCCGCTTACTGCATGCGTGTACCACCTGTCGCACTCAACGTTCTCGATTATCATAAAAGTCGCCTGCTCCACGCCGTTGCTCTCTCTGGCGTCATTCAATATCACGAACGTGTAGTTGCCTGAACTGGCAGGAACGAAAAACGCGTCGTCAACCGTGGTGCCCAAGTGCTCAGGAAGCCCAGCTGCTTCAGTGTGAGTGCCTTCCAGCTCGCCCTGCGGGTTATAGACGTAGATGTCGTAGTCTGTCTTCGGCTCGTCGCCGGTGTGCACCCAATCACCGTAGCAGTAGACATGGTAGCTGTGATTAGCCTGCAACGGGCAGACAACGGTCCAGTTCTTGCCGATAGGCACTTGGGACTCGTTAAGGTAAACCGGGAACATGGGCTTCTCCACGTAGGTTAAGTTGCCCAGCCAGTCGGTGTGAACGTACTGTTGGTATTCTGGAAAAGCTTGTGTGTCAATTTGTGCATCAACCCTGACTCTGAGGGTCATAAGTAGCAAAGCGGCTATTACCGCGATGGCGAACAGTCTTTGCATGCTCCGTGCTGATGAGGCGGCTTTCAACTTGAACACTGATTGCGACTTTTGTTTATGCTTAAGTATATCTGTTATGAAATCCGACTCTGAATTCAGAATCCAAATTCCACAGAAGCCTCCACACCAAAAAAGTAAAAGCAACTCCACACGTATAAAACAAGGAACACCCCATGCAAACAGAACATAAAATAATCATAGCCAACAGCCAACAAATGCCCGAACTCACAGACTCCAGCATCCACCTAATGGTAACCTCGCCGCCGTATCCGATGATAAAAATGTGGGACACCCCGTTCGCCACCATAAACCCACAAATCAACACGCTATGGCAACAGCTTGAAGCAGACGGCACAGAAGAAACAGTAACCCAAATCTACAACGCCATGCACAAAGCCCTCGCCAACACATGGCGCGAAACCCACCGCGTCCTCATAGACGGCGGCATAGCATGCATAAACATAGGCGACGCCACCCGCACCATAAACGGCATGTTCAGGCTTTTCCCCAACCACTCACGCATAATCGAACACTGCGAACAAGCAGGCTTCACCACCCTACCCTACATCCTATGGAAAAAACCCACCACCAAACCAAAATACAAAGGCAAAGGAGCATTCCTCGGCTCAGGCTTCCTACCACCAAACGCCTACGTCACCATAGACTGCGAATTCATACTCCTCTTCCGAAAAGGAAAACTTAGAAAATTCCCACCCAACGACCCCCAACGATACGACAGCGCCTTCACCAAAAAACAACGCGACGAATGGTTCACCCAAATATGGGACATAATAGGCACACGACAAACAACAAGCCAAATTGAACGAAGAACAGCCGCCTACCCCGAAGAAATCGCCAACAGACTCATCCGCATGTTCAGCGTAAAAGGCGACACCGTCCTCGACCCCTTCCTAGGCTCAGGCACAACCACCAAAATCGCACTGGAGACGGAAAGGAACAGCATCAGCTACGAAGCAGACGAAAGCTTGCTCCCTCTGATAGAAAGCAAGACCTGCACAGAAAACTCGACATGTAAACTTTACATCACAAAACGTTCAAATTGAACAGACAAGAGCGGATAACGCGAGATGTATTAATGACCCCCTAACTTGGGTGTCGCTTGTTTATGATTGAGCGCCATTGGTTAAGGATTTCGTCTTTTTCTTGTTCTATCCGCTGGGCTTCTTTCAGATGGATTTTGATTAGAAGTTCCAGAATTTCGTCGAAGGCGACAGCAGAAAACTGCGCTGGATGTTCTTGGTTGGCACTTACAAGTCCTTTTTTCTGCAGTTTTTTCAAGCCGCGGTAAAGTTTTTGCTTGTAAATTCTTAATGCTTCCGCAATGTCTCTTGCTTGCTTTGGGCCTTCCGTTGTGAGGAAAACGTATACCTGGGCATCTGTTTCTGTGAAACCAAGCGTAGTGAGAGTTTTTAGCATCCATTCTGTACTCATTCTGTACTGTTCCCCTTTTTGGAAATGTTCGACTAAAAAAATGTGGGGTTGGTGGGTTGTTTGTTTATTTCAGAGGCCAGCCTTTGATGAAACCGAAGTGATGTGTAGCCTTCTCAATTCCGAAGCCTTCCACCTGCGCAAATCTTCCAGTGCCAGTCAATTTGAACTCGCCCGAGCTCTGTATGTTGTCTGGGTCAACGACCTCACCGGTGACGGGGTCAAGTATGATACCCGTCATATGTACTAATAGCCAACTCTTGAGGGTTGGTTTTCCAGGCAGGTTAAAAATTAGTGTTTTTTCAATTCTAGCGAGGCCTTCTCCTGTAATAGCGTTGAATTCGAAATAGATATTTCCTTTGTAGTCAAAGTCGTCAGGGTAAGTGTATACATGATCGCCTATTGTCAAAGTACCTTCGGTCATTGTGTCGGTGGATTCCGTTATGATGCGTTCTGGTGCGCCACTGGCATCCATGTTGATAAGTTCGCCATCTCCCATAACTTGTATGAGGTCGTAGCCTACGTATTCTGGCTTGAAAAATGGCCACCATGCTTGAGATACTGCTATCATTGATGATGCAATTAATACAGTCGCCAATACGATTATACAGATTGAAAGAGTTTTTTTCTTCATTTTTTGCTCACCTCCTTTCCTGATGGATTTGAAGTTGGTTTCAAACCTCGAAAAACAATTAAACGCCTCGCGATATAGGGCTATGTGAGTGACAAAACTCAATCACCATCGCCGATAGGGAAGACTCAGTATTGAGCGAGGAAAAAATTAAAAGGGTTCTACAGGACTTCGGGCTGACGGAAACCGAAGGAAAACTCTACTTGTTTCTCGCCAGACGCGGCGCTTTGAAAGGCACCGAAATAGCAAGGCAAGTTAAAAAGGACAAAGCCCAAGTCTACCATATTTTGAAAAACTTGCAAGCCAAGGGACTTGTTGAGGCAACCCTTGAAGCTCCTGTCCGCTTCACGACTGTTCCCTTCGAAAAAGTCGTCGAGTCAGCCATAAAGGCAAAAAAGGACGAAGCTGCACGCATAGAAAACATAAAACAAGAACTTTTAGACTACTGGAAGACCACCAGCAGAGCTAGACCTGTAGCGCCACTTGAAAAGTTCAGGGTAATTAAGGGCAACAAAAAAATTTATTCAAAGATTCTTCAGATGATAACTGAAACCAAAAGCCAACTCTCGTCCGTCTCAACTGTTCAGGGCTTACTGCGGGCAGACCAGTTCGGTCTTCTTGACGCCGCGTTTGATCATCCTCTGAAGTCACGTGTTCACTTTCGTTTTCTCACTGAGGTATCCCAAAAAAACGTAAACGCTATGAAAACGCTTCTAAAGAAAAAGCCGAAGGCTATAGTGAATTTTAAGGGAAGAAACCCTAATTTGGGCTTGCGTCTTTCGCCTCGGATGGTTATAAGAGACGACGCTGAAATCTTGCTTTTTATCACGCCGAGAACCGACGTTTCCTCAAAGGCGCGGGATGAGATGTGCCTTTGGACAAACGGCAAGACTCTTGTGCAATCATTCAGTGTCGTCTTTGAGAACTTGTGGACGAACTCAACGGATATTAACGAAAAAATATCTGAAATCGAGACAGGCAAACCAACACCGACAGCACGCGTTATCAGCGATGCCCGTACTGCACGCAAAACCTATGACAATCTCATGAGCTCTGCTGAAAAAGAAATCATCTTGATGACCTCTGCTAACGGTCTTATCGAATCTTGGAATAGCATTGCCTTGCTGAAAGAACGCGTTGAAAGAGGCGCCTCCGTAAAAATCATGGCCCCCATAACCAAGGACAACCTACATGCTGCACAAGAACTGTTGAAGTTCTGCGCAGTGAAACATGTGCCCACAAGCTATTTCGACACCGTTATTGTTGATGGAAAACGCCTCTTCCAATCCCAAGCCTCACCCAGTCATAAACCTGCCTTAACGCCGCATTTCTACACCGACGATCTTGAATACGTGGAAAAGACCCAAAAAATGCTAAACGACGTTTGGAGAAACGCGCACATCCCTTCAACCACCACGTTGGAATCCATTAAACCTTTCAATCCCGCGGGCGCTCCCCTTTCTGAATATAAAGCTTTTTCCAGATCAGAAGGCGTACATGCGAAATTGGCCTATGGTTTCGAGAAGAAACCAGTGACAGTCACAGAAAAAGACATTTTGAACAAAATCATCAACGCTAAAAAATATCCAGCTAACTGGCCAAACGATCCAATAAGATTTTACGGTAGTGGCGCAACCGCTGTTATTCATCCGCCAGAAAGCTTCAACTTGCCCGACATACTGGTTGTGGCCAATCATTGGAACAAGCAGTCTTCATTTGGGGCTGGAGACGTGTTACACTTTTCCATGTGGCTTGAGACGCCGAAAGGCTACGCCTTTGTGCCAGTGGCTCGAGTTTCAGATGATACATACCGCGAGACCAAAGGACCCGATTTTGGGAATGCGTTTTACGCGGGCACTCCCGCTGGACAAAATGTTCAACTCGTCAAGAAGGATGAACTCCAGATTCGGTTTCACGGTAACACGTTTTTTGCTGGATGGACAAAGCCAATCCCGCTTATTCCTTCGAAATACACTCTTCCCCCAGCATGCATACTGCTGGAAGGCTACGACAAGCTTGTAACTAGCGTGTTTGATTTCATGTTTCCTTCCGGTGCAAGGACAAACAGTGAAGTCAACGGTTTCGACGCGTTCGTAACTTTCTTTCATCCAGCATCAAAATACTCTGGACCTGGAACGGACGGAACAGTAGGCAGAGATGTAGTCGCGACAATTTATCCGCCCTGACCGAAAGAAGTCTGCAATCTTCTCTTTTTCATTTTTCCTGCTCGTAACAAATTATTTATTCTGATGCGAACAAGAAACGTTAAACTTGAGAGCAACTCTCTAAGAATTTAAAAAAACTGTGGGAAATAAAGTTGCAGCAAAACACAGGCGAAAACTTTTCCGATGGAAAACTGTTTGTCCCTTCGCTGACTGTAGCCTACTTCTCGGCGTGTATAATTGAATCTCTAACAGGCATATTTCTAATGGACATTACGTTAACGTTCTTCGGCTCTACCGACACAGTTTCGATAGCCACCGCAAGCCAGTTGGTCACAATCTCCGCAGTAGCTTCTGTCATCTTCGGATTACTGCTAGGTGCTTTAAGCGTTAGATTCAGCCACAAGAAACTGCTGGTTCTGGGTGTGCTATGCGTCCTAATGGGAACATTAGGTTGTCTTTTGGCTCCAAACTTTCTCTTCATACAAATCTTCTATCCCGTAGAAGGAATTGGAACTGTAGCGATTAGCGCAATGGCCTTCGCAATAGTCGGGGAATTCTTAATCGTAAGCAAAAGAGGAAAAGCGACAGGATGGATAATAGCCGGTGGTCCCATTGCAGGTATTGTCGCATCTGTTGTGATTAGCTTCTTCTTCTCAGGTGCAGAAAGCTGGCGTTCTTATCTACTATGGTTCGCGTTACCCATCTCGCTAATTGCTTTAACTGCTGCACAATTAGGCATTCCCTCATTCTCCCGCAAGCAAAAAACTGTTGAAGAAAAATCCTACTTGAGCAGTTTCAAACAAGTTTTCATGAAAAAATCGGCAGTTGGCTGCCTGATCGGCAATATGACTAGACAGGCTGGATTAGCATGGGCACTTGTCTATAGTGCAACTTTCTTCCGAGAGCAATTTGATTTATCTTTAGCTTCGGTAGCTCTAATTAGTCTAGGCACAACCTTACTTTTTGTTTTGGGCAGCATAACCGGCGGTCAACTAGTGAATAGAATTGGGCGAAAACGTCTACTAATCACGACTTTAGTAGTCTCCGCCCCAGCCCTAGCTATCATCGCCTTTGTGCCCAACTTGTGGATTGCCTTAACCATTGGTTTAGCGGGTGGCTTCATCTACAGCGTGGGTTTTGCCGGAAGCGTCAACCTGACACTTGAACAAGCACCTGAATCCCGTGGAACAATGATGTCGGTGAGCACCATTTTCATAACCCTCGGCTTGGGTATAGGAACAGCATTAGGCGGAGCGGCACTTGCCTTTTTCAAAAATTACGCCAGTCTAATCCTCACTTTCGCCGCAATACAACTAGCCGCAGCCGCCATCTACTTCTTCCTAACCAAAGACCCCTGCAAAACGTAACTACAGGCTCCAACAGCAGAGCTATACCGAAACACGGGATTTAACCCTGCAAAAACCAGTAACAGCCGTTTTCTTAACCAGAAAAACCTTTTGCACGCCGATTTTAACCCGTATGTCCCGTATTCGCTCTTTATTCAGTTTTTGCGGCGTGCAACGCAACTCAAAACAGTTATTAGCGGGTATTAACTCTAAAAAAGTTAAGAACGCGGTAGTTTGCGGGTATAGCCATAAAAACGTTTATTAGTGAGCTATGTAGCATGTGTTTGTGCTCTTTAAAAAAGATAGAATACCCTTTTTCGAGTTGGAAATTCCAACATCGGAGGAAATAGCAAGTTTGAAAAAACCCGCATCAAAAAAATCAGACTTCACGTTTACAAAATTAACCTTGCGGGAGAATGATAAAATTGACTGAATTCCAAAAAGAAGATATCCATATTTTGTTGAAAACTTTCTTCAACGAGAAAGGCCTAGTGAGACAACACCTTGACTCTTACAACGAATTCATCGACCACGGCTTACAAGAAGTGGTGGACGAAGTTAACGAAATATCCATAGAAGTCCCCGAAAGCCCCTACAAAGTAAAACTTGGACAAATCTGGGTTATAGACCCTCAATCAAGAATCACAGGACCATACGCCACAGAAGTAGACGGCACCAAACACGAAATCTACCCCATGGAGGGCAGACTCCGAAACTTAGCTTACGCAGCGCCAGTAGCTATTGAAATGACGCCTGTGATAGATGGAAGAGAACAAGACACCGAACTCGTTTTCATCGGAAACATCCCTGTCATGCTCAAGTCAAAACTCTGCTTCCTGTCACAACTCTCAAAAGACGAACTTGTCGCCGCAGGAGAAGACCCCGACGACCCAGGCGGCTACTTCGTAGTAAACGGTTCCGAACGCGTCATAGTCGCTATGGAAGACCTCGCGCCCAACCGAGTAATAATCGACATAGACGAGAAAGGAACAAAACCTGTGCATCAAGCCAAAATATTCTCAACAACCGTGGGCTTCAGGGCAAGAATCGAGTTGAAACTGAAGTCAGACGACGCCATCTACGTGACAATGCCCGGCGTACCCACTGAAATCCCCTTCGTAGTGATAATGCGCGCGTTAAACTTGGAAAAAGACAAAGACATAGCTGAAGCAGTCTCCCTCGACAAGGACATCCAAAGCGTACTCGGGCCTTCATTTGAAAAAGCCCTAGGCGTAGACACCCCCAGCGACGCTATGCTGTTCATCGGAAACCGCGTAGCCCACGGGCAAGTGGAAGAGTACCGCCTGCAAAAAGCTGAAACAGCCCTCGACAAAAACTTCCTTCCACACTTGGGCAGAAGCAACCAAAACAGGCAGGAAAAAGCCATATTCCTAGGCGAAATGGCTTACCGCGTTATCCAGCTTAAACTCGGCAGGAGACAAACAGACGACAAAGACCACTTTAAAAACAAACGCTTGCGGCTCGCAGGTCCACTTCTCGCTGACTTGTTCCGTGTTTCCTTCAGAAACTTAACCCGCGACATAAAGTACCAGCTTGAACGCATAGGCGTAAAAGGTCCAATAATAACTGTGTCCGCGGCAGTCCGCCCGGGCATAATAACTGAAAGGTTCCAGCATGCGCTTGCAACTGGAAACTGGGGCAGAGGCCGAGTTGGCATAACCCAGCTTCTGGACCGAACAAACTACATATCCACGCTGAGCCACTTAAGGAGGCTCCAATCGCCGTTAAGCAGAAGTCAACCTAACTTCGAAGCTCGAGACTTGCACCCGACCCACTGGGGACGCTTATGCCCCAACGAGACCCCTGAAGGATCTAACTGTGGCTTGGTCAAGAACCTGGCTTTATCCGCGTCAATTTCGGTGGGCGTGAACGCCGATAAAATTAAACAGCTGTTTTTTGAGATGGGCACGGTTCCAGCTTGCGATGCTAGTCCCGATTTAAGGACTTCTGGGGCAAAGGTTTTCGTTGACGGAAACATAATCGGATACTGCAATTCAGCTCCAGAACTAACCAACACTTTCAGAGAGAAAAGAAGAGCCGGCGAAATCTCAACTGAAGTTAACATAACCTACTTCTCGAAGGATCAAACTGAAATGGAAGAGATACACGCTAACTGCGACCAAGGAAGAGTTAGACGACCTCTCATAATTGTTGACAACGGCGTTCCAAAACTTCAGCCTACACACTTGGAAAAAATAGGTTTAGGCGAATGGGGTTGGGAAGACCTCGTTAAAAACGGTTTACTTGAATACTTAGACGCTGAAGAAGAAGAAAACGCTTACGTAGCCGTGACTATAGACCAAGTTACTCCTCAACACACGCACGTTGAAATCGCAACGTACACGATTCTGGGAATCTGCGCGTCAACAATACCCTTTCCAGAACACAACCAGTCACCTCGTAACTCCTATCAAGCCGCTATGGCTAAACAGGCGCTTGGAATTTATGGTACAAACTTCCATTATCGCGTGGATTCAAGGTCGCACATTTTGCATTATCCGCAAGTGCCTTTGGTTGAGACAGAATTGATGGAAATTATGGGTTACAAGCAGCGTCCGACAGGACAAAACTGTGTTGTTGCCGTGCTCAGCTTTGAAGGCTACAACATGGAAGACGCTTTAATCTTCAACAAGGCCTCAATCGAAAGAGGCTTAGCCCGCTCCACTTTCTACAGGATATATGAAGCTGAGTGCCGCCAGTACTTGGGCGGGTTAAAAGACAAGTTCAAAGTTCCCGAACCCGGAACTCGCGGATACCGCGGAGAACAATATTACAGGCTTCTTGAACCTGACGGAATAATAAGTTTAGAGTCTACAGTTGTAGGCGGAGACGTTCTTATCGGAAGAATAAGCCCACCGAGATTCCTTGAAGAATACAAAGAGTTCGAAGTTAAAGGACCCTCCATGCGCGACACATCAACGGACATGCGACCTTCAGAAACAGGCACCGTTGACGGAATTTTCATAACAGAGTCTGGAGAAGGAAGCAAACTCGTAAAAGTCAGAGTCCGCGACCAACGTGTTCCAGAGTTAGGCGACAAGTTTGCCTCTCGCCACGGACAAAAAGGCGTCATAGGCTTAATAGTTCCACAGGAAAACATGCCCTTCACAGACGAAGGCATCGTTCCAGACATAGTAATCAACCCTCATGCTATACCCTCAAGAATGACCATTGGCCAGTTCATCGAATCCCTTTCAGGAAAAGTTGCAGCTGCAAGGGGAAAACCATCGGACGGCACACCATTCTCCAATGAAGGACCCGACAAAATTAGGAAAGACCTTGTGAAACTGGGATTCAGCCACACCGGAAGCGAAGTCTTCTACAACGGCACGACAGGCGAAAAATTCGTTGCTGAAATCTTCGTCGGCATCGTTTACTACCAGAAACTGCATCACATGGTAGCTGACAAAATACACGCCAGAGCCCGCGGACAAGTGCAGATGCTGACTCGGCAACCCACTGAAGGCAGAGCTCGAGGCGGCGGTCTAAGATTCGGCGAAATGGAACGCGACTGCCTCATAGGTCACGGTGCGGCAATGCTGCTCAGGGACAGGTTGCTGGAAGAATCTGATAAGTACACGCTGTACGTTTGCGAAAACTGTGGTCAGATCTCCTATTTTGACATGAAGCAGCGGAAATATGTGTGCAAAATCTGCGATGAGAAAGCCAAGATTTCCCCTGTAATTGTTTCTTACGCTTTTAAACTCTTGTTGCAAGAGCTTCAGAGCTTGTGTATCACACCAAAATTAACATTGAAGGAGAAGGCATAGAATGGCTTCGGAAGTATCAATTCACAAAGTTGTTGACGGAATCTCTTTCGGTCTGATTTCACCCCAAGACCTGCGTAAGCAATCAGTTGTGGAAATTCAAACACCAGACACTTACGATGAAGACGGTGCGCCCATCACCTCGGGGTTAATGGATGGTCGATTGGGTACTCTGGAACCTAGACAAAGATGCAAAACCTGCGGCAACACAGCAATCCGTTGCCCAGGACATTTTGGACACATCGAGTTAGCCGTGCCTATAGTGCACATAGAATTCACGAAGATAATCCACGAGATTTTGAAGGCAACCTGCCGCAGTTGCGGGCGAATACTTCTGTCGGAAGAGAAAGTGAAAAAGGTTCTAGACAGGATTGAAAGATACAAAGTGCTTTTGGGCACGATACCCGATGCAGTGTATAAGGCTATTATGCAGGAGATTAAGGGTAAGCAATGTCCGTACTGTGCAGCTAGCCAGTATAAAATTACTTTTGAGAAACCTACAAAGTTCATAGAGCAAACCGAGGCAGGCTCTGAACCGTTGACGCCCAGCATGATTAGGGAAAGATTGGAGCGTGTTTCAAATGAGGACTTGGAACTTTTAGGTTTCAACCCCTACGTGGCAAGGCCTGAATGGATGGTCTTGCAGGTTTTGCCTGTGCCTCCGGTTTACGTTCGCCCCTCAATAACGCTGGAGTCAGGAATCCGCTCGGAAGACGACTTAACTCATAAACTTGTTGACATTATCCGCATTAACCAGCGGCTTAAGGAAAACATGGAGGCAGGTGCACCAACACTCATTATTCAAGACTTATCTGAGCTTCTACAATACCACGTAACCACATACTTCAACAATGAAGCCTCTGGAATACCGCCCGCAAGGCACCGTTCAGGAAGAGCGTTAAAGACCCTCTCGCAACGGTTGAAAGGAAAAGAAGGACGGTTCAGAAGCAACCTTTCAGGCAAAAGAGTTGACTTCTCAGCGCGCACAGTTATTTCTCCAGACCCAAACCTCGACATAAACGAAGTCGGCGTTCCAAGAGACATCGCCATGCGTTTATCTGTTCCAGAAAAAGTAACCGAGTGGAACATCGAGGAAATGAAGAAACTAGTCATAAACGGTCCTGAACAGTATCCAGGCGCCCTCTACATTATCAGACCCGACGGAAAACGCATAAGACTTGAATTCGTGGTGGACAGAGAAAAAATCGCTGAAGCCGTAGAACTCGGCTTCGTTGTGGAGAGGCATCTTAAAAACGGCGATATTGCAATATTCAACCGTCAGCCGTCACTTCACCGCATGTCAATTATGGCGCATTACGTGCGCGTTTTGCCCTACAAGACCTTCCGTCTACACCTCTGCGTTTGTCCACCATACAACGCGGACTTCGACGGAGACGAAATGAACCTTCACGTGCCTCAGAGCGAAGAAGCACGAACAGAAGCCCTGCTGTTAATGCAAGTTCAAGACCAGATACTCTCACCAAGGTTCGGAGGACCCATAATCGGCGCTATACGCGACTTCATCACGGGAGCATACTACTTGACCAGACGAGAAAACTTCATGCCTAAAGAAGAGGTTACCCGGATACTCACAGCAACAGGTTACGTTGGGCCACTACCAGCACCTCAAGTCAAGGAACCCCAGCCTATGTGGTCGGGTAAACAGATTTTCAGCCTCTTCCTACCGAAAACTTTGAACTACTCCTTGAAGGCAAACCTCTGCCAAGGATGCAACAAATGCGAAGAAGAAGACTGCAAACACGACGCGTATGTAGTTATTAAAAACGGTGAGCTTGTTTCCGGCATCATAGACCGACGTTCTATAGGCTCAGAACAGTCTGAAAGCCTTCTACACAGGATAATCAAGGACTACGGCACTCAAGCAGGACGCGAATTCCTGAACAAGATAACGCGGCTGCTGAAGCTTTTCATAACCATGCGCGGTTTCAGTTACCCGTATGACCAACTGGTTCTGTCCTCTAGAGCTAGAAACAAAATCCAGAAAACAATGGAAAAAATCCAAAAGAAAATCGACGAACACATTGAAAACTTCAAAAACGGAACTTTGCCGAGGTTGCCTGGGCAAACACTTGAAGAATCATTCGAAATCTACGTTATGCACGAGCTTGCCCAAGCCAGAGACGAAGCAGGAAAAATTGCAGATCAAGATTTCACAATAGATAACTCGGGCATAGTTATGACGCGAACAGGCGCAAGAGGCTCAAGCCTTAACATTGGACAAATGGTTGCCTGTGTCGGTCAGCAGTCAGTGCGTGGCAAAAGAATCATGCGAGGATACGTTGGAAGAGCTTTGCCACATTTTGTTAACGGTGACCCACGCCCGAGAGCACGAGGTTTCGTTTACAATTCTTACCAGACTGGGTTGGACGCGATTGAATTCTTCTTCCACGCCATGGGAGGCAGAGAAGGCTTGGTTGACACTGCAGTCAGGACACAACAGAGCGGTTACATGCAGAGAAGGCTTATCAACGCTTTAGAGCACATCCGCTTAGAGTATGACGGCACCGTCAGAGACTCAGCTGGAGACATAATCCAGTTCATGTACGGCGAAGACGGCGTTGACCCCGCCAAAAGCGACCATGGACAAGCGGTGAACGTGAGCCGGCTTATCAGCCAGATAAAAATCGGAGAAGAAAAAGGCAAACCCGCATCAGCAGATCATATCAAAAAGCAGTTAACAGCGGTTGAGGGACAACTCACACCGATACTTATGGGCCAGCTTAAACAGAGTTTAGCCAAAGCTGGTCTCAGCAAGAAAGGCGTTGAAAAAGCCGTTGCGCTTACGGCTGAACAATACAAGAAGGCTTTGATGGAGCCTGGTGAAGCCGTGGGCATAGTTGCCGCTCAGTCAATAGGTGAACCAGGCACACAGATGACTCTCAGAACATTCCACTACGCGGGAGTCAAAGAGCAAAACGTAACCTTAGGCTTGCCAAGACTTATCGAAATAGTTGACGCCAGAAGAATCCCCTCAACCCCAATTATGACAATATACTTGACAGGGAAGTATAAGAAAAGCAAAGAAGGCGCAGTAGAAATCGCACGCAACATAATCTACACAGACTTGGAAACCATAGCCTCAGCGATTTACGAGGACCCTGTGCGCGAAGAAATATTGGTTGAACTAAATAAGTCCATGATGGAAGACAGGGCGATACCCATTGATGAACTCGAAGGTAGGTTGCAGATTCCAAATGCAACTGTGACGTTGGAGGGTGATACAGTGAGGATTGCGCCTAAGAAAGTTGAAAACCTGAAGAAGCTACTCGGCAAGGTCCCGAAGGTCCAAGTTAAAGGTGTACCTGACATCAAGCGTGTGTTGGTCACTGAAGAACGCGGGGAATGGGTTATAAGAACAGATGGTTCAAACTTGGGTAAGGTTTTACAGGTTTCTGGCGTAGACACTGCGCGGACAACAACAAACAACGTCCATGAAATAGCTACAACGCTTGGAATAGAAGCTGCAAGAAACGCTTTAACTAATGAGGCGAAAGGTGTCTTGGAAGATCAAGGCTTAGACGTAGACGTGCGTCACGTTCTGCTTGTCGCAGACATGATGACCGCAACGGGCGCGGTGCAGCAGATAGGCAGGCACGGCATCAGCGGCAAGAAAGCAAGCGTGTTGGCTAGGGCAGCGTTTGAAATCACAGTGCCGAACATTGTTGAAGCAGCCGTGAAAGGCGAAAGCGACCCGTTGGAGGGTGTAACCGAAAACGTAATAGTTGGGCAGTCGATTCCTATTGGCACGGGTTTGGTGGAGCTGTACATGTCCACTTTTGAAAAACAAGAAAAACAGGGAGGAAAAACTGAAGCATGATTGACGTAGATAAAGCCATAGCAACAGTTGTGAAAACTGGTAAGGTTTCTTTCGGATCCAACACTGCTTTGCAAAACGCTAAGACTGGTAAGGCTAAGATGATTGTTTTAGCTGCTAACTGTCCAAAAGACATAAAAGAACAAGTAGAATATTATGGTAAAATCTCTAAGGTTCCCATCATGACGTACAAAGGCACTTCAATGGATTTGGCGGCGGTCTGCAACAAACTCTTTATTATTTCAGCATTAAGTATAAGAGAGACTGGTGACTCAGAAATTCTCAAATTAACCGAGAGCAATGAACAATCTGCTGGAGGCAATGCATGACAAGCGGCATTAAAATCACGTGTGACGAAATGCGCTATATCGCTTTGTTTGAAAGCGTCAGCGGTGCCGGAGTCAAAGACTGTATAATCGACGAAGAGCAGGGACGCGCAATATTCATCGTGAACAAAGGTCAAGTGGGCGTTGCCATAGGCAGAGGCGGCAGAAACATTCACACGCTTGAAAGAATGACTGGGAAAAAACATGAGATAATCGAGTACTCAGAAGACCCAGTGCAGTTCATCAAGAACGCCTTGAAACCAGCAGCGGTCAGAGAAGTTCGCGTGTCTGAAAGAACAGACGGAAAGAAAATGGCAGTCGTGACAGTTAACCCGAAAGACAAAGGCGTCGCAATAGGCAAAAACGGCAAAAACGCGGAACGCCTGCGCTTCTTAGCAAAACGCTACTTCGACATTCAGAACGTCAGCATCACCTAAGCCTGCAATTTCGTGGCTAGGCGATGAAACGTCGCGGATTATAGTCTCGGCAATACACTATGCTCATTTTAGGCTTAAACCGTGATATTCTACTTTAACTTATAATCTATGAACGTAGGTAAGTGAAAAACGCGCGTTTGAAGAGTTTGTCAAGAAATCTTGGCTAAGAATTTGGCGTTTGGTCAAGAAACCTTGATAAAAAAGCTTTTACCACGAAAACAACCCATTGTTAAACAGGGAAAAAGCTTTGCCGCCAACAAAGAGAAAAACAGTAGCACTAACACTGATCTTGGCACTTTTGGGTTTAGCATTGGCTGGAACAAAATTAGTTAATTGGGCGGAAGCGAATCCCTCGCCTTCCGGTTTTGATTCTATCATTCGAATTGAGTCTCCGGAAAACAAGACCTACTGTACAAACAACATCACGCTTTCAATTACCAACGACGCGGGACTGGGGAGCTATATCGTGGATGGTGCTTATTCTAACAGTCTGTTTTGGACTACAGAAAGTGTATCGCTTAATCTGTCTGACGGCTCCCACACTATAATAGCTACAGCATTCAGTCTGGGTTCTACCTGTGTCACTTTCACCATAGACACCACAGCCCCAAACGTTTCGGTCGCGTCGCCTGAGAACAAAACCTACGAATCGTCTGATGTGCCGTTGAATTTCAATGTGAGCGAGCCAGTTTCGCTAATCGCTTACAGCCTTGATGGATGGGACAACGTGACCGTTGATGGAAATACGACGCTGACTGGTTTGTCTCCCGGAGCATACAACGTTACAGTCTACGCTCAAGACACTGCGGGAAACGTTGGTGCCTCAGAAACAATCTACTTCAGGATAGCCGAAGAGCCAGAGTCTTTTTCAACAACATTAGTCGTCGCAACTGGGGTCTCCTTGGCTGTTATTGGCATATGCTTGCTGGTCTACTTCAAGAAACGCAAACACTAATTCTGGAATGTTTGTTCACTCTCGCTTTTTCAAAACTTTTCCATGTAGCGCATTTGAACACGGGTTCTGCGCTAAAGTTCAAGCTATTTATAGAGGGGGTATACGTTTTTGCGAGCGCTAGAGCTTTTCGCTATCTTCTTGCTCTTCAACGCCTTCTTCGTCGTTTTCTTCATCTGAAGCCTCAGAAGGCAAAGTCGTTTGCGCTTCGCTCCTAAGAAGCAGGTTAATCAGCGCTTTTTCATCCACTTCCGCACGGGTTCTCCAGTTCAAATACAGTTTGTCATTATCGTCCTGCTGCAAATACCCGTAGCGAATGTAACGATCAAGGTTTAAGCCGACTTTCCATCCTGGAAGCTTCTCGCCCAGCAGTTTTTCCACGTCTTTTCGTGGTGCCTGTCCCTTTTTGCTGATGATGTGTGCGATGGTTACAGCCAAGCCGGCTAAATCGTCGATTCGCCAGCCAATCATTTTTGTCTCTTTCGGCGTTAAATCTCCCCGCAACGTGATGTAGAAACGTGCTTTGTCAAGCTCTTCTATGGATGGTTTCTTGGCTGGTGTTTTTTCCTCTTCAAAAACTGTTTTAACCTGCAAATCCAGCGACTTCAAATAGTCATCAAGAATGCTGAGGACTTTAGGGTAATCTACGCCTAACGCTTTATGCAGTTCCCAGCCTTTAACGCCGGGTTTCTGGTGTCGCCTATAAAACAGCATGTGCGTTGCCCGCTTCATTTTGCTCGCGTAAACGCCCCTAGTTTTCTTTCTCAATCCAACTCGCCTCGCTTCCACTTCTGCCAGTTCTCATGCGTAACAGCAATCGGAATTGAAATTGACTGCTGCGTAAGTATTTTTGTGTTGAGTTTTTCGAAGGGTTTAATGAAAATCTCTTCCTCTAACGGGTGAATCTCCAGCGTGGCGTACCCGTATGTTATCAGGAAGCTTGTCAGGAAAGCCCGTTCAACAGTGTCTTCGTAGGTGTCTGCGCCGATGAAATCCCAGTAGAGAATTTTGCCGTCGCTGCCTTTTTCGTTCACTGTATCCTTCAGTTCTTGCCAGTAACCTTCCAGTTCTTCAGAAAAGATTTTGTCTCCGAGGACACGCTGCTTCACTAGCTCCTCTCGGCTGGCGGTTCCAATTGCAACTTCCTGAACGTCAAGGTCCGGCCATCTTTCTTTAATCGGCACTAGACCATCCCAGTACCGCATAGCCGCAGCGAGACTGTTTATGCTAAGCTGTTCCATCTCAACCAGCGGATGCCACGCCTTGAGGAACACGCTTAACATTTCTTCTTTGCTTGCCTGCGTGATTTTTTCTTCAAGAAGAAACGGGTCAGTATAAAGCGACGTGGAGCAGTGTTTAACCCATTCGCTTTGAAGTTTAATAACTGACGCCAAGTGGTGAATCGCTTCTGAATCCAGGTTTAGCTCGTCGGCTTCCTCCCACTGGGGAAAATACTCTTGCACCACTTTGATTATGCTGTCAACATCCAGCAGAAACGGGTCCACAGTGCGGTTTTCTATAGCCGTGCACATTTCTATGATGCGCTGCAGTTTTTCTCTGCCGAATTTCTTCTGCTCTTTCTCTGACTGCACTATGCAACCTCTCGAACTACTGATTTACCTTCAACGTTTTGCACGGTGACTATGTTCGCGTCCTGTTGAGCGAAAGTAATCTGGCTTGGCGTGATAACAATGTACTGCGCCGCAGTATCCTTTATCATGGACAAGAGCATGCGCGCAATCATTTCCCTGTTCTTCGGGTCCATGTGAATGTCGTACTCGTCCACAGCCCTGAAAGGCGAACGCACATGCTGCTGCAACGCCAACAGGAAACTCATAGTCGCAGTGGTTCTTTCTCCGCCGCTTTGAGTGTAAGCGTCCAGCGCCACAGGTTTTCCACCCTTAAAGCCCACAAGAATCTCTAACCCCGCGGTTTCTATGTCATGCCCATTAGCAAGCCGCACTTCACCCGTTGCCAACGTTTGACCCATAATCTTCTGGTACTCCAAGTTCACCCTTTCCAACAACCGCTGCATCACAGTCCGCCACGCGGCCATGCGCACTTTCACTTCTTCAAGGGTTTTCTCGCGGTTTTCAGCAACCACCTGCGCCTTCTCCTTCAGCTCCAAGTAAAGCTTAGAGTAAGACTCGTACATGCGCTCGATGTCTTCTGAAACGTCCGCGAGTGCAGCTAAATGACCGTCAGTAACGCGGATTTCGTCGAGAATGTCCGTGGTGCTTTTAATCACGGCTATTCGTGCGCCTGACTGTTCTGCTTTGGCGGTAGCCGCGTTAAGGTTGGTTTTAGCGTCTTTAACCGCTCGGTCTATTTTTTTCAAGTCAGCTGTCACGTTTTCTCTTCGGTACTGCAGCAAGGCAAGTTGAATGCGGTTGTCTAAAAAGTGGTTAGTAACTTTCTCAGCTGCGTCTTCCACGCTTTGCATTTTAGTCTGGTTTTCTGCTACTTTCTCATTTATTTTCGAGAGGTTATCTCGTGAGTTCGTCAGCATCTCTCGCAGTTTTTCGCTTCTGAACAGCTTAAACTGGCTTGCGTTCTTCTGGATTTCAGGCTCCAACGCCGAGGCTTCCTCAAGCAGCTGCTGAACCATGGCGGCAGTGACCTCGTTTTCGGCGATTCCGCGTTCAAGGCTGAAGCGTTCACTTAAAACAGTTTTCATCGTTTCTTTCAGCGCTTCCTGCTGGCTTTGCTGGTCTGCAAGCTGCCCCTTCGAGGTTTTTGTTTCCTCTTCGATTCGGTTCAGGTTTTCCTGTTCCTTTTGCCTGTCCGCCTTTAACCCTTTGAATATGTCTTCGCGGCGTTCCACTTCTGCCCACGCAAGCTCACGGTTCAGAAACCGGCGTTTCGTCTGCATCTGCTTTTTCTCTTGGTACTTCGCGTATTGCTCACGCCAATAGTTAAGCGTCTGCTCTGCGGACTCTAAGAGCTTGCCAACGGATTCTTCTTGGCTGAGGATACGCGTTAGCTTGCGCTGGGCTTGCAGCACGTTCTCGCGGAACGGTTCTAAACCCACTGCTGCTTCTACAATGCGCAGTTTTTCTATGTTGGAGAGCACTGAGAACTGTTCCACCATGTTCTGGTGCATTATGATAAGCATGTTGTCAGGGTCAACGCCGAACTTGCCTAAAAGCCGTTCAACGTCTTGTTTCGTGGCGGCGTGGTTCTCTAGTTCAAACCAGTATTTTCCGTCTCTCCGCAAGACGCGGGTGAGGAAAAGCTGGTCTTTACTGTATTTTCGAACTGGACGTTTGCCGCCTCGTTTGCTGTTGTCCAAAATGAGCGTAACGCGTGCTTTATCCTTGCCCCAACGTATCAAGTCACTTAGCTTTCTCGAGCGCTCCGTGTACGTCTGGCCCAGACCAACCGAAATAGCCAGAAGAAGTGAGGATTTTCCTGCGCCGTTGGGTCCGCCGATGACGTTCACGCCAGGTCTAAAGGGTACCCTAGCGTACTCGTAGCTCATGAAATTCTCCAAGATAACTTCTTTTATCAACATTGAGTTTTTTTGCCTCTATACAGCGTGCGTTATTAGGTGAAAAATCTATTATTTAACCAAATTGCACAGAGTTGGTGATTTCTCCCGCAACATTTCCCCTTTTTTTGCTTTTGTTTTAGGTAAATACTACATGCATTCTGGAGCGCGGTTCTATTGGTGAGTACGAGCCGATTTTCTTTATCTTTGTTCCGTGATTTGCTTAAGCCTTTTGTTGGAAAACTTGTTATCGTGGAAGTGGAAGGCTATTTATTAACTGGAAGGCTTGTTTGTTTCAGTTCAAAAAGTAACATCTTCTCAGAGAATGGCAGAAATTTGATGATGTTTCGCGGTACTGGAGCTACCTTAGTTTTTTAGCAAAAAAGGGTTATGGGTTCAAACCCCCTCACCATGCAAAACATCTACTTTTAACCTGTCCAAGACTATAATCTTGAAGCGCCATTATCCCGTCTTCTCACGAAAAAATAAAATGCTAAGAAAAATAGAACTGCAGTAACTGTTCCAGCGATCGCAAGGGGAAGATAAGAAAAAGGTGTCAAAGTGTTGGACGATGTTGGGAGAGACCATATTCTGAGGTCTGGGTCACACAAGTTGTCAATATGCATGCATCCAACGGTTATGATCTCAACGGTGCCGTCATTATCTACGTCACCCGTCCCATCATTCCAAGCGCAAACGCCTTCGCCAACCATCCAATCTATGCTTAATTTCAATGATAAAGTGTTTCCGTTCCAACTCCAGATTTTAAGTTCAGCTTTTGACTTATCGGATGCGTTTTCTGCAAAACTGCCGTAGCCGCATGTTAAACCACTTGTGACAATTTCTTTTTTTCCATCTGAGTCCACATCAGCGATTGATATGGATTTGATTTCAGTGATGTCTAAGGTCGCCCACTCATAACTTCCCTCAAGATTCAAAACGTTATTCGTCCAATTCCATATTCTTAGCTGAGCTAAAGCCTTAGCTCCATCGTAGGTGAAGCCGCCAGTAACTATTTCTCGATAGGCATCACCGTCTACGTCTGCCACTTTGATGTTATTAACAACTGTATTGCCTAAAACGTTGCCAGCCATGTCTAAGGAAAATGCATCCACCATGCGCCATTCGGCGTTAGCCATCAGAGAAACGTTATTTCCGTCAAATTGCCAAACGCGCAACTGACCGCTGGAGTTTTTTAGCTTGTTAACATAACCGCCAGTTACTATTTCACTTATGCCATCGTTGTCAAAATCAGCCGCCTGCACGGAATTTGCTCGGGCAATATCACTAGCAGAAGTCCATTCAACGTTGGCTTTAAGAGAAAGATTTTCCTCGTTCCACTGCCAAATTGCGAGTTGCGCGGTGAGTTGACTTGTGTTATAATCTCTTCCGACAGCAAGTATTTCTGGAATATCGTCGCTGTCGACATCGTAAATGAATATTGAGCTTGCTGAGATTTCTGCATAGCTTCCTCTGAGAACTAAATTTTGTCCATTCCAACTCCAAATTTTTAATGAAGAACTGCTGCTCGTGTTGCTGATTAATCCGCCAGCAGTTAATACTTCAACCTGACCGTCGCCATTTACATCACCAGCCGAAACGCATCTGATATTGCCAGGCCAATTCTCAGATTTTTCAAGAGTTAGATTTTGTCCATTCCAACTCCAAATGCGAAGTGGAGCATTTATGCTTCCTATAGTTTCGTTAACCATGCTGTAGGATAATCCCCCCGTAATGATTTCTTTCAAACCGTCATTATCAACATCTTCTATAGCGAGGTTGTGGGTGCCTGAAATACATGTTCCGCCTATACCATAAGTGTCCCAATGTTGCTCTACTTCAAGCTCCATGTTCTCCAATTGAGCCCCACTAATTATGATGTTTTCACATGAGCAAAAAATTAGTAAGACTAAGAACAAAAACAAAGAGCATTTAGGTTTATTTTGATGAAACATACGCTTCGTTCTCAAACGTTAAGGGGTTTCCTAAATTGTAATTAACCTTTCGGAATTCAAAGCAAACACAGTTGTACTTTCAACCGAGGAACAAAAAGAAAAGCATTTCTTAGAGCAAAGAGACCAACAGTTTAAGGGAATACTTGAACAATGGAAAACGCGCCCTGATCCAAAATATCGGGAAAAGATGTTTGTCTTTGCTGAGAAATAAACGGATAAGCTGCAATCGGCACGTGATGTTTTAGCATTGAAAGAGGCTTCTTGACAAACTCGCTCACTGCTCATTCATCAATAAGCCCGTACAAGTTTAAAACTATTAGGCATGAGTTTTTGCTGTTACTTCAGGGTCATGTGCCACTCGCAGTACGAGTCTCCATCTGCGACACACTTAGTTTTTTTGATTTCTGGAGTTTTACCCATGATTTGTTCGTACATGCCAGAAACGAAGCCTTCTATACAGTTGCAATACGTTGTTTCTTCTTTGTTTTTGATTTCAGCGAAAAAATTGTTCCAAATCCTAAATTTCACTTCTCCCTCTTCAAGATTGGACTCTATAACTTCTATTTTTCCCAAGCCAGCATCCGTGAACCTTTGAACGGTTGTGTTCAGAAGCTGTTGACTGTCAGACTTTGCAGTTCCAGCTGCTTCTTTTGCAAAGCGTTCGCCGGCTGCTTTGCTTGCCTCAAAAATAATGACTTTGGCACCTGATTGAAAGATTTCAGAAAGCCTTGATAAAATATCTTGCATTCTTTCTTGGGTTATGATTACACATCTTTCTCCAGTTACTTTATCTTTTATAACGCCAGTTTCCACGTCAAACTCAAACTGCATGTCTTATTCCCCGAGGTCAGTTTTGGCTTCTTATCCTATTTATGCTTTTACAAAACGCATTGCAACCTACGCTTTTTGAATAGCGCAAGCGTGTTAAGCAAAGTTTCATAAGCCGCCATTGCCCCACTTTTAGGAGACGAGGTATTACACATGGTTGTTGCAGGAAAAATCTTCAGGCTTACAGAGCAGTTGCCCGTGGCTGATGTCGCTGCGAAACTTGACGGCTACCGCAAAGAGGCGCCCTACGAGGAGGGCGACTATAACTTTGAACTTGTAACGGAAGTAGCGGGGCTTCTGCCCAAGGAGAACACGCTCAGCGGCGTCTACTCGCACGATTACGTTATGCACGTGTTCCACAGAGGCAAAACTGTGCCTTTGCCGCGCACAGTGGAGGCGCTCTTCAGCTTCGCCCAAGTAGAGGATACAACGTTCCTGACTCTTGTGGAGAAGAAACGTGTTGCGAATTTCATAGCGAACAAGCTCAGTGAGATTCTATTCGACAAGGTTGGCGGCATCGTTGAGGCGCGGATTCCGCCTGAAACCCTGCGGGATTTCCACTTGAAGAACCCTGAAGACACGAAAATAACGTTCTTTGATAACGTGGACATTCCTAACGTGAACAAGTTATCGCTTTATGGTCCTGACCTGATAAACGCTACGTTGTTTGAGGATTACACGAAACACGGGGATTTGTGGTACGTTGTTGCACGGTCAAAGGAGACCGGCTATGTGGTGGGCGTCACAAGAGACGCTTCGGTGACCATATTCAACTTGGCGGACAAGAGCAAGTACGTGGAATACGTGAACAAAGAGATATACCCAATAATTTTGGAAGCTGCTCGCTGATTTTCTATTTTCTGAACAGCTTAATGCATTGTCTATATTATATAGGTGAAACAGAAGGCGTTAATGTTCAGTTAATACTGCTGCAAAAAGCAAAAGGGAAAAGATTTTTTAGCTTTTCCAAGCCAGTTCAAGACAAGGAAGAAGAAAGGGACGGATTCGCTTAGTTGGTTATATTCTGTTGAAGTAGTTCATTGGTGCGTACCAGTAGATTGTGATGGTTTTTTTGCATTTTGGGTTCTGGCAAACAAGGTTTTGTTCAATGACTTCACCGTGAAAGCTGCCTCTTAACGGTTTTTCAAAGGAGTATGCGGAGTGAAGGCTGTCTGGTGGTTTAACTTCAAACGGCCAATCGCAATAAGGGCATCTGAGGAGGAGTTTGGATACAGCCATGGAACACCCTCCAACCATTAACATATATGATTGGCTGCTTAAATTTTTTTAGCTGTTTACTTGTGTCTTCGTAGCTTTTGAAACTAAAAAACTGTGCTTAGATTAAGGATGTTTTAAAATTGCGGTCAGGGTTAGCTGAACTTTGCCTAAAGAGTGAACGCTTCAGTTAGCGTTTGTTAAAGGTTAGCTGACAGTGTTTTGAACCCTTGCATTTTTGTGTGTGAAGCGTGAACTGTATGTTTTCATCAAATTCGGAAGTCCAAACAGAGTATTCGATGTTACAGATGATTGTTCCCACTCTCTCAGAGTCTTTCTCTCTTCCACTTTTCACCATCATATTATGCCAGGGACAATCGCTGATTTGTATTTGAAACCCGTTCCCTTCTTGTTCCACTTTGAACTTGAACCCTTCTAAGGTTAGCTTTGTTGTTAGACTTTCCAAAAGGGCAACTTCGCCTTCGCTCTTTCTAAGCATGGCTTTAATCATGCGTGCTTGGATTTTGGGCATGACTTTCCAGACTTCTTTATCTATCTCCAAGGCAGCGTTAAAACCGTACTTCTCTTCTACCTTCATGAACCATAATCCATCTGATGCTTTGTAGCTGCGATTGAAAAATTCGATGATTTGTCGATTGGTTAAATGATTCATCTTGTTAAGCCTCTCTTTTCCTGAACTGTTTTCGCGTCATTATTATGTCTCTTGAAAGTATTAATTGATGCTGGAGTGGCTTCTGGGTTTGCGGGGGTTTCCGCGGTTATTTGGATGGTGCTTTTGAAATGGGGCTTCCGTCGATGTAGGAGCATCGGATGCCGTATTTTCGTGCGCATTTCAAGCAGAGGGTGGGGTCGCAGAGTGTTGTGGAGAGGTATTTTTCGCCGCCGTCTGGGGCTATGGCGACCATGACGCCTTTGATTTCGTCGGCTTTTTTTAGGGCTGTGTGGAATATGGCGCCTGAGCTTGGTCCGACGAATATGCCTTCTTGGAGCGCGAGTAGTCTGGCGGCTTCCTCAGCTTTTTTTGGGTGTACCTTGTGGATTTCGTCCACCTGGCTTTTTTTCCAGATGGCGGGTACGTACTGGGTTTCAAGGTTTTTTAAGCCTTGTATGGTGGTGCCTTTTTCGGGTTCTACGGCGATTATTTGGATGTCGGGATTGTGTTCTTTCAGCCGTTTGGAGACGCCCATGAGCGTGCCTGTAGTGCCGATGCCTGCTACGAAGTGGGTTACTTTTCCGTTTGTATCCCGCAAGATTTCCTCAGCTGTAGTTTCGTAATGCGCGAGCACGTTAGCCTGACTCGCAAATTGGTTGGGCATGAAGTACTTGTCAGGGCTTTGGCTGGCTATATTGCGTGCTAGGTCTTCAGCGCCGTCCATGCCTTTACCGGCTTCGCTCAGGATGATTTTTGCGCCTATGGCGTTGAGGATTTGCCGTCGTTCAAGCGTCATGTTTTCAGGCATGACAAGGAAGAGGTCATAGCCTTTTACTCGGCAGACCATGGCTAAGCCTATGCCTGTGTTGCCGCTGGTGGCTTCTATGACGGTTTTGTTTTTGTTGAGTTGCCCCGTTTTTTCGGCTTGTTCAATCATGTATTTGGCTATGCGGTCTTTGACTGATCCTCCGATGTTGAATTTTTCCAGTTTCACGTACAATTCGAGGTTTGTGTTTTTATGCAAACGGTTTACCCTTACCATGGGGGTGTTGCCGATTAAGTCCAAGATGCTTTGGACAATCATATAGCATCGTAAAGTGAATGCTGCCACACAGGTAAATCGTTTTCTGTTTTACAGGTGAGTCAGGGTTGGATTGGTGATTTTGCAAACGTCTTTTACCTTGGTTGTGAGTGTTTTTGTTTTGTTGGCTATGTCTCCCTCAAGGGGATATTCCACTTTAAAGTGGAATATTGTTCACTTTTTATAGGAAAATTTATATCTCGCAACAGAGAATATGGATGTGATCAAAATGAGCAAGAACTATGAAGTTTATCCTATTGGATATGTGAAACGCGGAAACGACATCGAGGTACAATTAAAAGACGAGTACAAAGACGCCCTCTTAGAGGTTGACAATTTCAGCCACCTCATTGTAATATGGTGGGGCAGCAAGTACGCACAATACCGCGACAAAGTAGACATGCAAATGAAGCCACCCTACGCCCCAAACGTTTTGACAGGACTTTTCGCCACAAGAAGCCCAGTTAGACCCAACCCAATAAACATCACAGTATGTGAAATCAAAAAAATCGACCATGATAAAGGAACCGTGGTGATTAACCAGATAGACGCCTTCGACGGAACACCAGTTCTAGACCTGAAAGTCTACTTCCCCACATGCGACAGGATAAAAGAACCTGTGGTTCCTGACCGTTTCAAAGAATGGGGCGAGTGGGCGCCGCCAGAAGGCGAACCGCTAGAGTGCTATGAGTAATAGTGAAAAGATTAATCTGGACTACAATCTTTTCTACTGTAATGACGAACAAATGAAACCTCGTATAACTAAAACGATTTCACTGAAACTACTCGGGGTCGTTTATTACGGCGACCCCTTTCACAGCCACAAAGAGGGTAGCGTAAAAAACGAAATCGGGCGCCTCTGGGAAAGATTCTACAAAACATATTCTACACACCTTAACGAAATAAAACAAATCTCAGTGGAAAACAACGTTGCATGGGAAGCACACATGCAGACCGAAGAATATGAAACCACAAACGAGTACACAATATTCGCTGGAATAGAAGTAACCAAACCCACTGCAACACCCATCAACTTCTTTTACAAAGAACTGCCAAAGACAAAATACGCCGTATTCAAATTAAAGGGAAATGACTTCATGACGGGGCTGGATTACATCTACAACAAATGGTTCCCCCCTTCGAAATACCAAGAATCACACGGTTACATGCTTTGGCGATACGACGAAAAAACTAAGGCCCTTGATGACCCTGACTGTATTCTAGAAGCTTACATACCTGTAGAGGAAAAAAAACGTTGACTGACAACAACCTGATGTTCGGAAAAGAAACACTGAAGATAGTAAAGGCCTTGGCAAACGAAAACAGGTTCAAAATCCTGACCCAACTATACGCTGAGTCATCAACATTCAAAACGCTAAAGGAAGTTACAGAACTAGAAAAGTCGGCTCTAGCAAACAACTTAAACAAGCTTTTGGATGTGGGACTGGTAGAAAAATCTCAGCACGGCATTTATGCTATAACAGAGGATGGCAAGAAACTCCTTGAAACATTAGAGGCTTTCATTAAAGGGTCAAACGAGCGCAAACGGAAATTCCAAATAGCACAGGCACAACACCAAATGATGAAACCCTTCCTCGAGCGCCACAAACGCGACGCCAGAGAGTGATCAGTTCTCTGGGATTCACCAGCTTGTAGTTTAATCATTTTCTGTCCCTCGGCGAGGCGGAGCCGTGGGGTGTGCAAATGCGTTTTCATAGTTGGTAAAGGGTAGTTTTTTTGTTATGCAGACTGCGTTGACTCTTGAAATCTTTTTGATTTTGCTTTCGACTGTGGCGTTAGGCGCCAAACATTAACCTTAAATCTTGTTTTAAAATTCATAAACCATAAGTTGAATACTCAGTTATTTTACCTTCAAGGGAACGCAAATGAGTTTACAAGAGCCTATAATAATAGGCTCAGACGAGCTAGTTTCAGAAGAGGATTACAGCCAATACACTTTAGAAATAGGATGTGGACAGCATCCGACTGCTGGCTATAACGTTAGTTTAGATATAGACCGTGATAATCATCCTTCTGTTGTGGCTGATGCTAACCATATCCCTTTTCGAGACTGTATTTTCCAAAAGATCTGCCTTTTTGAGGTGCTTGAGCATATGAGTTGCCCGATGATGGTCCTAAGCGAGGTAAATCGTGTTATGCAATTTAAGGGATTTTTAGAGCTTTCAGTTCCGAATATATGCCATTTCGGAGATACGTTTTTGTTGATTTTAGGCAAAAGAATTCCCGTTACCCAACAACATATTAACAGTTGGAGAGCACCTGAACTATCCAACCTTCTACAGCGTTGTGAATTTGCCGTTGTCACGATTGATTTTATGAATCGTGTTTGGTTTAACCGCCCTTCCCGCATGATCTTTCTTTTTCCAAAACGTCTCAAATGCCATAGCTTGTTTATTAGAGCGATTAAGTTGAGGAAATGAATTGCCATAAAAGCAATTAGAGAACACTTTTCCTTTTTTCCATCTGCACACCAAAAAAGAGGGTGTATACAATCTACCCTATTACTATCTACTGCTATCATTATATCATCTACTATTACTCATAATACCTTCTACACTCCTTTTCCATGCCTTCAAACACGAAAAAACTCTTGAATGCTTTTCACCTGTTTTTCCCCACATCACCACGCCTTCAGCTTACAGTTCAGAAGCAGACATGGTTTCCGCCTCATGCCATCCAACGTCAATTTATTATAATTTAAGGGGGGGGTATTATGCCGTGAGTGCTTAAGCGTTAGCCGTGTTCGCAACCTTTCCGTTTTTATAGAAGTTGTATAATCTTTAGGAACTAAAATTGTGTTGTTGACTGCGTGGCGAAGTGCGGAAGAGATGGCGGATAATTCTGAACCTGAAAAGGCTGTTAAAACTAAGGCTAGGTTATCCCCCACGTTTGTAGTTATGATGACGCTTTTCATTGACGCTATTGGGTTTGGAATAATTATACCTCTTTTACCGTTTTACACTGAAACGTTGCAGGCGGGTTCTGCTGCTCTCGGAGTGTTGGTGGCTTCCTTCGCAGTTATGCAGTTCTTGTTTTCACCCGTGCTAGGACGCATATCGGATAATGCAGGGCGAAAACCAGTCCTCGTAATTTCAATTATAGTCTCAACTGTGAGCTACGTAATCTTCGGGTTCGCAGACTCCTTTCTCTTACTCCTACTCTCGAGAGTAATCGCGGGCATAGCCACAGAAACCGCGGTAGCACAAGCCTACATCGCAGACATCACAACCGAAAAAACCCGCGCTTCAGGCATAGGCAAAGTAACCGCAGCCCATGGTGCAGGATTCATAATCGGGCCCGCAATAGGCGGAATCCTAAGCGTATACGGCTTCTGGGCTCCAGGATTCGCAGCCGCACTCCTAACCCTGATTAATCTGCTGTTCGTCCTATTCTTCCTTCCAGAAACCAACAAAAACAATAGACTCAACAAACCAGTCACACCCAACTCCACGACTGGTCCAAAAAACAAAATCTTGGACGCATTAAAAAAGCCGGTAGTAGGCTCTGTTCTCATGATTCACTTCGTTGTTTTCCTCTCGTTCTCCGCCGTACCCGTAATAGTTCCTTTGCTGGCAATTGACTACTTCGCGATCGGATCAACTGAACTGGCGTACGTTTTCATCTACATCGGCATAGTTCAAATCCTGCTGCAAAGCTTCGTAATAGGAAGGTTAACCAGCAAATTCGGTGAAGAAAACCTCATAGTAATAGGGCCAGTGCTGATGATAGCGGGATTATTCTCTATGCCGCTGATTCCGAACATCATCGCCTTCTTTGCCTCCATGACAATGATTGCTTCTGGCAGCGGCATAATGCGCACGGTCGTACCCAGCTTCCTTTCTCGACTGACGCCTGCAGACGAGCAAGGCGGAATCCTCGGCATAGCCAGCTCGATTCTAAGCATAGCCACGGTTCCAGGACCATTAATCGGCGGTTTCCTTTTCGAAGTTGCAGGCGCAACCGCCGCGTTTTTCGGAAGCTCAGCAATACTGGCAGTGGGACTAGTTTTCAGCTTCAGAGTCATCCGAAAATATCAACGTTCAAACGGCACACCGTCTGGAACCGCTTGAAGCGCTGAACCGTGCTGCGTGTGGCTTTTGCCTTAAATAAGAGGTGAAACAAAAGTAGAGTGTACCAGACAGAGGTGATGCCATGAGCTTGCATTTAAATTCCGAATACGAAAAGTTGCTGCCTAAAATGTCTGATGAAGAGTTCGTTGAGCTTAAAGCCTCCATACAAGCGGAAGGTCAGCATTACCCGATTGTCGCCAACGAAGACTTGGAAGTGTTAGATGGGCATCACCGTTTCAGGGCTTGCACTGAACTGGGTCTCGAACCGGATTTTGAAGTGCGAAAATTTGAAGATAAGCTGCTTGAAAAAAAGTTTGTTATAGAAGCAAACCTGCGTCGTCGCCACTTAACAAAGTTTCAGCTTGTAGAGTTAGGTGTACCCTTGCTGGAAATTGAGAAGGCATTAGCGAAAAAACGCCAAGTCGAAGGAGGAAAAACTGGTAGAAACATGCAGTTGGGGTTAGCGCCAGATGACGCTAAGCCCGTGCTCACGAAAAGCAAGGCAACTGAGGCGGTCGCCAAGAAAGTTGGGGTTTCAACTCGAACTTTTGAAAGAGGCAAAAAAATCTTAGAGAAGGCAAGCGAAGAGGAAAAACAGAAACTGCGCGAAGGAAAAGCCAGCATCGCAAAAGTCTACCGCGAAGTAGTCGCGCTCGAAAACCCAGAGCCAACACGCGAAGAAGCCAGTACACCACCTGAAGCTTTAGTCAGTGATGAGCGTGCAGAGCAGAATAAGATGGCGTTGGCTGCTCTTCTGCAGAGCCTGCTTGAGAAAGAGGTTTTCTGTCCTTCATGCGGACACGCTATGCTCGAATGTAGCAAGTGCCACAAGACGCTGCAGGAGTTGCTGCGGAACAGCGGGAAAAACAAAGCCTCGTAAGCGTTTAGGGTGAAGTGTCGGTTTTTGGGTTCGCAAAGGCTTTTTAGAAAGATCGCGGTTTCTTCTATTTTCATTAGTGGTTGCCATGTCGGAACAAAGCCCGAAAGCAAACTATGGTCTATCCGATTTGCTTAAGGCTTCGTGGATGCGTTCCTCAATAAAACTTGCTATCATCGCAACGGTCGCAGGGTTAATTATAATTGGGCTTCTGAAAATCTTCAACATCGCGGGAACCCCATTGCTCTCTGACGTAGGCGGCTTTTTTGCAACTTACGGGCTTACAGGCATTTTCCTCGTAACCATTACGGCTGGGACGCTTGTGCCTTTGGGAAGTCCTGCTTTGGTCGTGGCTGCAGCACCCTTCGTCAATCCTGTACTGCTCATATTGGTTGCTACAGTTGGCTTCACTATAGGTATGGCAATCAACTATGGTTTGGCTTATCGGCTTGGGAGGCCTTACATCCAAAGACGAGTGTCTGTTGAGCACCTTGAAGAAATAACGTGTGTTTGGAACAGGTGGGGATGGGTAATCTACGTCATATTCGGTTTGATTCCTGTTTTGCCTGTGGAGTTGCTTGCGTTCATCTGCGGTTTCCTTAGAACAAGTATACCCGTTTTTTTGGCGTTGAGTTTTTTGCCTAGATTCATCGTTTTTGCTCTTCTGGTTTATTTTGGGCAGTACGTTGGAGTCTGGCTTGGTGTTGCTTGACCTGTTAACTCCTCATACGTCGGTTGAAATATGCACACCTTTTAATTAGTGGAAACTTCATGTATAGAGCTATGGAGAAATGACGCCGTGGTTTCATTAAGAGCTTTAGCTCCTTCATTAACACGGATTACGATTGCTGGGGCAGTCGGCGCTGCACTGCACATTGGACAAGGAAACTGTGAGTTGGTAGATGCGAAAGCAGTGGAGTTTTCAAGAGCTGTTTTGGCTCAAACAGACCTAGACGGTGAAGTCATCTGTTGCGAAGGTCCGAAAGATCATGCGCCAGCATTCACAACCCGAGAAAAAGTGGGTACTGGTCGAGGGCCAAAAGTGGAGTTTGTTGTGGATCCTGTGGACGGTACCACTGCGGCTTCCAAGGGCAGGAAAGACGCGATTTCTGCTTTGGCTTGTGCTCCTGCGGGTCGTTTTCAGGTTCTTCCTGACGATGGTTACTACTTCAAGGTTGCTACTGATGGGCGTTGTCTCGGTAAAATTTCTTTAGATATGTCTCTTGAGCAAATTGTGCGTACGGTGGCGCAGGAGAAGAATTTGCCTCTTGCGAATTTGACTGTGATAATGCTGGAGCGCGAGAGACATGTGGAAATGTTGAGGACTCTGCGAAAGCTTGGTGTGCGGATTATACTGATTCCTGATGGGGACATTGCAGGCGCGGTTGTTTCGTGTATTCCTCAGTCTGGTGTTGACTTGCTTTTGGGTGCTGGTGCGGGTCCAGAAGCAACAATTGCAGCTACAGCCGTTAAGTGCTTGGGTGGAACAATGATGGTGAAGGTTTGGCGGGATAAAAAAGACGACGCAAAACGGATGGATAGGTTAAAGACGGTTGGGGTTGACGTGGAAAAAGAGTATTCTCAAGACGAGTTGGCAAAGGGAGATGAACTGGTTTTCGCGGCGTCAGGCATCACAAAAGGCGAGCTTTTAGACGGCGTGCGCTTTATCTCAAACGGTGCGGTAGTGCAGTCAATTTGCATGCGACTGCCAAGCGGAACAGTGGAAAGTTCTGAAACAACCCTGAGATTCAAAGAACATCCAGTCTACAAGCAATTTTTAACTCCTGAAAACCACATCATGGAGCAAGAATAAGCAACACGCCACCTAACACATTTCATTTTTGAGACAACAAAGCAAAGCGGGCTTACACTGTTGCGCTCTCTGATATAGGCCCCTCCCCTTTAAATAGGCTGAACCGTTTTCTACATGCTATTGGGCGGTTTCTGCGCCAATACGGACCCTACCCCCTCCCCGTTTTCTGCAATGATTAACTATTAGGATCCAAATAGGCGCCAAATATGCTGTTTGTTTGTGTGGAGTTTTATGTTCCTGTTAGGTTGGTTGTAGTTTTTGAAGGGCAGAACATAAAGGCGGCATAAAGGTGTTGCTGCTTTAGTTTTGGCTTGAGTTTTCAATTCTGAAGCGTGGATGGTCTTTACCGTGACTGCTTTACCCCAAAATTTAACAGTTAACCTTTGGATATTGTTAAGAAAAGAGAGGATGAAAAAACATGTTAGGAGATGCACTGGTTTGGATTATCCTATCGTTCATTGCGATTATTGTTATTCTGATGCTTCCTACTATGTTTTACATAGTCAAGCAGTGGCAAACTGTAACGGTGATACGATTTGGGAGAATAATCAAAACCGTTCACGGCGGTATCCACATTAAGATACCGTTTATTGACTCCTTGATTAGGCTGGATATGAGGGTGCAGACTTTTGATTTGAGAGGACAGAGCGCCATCACTAAAGATAACATCCCTGTGAAGATTGATTCGGTAGGTTTCCTCAAGATTGAAAATGCTGAAAAACTGATTCTAGGCGTAGAGGATTACTGGTCCGCTATCAAAAGCTACTCCCAGACGTCCCTGAGAAATATTGTGGGAGAATACAGCCTAGATGAATTACTGGAGAAAAGAGAAGCGATAGCGGATAAAATGAAACTGATTGTAGACAGCTACACAAAAGAATGGGGAGTAGACATCCAGAAAATAGAGCTGCAAGACGTAGTGCTGCCATCAGACATGCAGAGAGCCTTTGCAGTGCAAGCTGAGGCTGAAAGGGAATCCCGCGCTATAATTATCAAGGCTAATGCAGAACTCACGGCATCTACAGTTTTGATGCAAGCGGCTGAGAACATGGAGAAAAATCCAATAGCGTTGCAACTCAGAATCCTAGAAACTCTCAGTGACGTTAGCAAAGACCAAAGCAACACCATCCTGTTTCCCCTGCCCACCGAGACTCTGCAGGGAGCAGGCTTCAGTGGCTTAGCTGCCGCAGCATCCATAAACAGCAGTGCTGCAAGGGACCGAGCCAAAAGCCAAGAATAACTTCATTACTTTTTTTTATGAGAATTAGTGCGGGATTAAAATTTTGATCTTTTCACGTATTGGATTTGCTTTTTCTCGAATTAATCGTGCGGTCGTA
>Ga0272441_10002981_pt1 | contig 33204 bp, 28 predicted proteins | sample SSMProp6N_FD_193582 | JGI IMG/M metagenome (GOLD analysis project Ga0272441, IMG submission 193582) | Marine sediment archaeal communities from Little Sippewissett salt marsh, Falmouth, MA, United States - SSM-Prop-6N | ecosystem: Environmental > Aquatic > Marine > Wetlands > Sediment ... | reverse complement strand
ATTTTCTGAGTATACTCATGTTCTACCTCTAGTGGTTTATATAACCGTGGAATAGTAATCCCGGTTAATAACTAATAGGTCGATTAATCAACAATCTGGCGGGTTAAATTATGGGATTTTTACTGATTTGAAGTGCGTAAAGACTGTAAACGTCAAATTTTACTTGCAATAGTGCAGGGCATCCGATTTTTCAGATTTTTTCTGGTATACTTTGCATTTGCTTGTTATATAGATATCTCAATTTAAACTTCTAAAGAATATATACTTCACGGAAAGACATGGCAAAAACAAAACGAACAAAGAAGAATAACTCAGGAGCCAATCTTGGTTTCGAGCAGACCCTTTGGGCTGCTGCGGATAAGATGCGCGGACACATGGATCCGTCTGAGTACAAGCACGTAGTCCTTGGTTTAATCTTCCTGAAATATATCTCCGACGCTTTCATCGAGAAATACGAGAAGGTCAAGGCTGAAGATATCGATGATGCTGAAGATCGTGATGTTTATGTAGCCGAAAACATCTTCTGGGTTCCTAAAGATGCCCGATGGTCGAAACTTCAGGCAGAAGCAAAACTGCCGTCAATCGGTAAAACCATCGATGATGCGATGGTCGCAATCGAGAAGGAAAACCCGTCACTCAAGGGTGTGCTTCCGAAAGATTACAATCGTCCTGCGTTAGACAAGCAACGCCTTGGAGAATTAATTGATCTTGTTGGTACAATCGGACTCGGCGATAAGGAGAATCGGTCAAAGGACATCCTTGGACGCGTCTACGAATACTTCCTCAGCCAGTTTGCGAGCCGTGAAGGACGCAAGGGCGGAGAATTCTACACTCCGCGATGCATCGTCAAGCTCCTGGTTGAAATGATCGAGCCGTACAAAGGCCGTGTCTACGATCCCTGTTGTGGTTCAGGCGGTATGTTCGTCCAGAGTGAGGAATTCATAAAGGCGCACGGCGGACGAATCGATGACTTATCGGTCTACGGGCAGGAATCCAACCCGACAACATGGCGACTCGCGAAAATGAACCTGGCTATCCGTCAGATCGGCGCGAACCTCGGAGGTTACGCCGCCGATTCGTTCCATAACGACCTGCACAAGGATTTGAAGGCCGACTTCATCCTCGCCAATCCGCCGTTCAATGACTCCGACTGGGGCGGTGAGCGGTTGAAGGACGATGCACGCTGGAAGTACGGCACTCCGCCAAAGGGCAACGCCAACTACGCGTGGGTGCAGAACTTCATCCATCACCTGTCCAAAAAAGGAATCGCCGGATTCGTCCTCGCGAACGGGAGCATGTCGAGTAACCAGTCCGGCGAGGGCGAGATACGAAAGAACATAATCGAAGCCGACCTCGTGGACTGCATGATCGCGCTTCCCGGTCAGCTATTCTACGGAACACAGATTCCAGCGTGCCTGTGGTTTGTTTCGCGGAACAAAGGCAACGGGAAGTTTCGCGACAGGCGAAAGGAAACTCTTTTTATCGATGCCCGTAAGATGGGCGAGCTTGTTGACCGTACTCATCGTGAATTGACCGATGACGATATCTCCAAGATCGCAGTAACGTATCACGCGTGGCGCGGTGAGAAGGATGCAGGTAAGTATGAGGATATTCCCGGATTCTGTTACAGCGCGAAGCGGGAGGAAATCGAAAAGCACGGATTTGTCCTGACACCGGGACGGTATGTCGGCGCGGAAGATGTCGAGGATGACGACGAACCATTCGATGAAAAGATGAAGCGACTGACGTCGCAACTTGAAGAACAGTTTGCTGAGGGTACTAAGCTAGAGAAGGAAATCCAGAGGAACCTAAAAAGGTTGGGATATGGAGCATAATTGGAAATCATATCGATTTGAAGAACTCTGTAGAATTACAAGGGGTGGATCACCCAGACCGATCCACGACTTTCTTGTTCCTGCCGGTATTCCTTGGGTGAAGATTTCCGATGCTTCAGAATCAGACTCAAGGTTTATTCAAAAAACTAAATTTTTTATTAAGCCAGAGGGATTATCTAAAACAGTTCAGGTTCATCCTGGAGATTTGATACTTTCAAATAGTGCGACTCCTGGTATTCCCAAATTTATGGCCATTGAAGCCTGTATACATGACGGCTGGTTACTTTTACGTGAATTTAATGGATTAGACAAAGATTTCGCATATTATCTTCTATTACATGAAAGGCCAAGGATCGTCTCAAAAGGTAGTGGCTCAGTTTTTACAAATCTGAAAACAGAAATCCTAAAAAAGCATGAAATAAAAATCCCGAATATTACAGAACAAATTCGAATAGCGTCAATATTGAAAACCTTTGATGAAAAATTAGAATTGAATCGGCGGATGAATGAAACTCTGGAGGCGATGGCGCGGGCGATATTCAAGAGCTGGTTTGTGGATTTCGACCCGGTTCGCGCGAAGTCTGAGGGTCGGGACACCGGACTCCCCAATGAAATCTCCGACCTCTTTCCGGACTCATTTGTAGACTCCGAACTCGGTCGGATTCCAAAAGGTTGGAAAGTTAAACCGCTCAAGGATCAAATAAAGGCTGTTAAGGGATTAAGTTACAAAGGTGCAGGGTTACAGACTAAAGGTAACGGAATCCCTATGCACAATCTCAATTCGATTTATGAAGGTGGAGGATACAAATCTGAAGGAATTAAATATTACGATGGGGAGTTTAAAGACAGGCATTTAGTTGAACCTGGCGATTTGATTATGTCCAACACGGAGCAAGGCTTCGATAGACTCCTGATCGGATATACTGCCTTAGTCCCGAAGTACTTAGGAGATTCTGGGATATTCAGTCACCATATATTTAAAATCTCGCCACTCAAGTCATCACCTTTTACTCCACAGTACCTTTATTATTTTTTCAATAATTCTCGATGGCATTACTGGATCAGCGGTTTCTCAAACGGCACGACAATAAACATGCTCCCTAAAGATGCATTAGAGATTCCATTAATCGTAGAACCAGACACAGTGCTAATTCGCATGTTCTCAGAATTCGCAAAAAACACAAATGACCAAATAGAATCGAAGGTAGCTGAGAACGTAACCCTAACAGCATTACGGGATAAATTATTGCCAGAGCTAATCTCAGGCAATATGGAGTTATCATAATGAGCAGCCTTAAACCAGTTGAGAAACGGTTTTTTGAAGGATTGTTCCAAATGGGCAGTGGCTATGTCCTGGATTTTACGAACCAGACTTTTGCTGAATTTTTCCGAGACACTCTAAGCATCGATATCTATGATGCAAAATACGCTTTTAATGGAGGCTCGAAAGCAAAAAGACTAAGGGCATTTTGGGAAGTAGAATCGGACACTTTAGTTGGTAAAGCTCTCTCTGAGATGCTTGATGTAAAAAGATACGACGACCTCACCAGGGGTGGTTCTTCAAATGAAGAACAAGTAAAGGAAGCCCATAAGATAATCGCGAGATTACTAGGAAAACCAATCAAGGAAGTTGACCCTCTGAAGCAATTTCTCGATAAGGATTTCGGAGATATTCCAGTTGATAAGCTCCCGATTGAACCTACGCTTATTCCCGTAATTAAAGGGAGAGTTAGTGAAGCCTCCAAATGCTTAAAATCCGGTGCTTCCCTATCTGTAATTTTTATGTGTGGGAGTATTCTTGAAGGAATTTTGCTTGGAGTAGCAATACAGAAGCCTGAGAAATTTAACAGAGCTGCTAGTGCACCAGTTGATAAGAATGGGAAGGTAAAAATACTAAATGAATGGACTTTGTCTCAGCTAATTGATGTGGCATGTGAACTGGGATTTATACAACTGGACGTTAAGAAATTCAGTCATGCATTGCGGGAGTTTAGAAATTACATTCATCCCTATCAACAGATGGCTTCGAAATTTGAACCTGATGAGCATACCGCTGATATTTGTATGCAAGTATTAAAGGCTGCAATATCAGGACTTTCGGGCAAACGAAAGAAGTAAAGGAGAGCTGGTTGTGAAGTTGTTTATCAGTTATAGCACTGGTGATCTTGAAATAGTTGAACAGATTGCTAACTTCTTGCCATCAGATATAGATGTCAAATTCTGGGATAAAGATAAAGAACCAGGAGAAGAGGTGTGGCCTACAATTTTCAGTTGGATTGACTCAGCTGACATCGTGATCGCTGTTATTACAGATGTAACGGTTGCCAGGGCAATGTCAGTCGGTCAAGAGATCGGTCACGCGAGGGCAATCGGCAAGAAAATTATTCCTTTAGTTCTAGATACAGTGCCATCGACTGAGCTTGGATTTCTAAGTGGAATCACCTATGTCCCATTTTCCAGGGATAACCTGTTCGAAGCCATTGAAGATGTGGCGCGACGTGTGCTTGGACAAGAATTAAAACTGCCTGAGAAGGTAAAGCCTCCAGTTAAGAAACCCGAACCTGACCGAACACTTCTAGTCATTCTTGGAATACTGGGTCTGATTGCGATTTTCAGTGGTGCGGATGAGGATGACGATTATTATTAAGCTCTGGTAAATATCAAATCGAGCTAATAGAATAGATACATGGGAAAGAAAGTCATAGAAGATACAGTCGAACAGGCAGTCCTGGACTGGCTCATGGAGCTAGGCTATAAAATCAATAGAGGATTAGTTCATGCTGGAATCCCATAATATATACTGCGATGAAAGTTGTCATCTTGAAAACGACAACCAGAATGCCATGGTACTGGGGGCTGTCTGGGGTCCGACGGAGCAGACTCGTCAAATAGCGGTATCCCTACGAGAGATCAAGAAAAAGCACGGGTTAAGTCCGTCGTTCGAGATGAAGTGGACTAAAGTATCAGAAGCGAAAAAGGGATTTTACCTTGATGTTGTCAGGTATTTCTTTGATCGGGAAAACCTAAATTTCAGGGCTTTGGTTATTCCCGATAAACGGAAACTCAAGCATACGGAGTACGATCAGGACCATGACACATGGTACTACAAAATGTACTTTGAGATGCTCAAATGGATAATCCTGCCCGGAAACACATACAGAATTTTCCTCGATATCAAGGACACCAGATCGGCTTTAAAAGTAGAGAAGCTTCACGATGTTCTTTCAAAAAAAGTACGAGACTTCGATCGCAATGTGGTCCAACTGATTCAGACTGTTCGTTCGCACGAGGTTGAGCAGGTTCAGCTTGCAGATTTGTTAATCGGGGCAGTTGGATACAAGAACCGGGGATTGTCGGAAAACACGGCAAAACTGGCAATGATAAGGATGATAGAAGGCTGTTCCGGTCAACCACTTAATCAAAAAAGTCCAATTGGACAAAGAAAATTCAACCTGTTTAAATGGACTCCGGACTGGGGGAAAAATGGCTGATTTCCCTGGCTGGCTTCCACCATTGGTTACCCTCAACGAGTATGACGGCAACTGGTGGGCTTACATTGAAGCCTGTTATGAATGCTATTGTCAGACTTTGGTATTTAACTTTGCTGAATTCAGGGGAAAACCTGTTAGAACTATCTCAGATCCGATGAGGGAAGGAAAGGAAGAAAGCTTCTGGCATATCGTGGAAGGTAGATCGGGAGACTCGCAGGAACAATCTATACGGAGATGTGAAAGAATCGGGTGGATTCGTCCTGTTATTGAGGCAACTACATCCGGAAAGGTCAAAACCTGGAAAGTTAAAAGAACATCCCCCGGGAAACGTAGAGCACAAAAGAGAATTCTAATTGCCATAGAAGATTTCAGTTTTGTGGTCGTTCTGGTTGACCGAGGCTCATTCATGTTACTCTTGACAGCATATCCTGTTGAAAAAGGTCAGCAGAGGAGAAGACTTGAAAGTGATTACCTGCAATCTGATAGCCACTAAAAAGCAGACGTCGCCCCATTGGGACGGCATCAGTGCTCCTTCAACACATGGTAGATGAGCTACCTATATTATCGTTTACTAAACACATTTTGTCAACCGGTGGACTCAGGAAGACTTTAGCATGAAGATGGGAAAGAAGGTCATAGAAGATACCGTCGAGCAGGCGGTCCTGGACTGGCTCATGGAGCTAGGCTATTCGGTCGAGTACGGAAGAAACATCGAGCCAGAGGGCGAAATTCAGGAACGCGATTCATTCAGCGATGTAATCCTGAAAGACAGGCTGTATCACTCTATCGTTTCACTCAATCCCGATATTCCCGCTGGCGCGATAGAAGACGCGATCCGAAAGCTGACCCGTCAGGACAGCCCGAACCTTTACCTCAACAACCACCAGTTTCACAAATACTTGGTCGAGGGTGTCCCGGTCGAGTACCAGGGAGAAGCAGGTCGGACGATCCACGAGAACGTCAAGCTGATTAACTTCACCGAACCCAAAGAAAATGACCTATTCGCAGTTAACCAGTACACGGTAATTGAATCCGGAAACAACCGTCGCGCTGATGTGGTCGTTTTCATTAACGGAATCCCGCTGTCGGTAATCGAGCTTAAGAATCCTGCCGATGTAAACGCGACAATCAAATCTGCTTTCAACCAGTTACAGACTTACAAGAAGGATATCCTGTCTCTGTTCCAGTTCAACGAGCTTCTGGTTATTTCTGATGGGGTGAACGCAAAGGCCGGAACGCTGACCTCAAACTGGGAATGGTTCATTCCCTGGCGGACTATCGACGGGGACAAAATCGCGCCAAAAGGTCAGTTGGAACTGGAAGTTTTAATCAAAGGGATGTTTGAACCATCGCGGTTTCTAGACCTGATCCGCTATTTCACGGTATTCAATATCGACAAAGCCGATGTGATAAAGAAACTCGCTGGATATCATCAATATCATGCGGTAAATAAAGCAGTTAAATGCACGCTGGACGCGTCAGCACCACAGGGTGATAAACGAGTTGGTGTGATCTGGCATACACAGGGAAGCGGTAAGAGCCTGTCGATGGTGTTCTACTCAGGGAAGGTAATTCAGCAACCGGAGATGGAAAATCCTACGCTGATTCTGCTGACAGACCGAAACGATCTCGATGACCAGTTATTCGGAGAGTTTTCACGGTCGCATGAGCTTATCAGGCAGAAACCGTCCCATGCCAAAGGCAGAGATCATCTTAAGAAATTACTCAACCGTGCTAGTGGTGGTGTGATATTCACCACGATTCAAAAATTCCTTCCCAAAAAGAAGGGAGAAAAATATCCGCTGTTATCTGATAGGCGAAATATTATCTTTGTCGCTGATGAAGCTCACAGAAGCCAGTATGACTTCATAGATGGTTTTGCCCGAAACATGCGCGATGCCCTGCCTAATGCGTCATTCATAGGATTTACGGGTACTCCTGTAGAGTTATCGGATAGAAGTACCCCTGCCGTATTCGGAGATTACATAGATATCTACGATATTCAGAGAGCGGTTGAGGACAAGGTTACTGTTCCGATCTACTACGAAGCTCGCCTGGCAAAACTCGAACTTAAAGATACAGAGAAACCAGTAATAGATGCTGAATTTGAGGAGGTCACAGAAGAGGAAGAGCAATCGACACGGCGAAAACTCAGAAGCAAGTGGTCGAGAATGGAAGCCCTGGTCGGCTCGGAGAATCGAGTCGCGCAGGTTGCAGATGACCTCGTGAAGCATTTCGATGCCCGTCTGGAAGTGATGGACGGAAAAGCATTGTTAGTATGTATGAGCCGCCGAATCTGTGTCGATATGTACAACGCAATTACAAAGCTTCGTCCAAACTGGCATAACGAAGATGACGATAAAGGATTTATCAAGGTTGTGATGACCGGGTCAGCATCCGATCCGGCAGACTGGCAGGATCACATTCGAAATAAAGCAAAGCGTGAGGATATTGCGAAGCGTTTCAAAGACCCTGACGATCCGCTGAAGATTGTTATCGTGCGCGATATGTGGCTGACTGGTTTCGATGTACCGTCGCTTCATACGATGTATCTGGACAAGCCGATGAAGGGGCACGGTTTGATGCAGGCAATCGCCCGTGTAAACCGTGTCTTCAAAGATAAACCTGGTGGACTGGTTGTCGATTACCTGGGAATTGCAGACGAACTGAAGAAAGCACTGCTTTCATACAGCGAATCTGATCGCGGTCAGGTTGGGATTAATCAGGAGGAAGCGGTCGAAGCATTTCTCACGAAATACGAGGTCATCCAGGGGCTATTCCACGGGTTTGATTACGGGCAGTATTTTGCAGAGAAGGAAAAGGACAGGCTGTCTGTTATCCCGCTTGCTATGGAGCATATTCTCAGCCTGGAAGATGGCAAGAAACGATTCATGCAGGCTGTCGCTGAATTATCAACGGCATTCGCCCTGGCTGTCCCGAATGAAAACGCTCTGGAAATCAGGGATGAGGTCGGATTCTTCCAGACCTTAAGGGCTGCATTTATAAAATCAACCCCACCTGAAGGCAGGAGTCCTGAAGAACTCGATGCTGCCATCAAGCAGATCATTTCAAAAGCCGTCGCGACAGGCGGAGTACTGGATATCTTTGAAGCTGCTGGTCTGGATAAACCTGATATCTCGATCCTGTCCGATGATTTCCTTGACGAGATGAGAGGATTTCCACAGAAAAACCTTGCGGTTGAAGCCTTGGCAAAACTCTTGAAGGATGAGGTTAAGACTAGATATAAATCGAATGTCGTAAAGGAAAGAGCATTCTCAGAAATGCTCGATGTGGCGATAAAGAAATACCAGAACCGGACAATCGAAGCTGCAAAGGTTATCGAGGAACTGATTTCTCTCGCTAGGGATATTCGTGACGCACATAAGAAGGGAGAAGAACTCGGTATAAACGATGAAGAACTGGCTTTCTACGATGCCCTGGCAAATAACGAAAGCGCGAAGGATGTCCTGGGTGATGATACTCTGAGGACAATGGCTCAGGTGTTGGTAGATAAGGTGAAGAACAGCGTAACAGTGGACTGGTCGGTTAGAGAAAGCGTCCGTGCGAAATTACGCCTTCTTGTAAAGAGGATTCTCAGGGAATACGGATATCCACCTGATTTACAGAAGATGGCCATAGAGCTTGTACTGGAACAAGCTGAAAAGTTATCCGAGAAGTGGGTAGCTGCATAATTTCACAATAATCAGAATCTGGCAAACAGGATTTTTTTCAGTATGGGCGGGACGCCCATACGACAGCCCATGCATGAACCATGCATGGTACATAAAGGCACAATCTAACTTGTAAACTGGATGACATAAATTATGCGGGCGTACGCGGGACTGGTTCAGCGCAGGATTTCCAGCGAGTCTATATCGTCGGGTCCTCGACCTGAAGTCGTATCAGCCCCTCATCGAGTGACCTGTCAGAATGCTCCACCTGGTAGTGGACAAATATCCCGTCGAACACAACCGGATGCGACTCAAGAAATCTGAACCGCGTACCGCTGTCGAAGTCCATCTCCGACGGCGTCACCGTCCAGCGCGTTGTACCATCCTGCGAAAGCAGGCTGATTCCGGTTGCGTGACTCAGCAGAACCGTGTTGTCCATGTAGATGACCGTGTGGAATGGGGCGTTTTCCGGATCGAGTTCCTTCGACCATATCTCGGCTCCGTCGGGATCAACGAGAAGAAGTGCTTCCGGACCTGAACGACCGTAACGCATCGCGAGCACGTTCCCGTACGGGGTCAGGCCGCAGGTTTCGATTCTGTTTCCCTGGTAGCGCGTCCATGTTATGTCCGCCTGGCCCATGTCGATCTTCGAAAGCCCCGACGGACTTCCGTAGTACACGTTCATACTGTCGTCTCTCACCGGTGAAATCGTGTGTTCCATATGCTCAAGGTTGAGGAAAGACTGCCCGTTTCCGTTGAAGTCCCTGACCTCGATGAATTCCATGTCGCTGTAATGATGCAGGCCGTGCACGAGAACCGCATCGCCGAACATCGGTATCGGGCCGATATCGTCGCTTTCCATGATCCCGGAAACCTCGAACGAACCGGTCTGCTCACCGTCAAATATTTCGTAGACGAGAAACTCATGCTCGGGAGCGCTCATAAGAACTCGGTCGAAATCGGTACGCCATACGCCTGCGCGGAACCTGTCGTTTTTTATCGGGTCGGTCTGCCACCGTGCGACACCGTTGATATCGATACACATAAGGTAGGTCCGCCATGACTCCTCGACTTCCTCGAAACCGGGTTCCATGTAGGCCACACTTAAGATCATCGCGCTGTCGGTCAGTACTCCAAGGAACGGGACATCGAGGTTGCCCTCGTTCGTCAGGTTGAACTTGCGATCGAAGAACTTGTCGCCGAACGAGTCAAGCCTGACGATGGACGGCTGGTAGACGAAGCTTCCGAGGGTTTCGGAATCGATCGAGTTGAGCCCGAGGCCGATAAGCTCGTACGCGTTTGAACTTCGATACCAGACTCCCCCCTCGCGATCGACCATCACCTCGGTGAAGGGGTCCATTTCGAGTTCCTCGCCCGTTTTGATCCATGACAGGCCGGGCTCGGATCGAGGGGAGGGGAGATCGACCTGGTTGTTGTGACACATGTCGGATCCCGCCTGGTAAAGGCCCTGTGATTCACCGATCTCCTCGGCCTGGATCGGGCGCTTTTCCATCGGCTCCTCACAGGAAGGAATTAACATGCTCAAGCACAAGCATGCGAAAATCAGAACGAGCCTTGTTTTATTCATTCAGGTTGTCCTTTCGACATGGAGTACGCTGTCTGCCTGCATTAAATGAAATTAAACTGCTTGCGCCGGAATACGGGATACATTTATACAAACATTTATGAATTTGTCAATTTCCCGTTGTCCTCTTCATAAGAGGAGCCGTGGATGTCATGTTTGTTGCAAAAAAAAGGGGCGGGGTATGAATATCGGGAGGGATTATGCCGATAAAAGTAAAGATTGCCGGATATCCGGCGATAATTTCATTACATTTTCAACATGGACTTTGGAGGATTTTACCTGGAATGGTAAGCGCCAGACGAACCAGATATCTTATTTACATAACGGGATGCCTGTGGCTCAGCCTTACGTGGGTATGGACCATGGCGTTCCACTGATCGGGATTTTTAAGATATCCATGTAAAGGGATTTTATACGGGAAATATGGCCATATTACGGTTTTTACCTTATAATAATGGCGTCAGTCGGCAGCGATTTGATCCGTTGCCGTGTTTTTAGCATCAAAATAAATAGTCAACAACGACCCAAGGCATGCCCGTCTTATATTTATTCGACATGCCATCATACCGATTCATTCAATTCATACTGAAAAGGAGCGTACCATGGGTCTTAGATTTATGAAGGTTGTCTGCCTGTTTTTAGGCTGTGTGCTGGGTTACGCGATAGCCCTCATACTTGAGCCTCACCTTACGGAGCAGCCGGACGTCAACTACATCATACCCAACACCCCCGGTATCATAATTGTATTCGGTCTCTTTGGTTACATGGTAGCGACAATGGCCTACCGTTACCTTCTGAAGTTCAACGAGTGGTTTCTAAAGGTAATCCTGCAGTCCAACGGACCGAAGCTTGTAAACGGTATCATTGGTGGATTTCTCGGATTCGTATTCGCCCTCCTGTTAAACATATCGCTGATATCATCAATGTTCGACCCGCTCGTACCGGAGTACAACGGATTCCGGATACTGGCCCTTGTGGGCACGACCATTATCGGGGTCTACCTGGGTGCATTTTTCATGTCGAGCGTGAAAATCGGCATCGGTGGAGATGATGAAGGCGGGGTCGCGGCACTCAGCCCGAAGGTTCTGGACACGAACATCATCATCGACGGACGTATATCCGACATAATCAGATCCAAGTTTCTCGAAGGCCTGATCATTGTGCCGCAGAGCGTACTGAAGGAGCTTCAGAAGCTTGCCGACTCGACCGACACTCTTAAAAGAAATCGCGGACGCCTGGGACTTGAACATCTCAACAAGCTCCAGGAAGACACTGATATAAACATCGAGATATACGACGATTTCTCCGAACCGGACGAGGACTCGCTCGAGGTTGACTCTCACCTTGTGAGTATCGCGAAGAAAATCGGCGGGAGTATCGTCACCAACGACTATAACCTTAACAAGGTCGCGGTACTACAGGGAGTGGATGTACTTAACATCAACGAACTTGCTAACGCCCTCAAGCCGGTATACCTTCCGGGCGAGAACCTCAAGGTGCAGATTATCAAGCATGGAAAGGAATCGGGGCAGGGTGTAGCCTACCTTGATGACGGAACGATGATAGTCGTTGAAGGCGGGGATGGATTTATCGGAAGTGACATCACTGTCGCGGTGACAAGTATCCTGCAGACAGTCGCGGGACGGTTGATATTCGCCAAGCCGGTGAACGAATAGCCATTCCCTGAATAAGGTCAATAACAGCCCGCAGCGATGCGGGTTTTTTCATTACGGCTGCTTCTGCTTCTCAAGGTTTTCAATCTTCTGCTTCAGTTCGCTGATTTCCTTCTGCATCCTGCCCGTGGCGAACAGGTCGAAAATTACCATTACGAATGCGAATGCACCGAATATTCCGAACGTGTCGTAAAAGGCCATTTTTGTCCTCCCGATGTGGTCTGATTGTTTTATTTGATTTAAGTGAAGCTAGTCCCCGATAATTTTCACAAGCACCCTTTTTCGACGGCGGCCATCGAATTCGCCATAGAATATTGCCTCCCACGGCCCGAAATCAAGGTTACCGTCTGTAATCGCCACGACGACTTCACGCCCCATGACCTGCCTCTTCAGATGGGCGTCGGCATTATCCTCGCCGGTGTCGTTGTGACGGTACTGCCGTAGAGGTTCATGCGGCGCGAGTTTTTCGAGCCAGGCTTTGTAATCGGCATGAAGACCGGGTTCATTATCGTTTACAAAAACCGATGCGGTGATATGCATCGCGTTGACAAGGCATAAGCCTTCGGTAACGCCACTCTCCCTTACGCACTCCAGAATATCACCCGTAATGTTTACCAGATCCATCCGGTTCGGAGTATTAAACCATAATTCCTTCCTGAAACTTTTCACAATCGATCACCGCCTTCAGGGGTATGCCTGCAATGTAAAAAAGCCTACACAATCTGTAACACGGTTGCAATCGCTTATTTTCATTATTTATCATGTAAATACCCTTGATATAAGGCCTTTGAAGTGTTAATACTATACGGCTTGTTGAAAAATTCACAAGGAAACTCACGCCCGGAATCGGGATGATCAGAGGTGTATAAATGGCACGTGAATTTCGTTCCATTGATGGAAATACGTCGGCAACCTATGTTGCATACGCATTCAGCGATGTTGCCGCAATTTACCCGATTACTCCTTCATCTGTAATGGGAGAAGTAGCCGATTCAATGTCGGCACAGGGTATTACAAATATTTTCGGACAGCAGCTGAAGGTCGTGGAGATGCAGTCTGAGGCGGGTGCCGCCGGTGCAGTGCATGGTGTACTGTCCGCGGGAGCGCTTGCGACCACGTTCACCGCATCGCAGGGACTTCTCCTGATGGTTCCGAACATGTTCAAGATTTCCGGTGAGCTGTCGCCCACCGTATTCCACGTGTCAGCACGCTCAGTAGCGACACACGCCCTGAGTATTTTCGGCGACCACAGCGACGTCATGGCTGCCCGTTCCACGGGATTTGGCCTGATGGCCGCGGCATCGTGCCAGGAAGTACATGACCTCGGTATCGTCAGTCACATAGCCACGTTAAAGACGAAGGTTCCGATGGTTAACTTCTTCGATGGATTCCGTACATCGCACGAGATCCAGAAGATGGAGGTTATGACCTACGATGAGATGGCGGAGATGGCACCGTGGGATGATATAGAGAATTTCAGACGCAGGGGAATGAACCCGGAGCATCCGCAGCTCAGGGGTACCGCACAGAACCCGGATGTTTTCTTCCAGGCACGCGAAGCCGCCAATCCCTACTACAACGCGGCGGCAGGAATCATCCAGGAAACCATGGAGATGGTCAGCGCAAAGCTTGGACGAACGTACAATCTTTTCGACTACCATGGTGACCCCAATGCCGAGCATGTTATCGTAACGATGGCCACGAGCGCGGATGTCTGTCACGAAGCCATTGATTACCTCAATGAGAAAGGCGGAAAGTACGGTCTCATCAAGGTGAGGCTCTACAGGCCATGGTCGACCGAGCATTTCCTGAAAGCAATTCCAGCTTCCGCAAAACGTCTTGGTGTACTCGATCGCACGAAGGAACCCGGTGCCCTTGGCGAGCCTCTCTACATCGATATTGTTGCAGCGCTGAATGAAGCCAAACGAAACGATATCGAAGTTTACAGCGGACGTTATGGGCTTTCCTCGAAGGACTTCAATCCCTCAAACGTCAAGGCTGTCTTCGACAACCTTGAGGAATCAAAACCGAAGAATCATTTCACGGTTGGAATAAACGACGACGTAACCCACACATCGCTTCCGATCAAGGAAGAGATTGATTCGGCTCCCAAAGACACTGTCAGCTGCAAGTTCTGGGGTCTCGGTGGAGACGGTACGGTAGGCGCGAACAAGGACGCCATTAAAATCATCGGCGACCACACCGACATGTACACGCAGGGCTATTTCGCGTACGACGCCAAGAAGTCGGGTGGTATCACGATCAGCCACCTCAGATTCAGCAAGAACCAGATACGCGGCCACTATTTCATCAAGCATGCCGATTACATCGCGTGCCACAATCCCGCGTTCGTGGGTGTCTACGACATGCTGACCGACCTGAAACAGGGTGGAACATTCGTGCTTAACTGTCACTGGACCTGTAATGAGGAATTCGATGCCGAGCTTCCGGGTTCCCTGAAGAGGATGCTTGCCAAAAAGGATGCGCAGTTCTACACGATAGACGCGGTTAAGATAGCAGAGGAGATCGGACTTGGCGGCAGGATCAACATGATCATGCAGACGGTCTTCTTCATGCTTTCGAAGGTCCTTCCGGTAGATGAGGCGATAGAATATCTCAAGAAAGCGATCGACAAGACCTACGGCAAGAAGGGTAAGGAAGTTGTCGAGATGAACTGGAAAGCGGTTGACGCCGCGATGGGTGCCGTCAGCAAGGTTGAGATTCCATCCGAATGGGCCGATGCTGAACTTGAAAAAGAAATTGAAAGAGACGAGCCGGAGTGGGTTAAGAAGGTAATGCGCCCCATCATTCTTCAGAAGGGTGACGACGTTCCGGTAAGCGCATTCGCGGGTGAACTCGACGGAAAGTACGAATGGACCGCACCTGATGGTACATTCCCGGTTGACACAACCCAGTACGAAAAGCGCGGTATCGCGATAAACGTGCCGGAATGGAATCCGGATACATGCATCATGTGCAACCAGTGCTCGTTCGTCTGCCCGCACGCGGTACTCAGACCTGTACTTCTTGACGAGCAGGAGGCTGCCGGTGCGCCCGAGACGTTCAAGATGAAGGACACAAAGGCCAAGCAGCTTGCGGGCCTCAAGTACAGGATGCAGGTCTTCATTGAGGACTGCACGGGATGCGGAAACTGCGCGGATATCTGCCCGGTCAACAAGAAGGGCGACAAGGATCCCGCACTTAAGATGGTACCACTCTACAACCAGAGGGAAGAGCAGACTCCAAACTGGAAATATGCCGACAAGGTAACTCCGAAACCCGACCTGATGCCGAAGACAACCGTCGCCGGAAGCCAGTACCAGGAACCGCTGTTCGAGTTCTCGGGTGCATGCGCAGGATGCGGTGAGACACCTTATTACAAGCTTCTCTCGCAGCTGTTCGGAAGCAGGCTGCTCATAGCCAACGCGACCGGATGCTCATCGATTTACGGTGGGAGCGCACCAAGCTGTCCGTTTTCGTTAAACAAGGACGGCCATGGTCCGGCATGGGCGAACAGCCTGTTCGAGGACAATGCCGAGTACGGTTTCGGTATGAAACTGGCTCATGACCAGCGTCGCGACAGGATCACCGTCCTGATTAACAAGGCTCTTGAAAAGGGCGTTTCGGATGGCCTGGCAGGTGTCATGAACGAATGGCTCGCCGGTATGGACGATGCCGAGAAGTCAGAGGAAGCCGGGAAGAAGATGGCCGAACTTCTTGAGAAGGAAGCCGGGGATGATGAAACCCTTAACCTGATTCTCGGAATGAAGGACATGTTCACAAAGAAATCGATCTGGGCGGTCGGTGGAGACGGCTGGGCTTACGATATCGGCTACGGCGGACTCGATCACGTAATGGCGATGAACATGGACGTCAACATAATGGTTCTCGACACCGAGGTATACTCGAATACCGGTGGTCAGTCATCCAAGGCCACACCGACAGGATCGGTCGCGAAGTTTGCATCATCGGGCAAGAAGACTGCAAAGAAGGATCTCGGCGCGATGCTGATGACCTATGGTTATGTTTACGTCGCATCGATCTCGATGGGCGCAAACAAGAACCAGGCACTGAAAGCATTCCTTGAAGCCGAAGCTTACCCGGGTCCGGCGATTGTTATTGCCTACTCTCCCTGCATTAACCATGGAATCAAGAAGGGCATGGGCAAGAGCCAGGAAGAGGAACTTCTCGCGGTCGAGTCGGGATACTGGCCGCTTTACAGGTACAACCCGTTAAGGGCGAAGGAAGGCAAGAATCCGTTCCAGCTTGACTCGAAAGAGCCGACCGGAGACCTTCACGAGTTTCTTATGGGTGAGGTCAGGTATGCGACCCTGCACCAGAGTTTCCCGGATGAAGCCAAGCGTCTTCATGCAAGGCTTGTCGAGGAATTCACAGACAGGTACGCAAAGTACAGGACCATGGCAGAGGCTCCCGGGCCGAAGGTCGAAGCGGAAGTCTGATAATTATTCTTTAAATATCAAAATGCAATATTAACAGTCCGGCAAAGTCCGGGCTGTTTTAATTTTCAATAAGTAAATACAGCAACCTTGACTTCTATCAATCTGTTAGCATAATATTACAGTTGATGTAATATAAGGCAGGACGCATTTTTCATGGGTGGGTGTTGTGCGCTTCTGTATGACATGGGCATCAATCTATCTAGTGGAGGCTGTAATGAAACGATTTCCATTCTGCATGGTTTTGTTCATGCTGGCGTTTATTGCCATCGCATGCTCCGGGTCTTCAGATCCGGTAACACCGGACGAAGCATCGCTTACCGGGAACCATAACGCCGCGGTAAGGTCCGGTGGATCACACCTGTGGGGTATCTGGGATGTTTACGCGGACTATGAGAACCTTACACTGGAGGCTGTACCGAACAGGGGAGCGGCATTCACCGCAAATGTCACGCAATTCGTCGACGGACCACCTCCGAATCTTATCATCACGATTGTCGGAATCGATCCACTTGGCGAATACACTGACATCACCGCCGATATCGGTATTCGCCATCCTTTCCCCGGACTTGACATGTACACTGGATTCGATGTAATCGGTGCTTTCATGAGCACCGGTGCCAGCGTGTACCCCGGTCCGAGTGGATATTCCTGTCCGGACCCGGAAGTGGACCAGATGCTTCTGAATGCAGATGGTTACACAAGGTGGTTTAACGGTACCGAGTTCGAAGCTGCGGGTAATATTCAGCCTCTAGTCGGGTACAGGCCGGGCAAACTGGGATCGCCCGGGTTTTTCCCGACATCGCAGCTGAACGGCTACAAGTATTACGCAGATGGCCTTAACAAACTGGGAGACGCTTACGACTGGCTCACGATTAATCCAACCTCCCGAGCGTCGTTCGCACCCGGCAGTATCAATTACAGAAGATACGAAATGAGGTTCCCGGAGGCCGGCGGAATCAAGTTCCAGTACGCGGTCATCGCTCACTGGGAGGACCCGCAGAATCCGGCCCCGGTCCTGGACGATTTTCCACCGGAAGCGAACGCTGACGAAGCGCTTGTGCTTGACGTGGTGGACAACAGTAATCTTTATTACGTGGATGAGACAAATTACGGGGGCAAGGTCAGGCTTGAACTCACTCCATGGGACTGGTCGGCATCGACGAGTTCCGTTATGGAGGAGTATCACATCAGGATGTACTCCGATGCATGGATGGGTGCCTATGAAGTTGATATGACCCCGACCGCGTCAGACGACTACGCCTATACATACGAAACCAACTTCCCGGTTGAAACACTAGTCAACTCAGATCCGCTGGAAGTGTGGATAGAGGTTGAATACCCCGAACTTGACTACACAAACGAGTTTGGAATTATTAATAACGCAGACGGGCCACTTACAAGTTTCTTCAATATAGGCCTGCCTGTATCGGATGATCCTGAACCGCAGCTTGAACTTCTTTTGCCAAATGGCGGGCAGATGTGGGCACCGGGCACTGCGCATTACATCAAGTGGGAGGCGGTCAATATCACAACGCCCGTAATGCTCCAGTACTCAAAGGACAATTTCACTTCAGATATACACACCATCGTATCGGACCTTGACCCGGACGACGGGATATACTTCTGGCAAATCGTGCCGAACGATCCCTCGGAAACCGTAAAGGCCAGGGTTGCAACGATCAGCGACCCGTTTGTCTATGACGATTCGGACGACTACTTCACGATCCTCGATCCCTCCGAGCCATGGATTCACGTCGCGATGCCGATCGGTGGCGAGGAGTGGCAGGTAGGGGACTGGCCGTGGATACTCTGGCAGTCCGACCATGTTGTGGGCAACGTCACGATCGAATATTCGAAGGACGATTTCCAGAGCGATATCAACACGATAATTGCTGACGAGGTCAACGATGGCAGTTATAAATGGCCAGGGATTCCAAACGACGTATCAGACACGGTGAAGGTCAGAATTACGGCAGATGATGGCACATGGAACTTATCGGATGATTATTTCAGCATCATTCCGCCGGGTTCGCCATGGATCGACGTTGTCGTTCCAAATGGCGGGCAGTCATGGGTTGTCGGAAGCGATCATGACATCCAGTGGAACTCGTTCAATGTCACGGGTGATGTGAAACTCGAATATTCCACCGACAACTTCTCGGTTGACATCAATCTTATCGACGAGGATGTGCCGAACACAGGCGTATATACGTGGACAATTCCCGACGATCCGTCGGATACCGTGCTGGTCAGAATCACGTCAGAGGATGATCCGGCGGTATATGATATGTCTGACGAGTTATTTTCAATCATTACGCCTGCCACTCCATGGATAGAGGTACTTGTTCCTAACGGTGGAGAGCAGTGGACCGTTGGCACGGCGCACGAGATTCTCTGGGATTCCGGTAATCTGACTGGTAATGTCGATATCCACTACTCGAAGGATAACTTCGTGATGGACGAGCATTCCATCGTAATCGGCACAGCCAACGATGGTTCTTTCATGTGGAATCCGATTCCGAATGACCCGTCAACGACAGTGCGCATACGTGTAAGGTCAAACGACAACCCGAGTATGTACTTCGATTTGTCGGACAACAATTTCACTATCTCCGGAACCGGTGGCGGATGGGCCCGTCACTGGGGATGGACCAACAACGACTACTCGTATGGAGTCTGTTCGGACTCAGGGGGTAATGTATTTGTTTCGGGCAGCTTCGAAGGGACGGTCGACTTCGATCCGGGTGGTGAAGAGGATGAGCATTCACCAAACGGAGATGTCGGAGCGGACGCATTCCTCAGTAAGTTTGATTCCGAGGGGAATTTCGAATGGGCCCGCACATGGGGCGGCATAGGCGGAACATCGTACCGAGACACAGGATACGCGGTCGCAGCGGATAATTTCGGGAACGTTTACTGCTGTGGATATTTCTACAATACCGCCGATCTCGACGGCACGAACGGTGTCGATGAACATACAGCGGTCGGTACGAGGGATATTTTCCTTGTCAAGTACGACGGCGACGGTAACTACCAGTGGGGTCACTCGCTTGGCAACAGCAACTCGAGTGAGTATGCGTACGAGCTTGGCTGTGACCAGTTCGGCGATGTCTACATGGCCGGTGAATTCACCTATACCATGGACTTTGATCCGGACCCGAACGACACTGAAGAGCGAACACCCAGTCCTTACTATTACGAGGATATATTCCTGGTCAAGTTTGACAACAACGGTGATTTCGTATGGGTAAACACATGGGGAGGTAACCGGTACGACGAACAGGTTAACGGCCTGTGCGTGGACTCTTCGGATAATATCATCGTGGCAGGTTACTACGAATCAACTATAGAGGTTGACTTCGATCCCGGCCCCGGTGAGGACATGGAAGGTCCAACCGGCAACTACAACGATGCATTTCTCGTTAAGTATGACAGCTCCGGAACGTACCAGTGGGGTCATACGTGGGGTGCATCGGAGGACGACGAAGCCATGGGCTGCGGCGTGGATTCTTCAGGCAATATCTATGTTGCGGGAACCTACAAGTGGAACGTCGACTTCGATCCCGGTCCAGATGTGGAGCAACCTGGATATTTCTGGGACGATGACAGTTTCCTCAGCAAATTCGACTCATCCGGAAATTTCCAGTGGGTAGAAATCTGGGGCAACGTCAACGGCGACGATTACGTGCAGTACATGACCGCCGATGATTCCGGGAATGTGTTTATTATCTACTACCTTTACAGCAGCGGCAGATATCTCTGCAGGTTCAGTTCTAATGGAAGCCAGCTATGGCAGCATTACATGTCGGTTTACGGTGTTTATGATATGAAGAACGACTGTGATGGTAACCTGCTGTTTGCCGGGCAGTTCTCGGGAAGCTACGATTTCGATCCCGGTCCGGGTACCGACAATCATTACTCGCACGGGCAGTCTGACGCGTTTGTCTGGAAGCTCATGCCGGATGGCTATTATTGATCGATTGTTAATAAGGAAAACACGTCCCCGGTCAACCGGGGACTTTTTTTTCAGCTTCCATTTTTTCTACCACATATTCGCGGGCTTTCTGAAGCCCCTTTGTGAACGTCTCCAAAATTAATGTCGACTTGTCATCTTTCCTCAGCCACGTGCGCGCCTTCAGAAAGGAGTTGATCATGCTGACAGCCATATTTACACGCCATGGTGCGAAGTGCTTGTCCAGGTACTTGAAGAGACTCTCGAAGTATATAGCCAAGGGGTCCATGGGCGTAGACCTTCCATTGGTTAATGACTGAATGGACGCTCCCCTGGCATGCCGAATCCTGACAGACGGGATGATAAATGATGGCCACCCTTTTTCCTTTGCCCGCCTGCAGAAATCGGTTTCCTCGAAGTACAGGAAAAACCGTTCGTCGAACGGGCCGACTCGCTGGTATACCTCGCGACGAAAAATCCAGAACGCTCCCGTCGGGTAGTCTATCCGGGCTGCTGATTCATCTTCTTTGAGATCCCACTTAAGAGTTGTGCTCCAGTTCTTAAGGGGAAGTATATGCCTCAGGCCACACCAGTCCCACACTGCCATCAGCGGAGAAGGGAACACGCCTCCGCATTCCTGCGGGTTGCCATCATTATCCGTAATTATGCCGCCAAGCACTCCACATGTCGGGACCTTTTTGGACATTATCCTCGCCGCTTCAAATGGCTCGGTCAGCAACTCGGCATCTGGATTGATCAAACATAGCCAGTCAGTTCGTGCAAGCTCCGCTATCCTGTTAACACCGTATGCGTAGCCATGGTTGCGCGTTTCGGTAAGGAGGTTCAGCGCATATTTGTATTTCTTCCTGATTGATTTTACTTTTGAGACAGTATCATCGGTCGATGCATTGTCCAGGACGAAAACCGTAGGAGAAGCATCGGATAACTTTTCAGCAACCGATTCAAGACATGCGACAATGTGGTCGGATGAATTGAATGTAACGATGCCGACGGTAACTTTCGAATGTTCGGATATTTCGGGGACAGCGCACATATCCCGTCTCGGGTCCATTACTCCATTTTGAGCGTTCGGGTCATCAGGTTGCGAATAGCTTCGGACGGATCGGCTTTTTCGAACAATATATTGTGTACTGATCCTGTGATAGGGAGTTCAACATTATTCTGAACAGCGTATTCATGAACGTGGCGTGTTGTTTCAACCCCTTCGGCAACAGCGGTCATGTCCGTCAATATCTCATCGAGCGATTCCCCAAGCGCAATTCTTCGTCCAACCTGCTGATTCCTGCTCAGCCGGCTCTGCGAAGTACAGACCAGGTCACCAAGCCCGCTGATTCCGAAAAAGGTCCTCTCGTCAGCACCGAAGAGGCCACCCAGCTTGATCATCTCGGCAAGCCCACGAGTTATGAGAGCTGCCAGCGCGTTCTCTCCAAGCCCAAGTCCATCCGACATACCGGCTGCGATAGCCATTATATTTTTCAGTGCGCCGCCAAGTTCCGTGCCCGCCACATCTGATCCGCCATATACCCGAAAACGCTCGGTTGAAAGGATGTCCTGGAACTCACGAACAAGCGAGTGTTCTTCCGATGCCACAAGGCTGATCGCGGGAAGCCCCATGGACACTTCACGCGAAAGGTTCGGGCCGCTCAGCACCCCGATCGGGTTTTCCGGCAGCAACTCCTTCAAATGATCGGAAGGTCTCCTGAGGGTATCGTCAATAAATCCCTTTGTTGCGGAGACTATCAGGCAATCCTTTGAAACCAGATCATTCAGGCCTTTAACTGACCGGGCGAAGAACTTACTAGGAATCGCAATAATGAGGCGGTTGATATCAGAAAGATCGCTTAAGTCATTTGTCGCCTTAAGGGATTCGTGAAGACGGCATCCTTCAAGGTAAACAGGATTAGTGTGATTTGAGTTTATCTCGTCGCATACTTCCTTTTCAAAAGCCCAGATAAGCGTTGGTCTTCCGGTTTGCGCGATATGGTTCGCGAGGGTGGTTCCCCAGGCTCCTGCACCGATAACAGCAAGTTCAGACCTGGAATCGGAGACCATTATTTACTCTCCTCACCTTTTTCAGGTTCAGTCCCGGATGGGGAGATATGGACAGGTGTGCCGGGGCAGTTCTCGGTAACGCAACCCGAATTTTTCCTCCAGCAATCGGCATGGTAGACGGCATCGCATGTACTGCACTCGATAACCTCGTCGTCAACCGTAATTTTCTCACTGCAATATACGCATGTTGTTCCAACATATGATTTTACCGGACGCGTAGCCTTCTTTTGCGAATCGTCGACCGGCTTTTTCTGAGTCGGCAATGATGGTTCACCGGGTTTGCCAACCCGTGGCTCGGTACCCTTTACAATCCGTACAACATTTGCCCTGTGACGCCATATAATGAGAATTGCCGTTACCCATGTGAAAACAGAGAGCATTATTATCGCGGTTTCGCTCTCGGGTGTTTTTAGAACATAAGGAATTTTGTTCGAGAAAATTAGCGCCGTAACCGGAACAGCAACAGCGGCGATCATGCTTGCAGCTGATACGAACCTGAAGATGAGAAGTATCAGCCCGAAGACCGCAATGGGTACAAAGATAAACGGACCTAGTAGTGCGCTCATCACACCAAGGCCCGTAGCCACACCCTTTCCACCCCTGAAAAGAAGATAAACCGGGTAGAGATTACCGATAATTATGACTGCTGCCACGAGAATAATAATCATCTCGTAGACAGCGTTTACGTTCGCGAAATTGGCCGGGTCGAAGTACTGCATCGTGAAGAAAACGGGAAGGAAGCCCTTAAGGAAATCTAGCACACCAGTCACAAGACCGGGGCCCCATCCGATTGTCCTTATTACGTTTGTGAGTCCGATATTCCCGGAACCATACTCCCTGATGTCAATACCGCGTGCAATTCTCGCAACAATGAGTCCCATCGGGATCGATCCCACGAGGTATGAGCAGACTATTGCCAGTACGGCTTTTGTGATAGGGTCAAAATCCATTATTCATTGCCCGTCTTATCTGTCGGTACGATCCTTCTTTTTTCTGCGGAAATTCATAATTATCGGAACCCCGTCAAATCCAAAACGCCTGCGGAAGTAGCGTTCGAGATATCTTTTATACTGGTCGCGCACAAAATCCGGCTGGTTCACGAATATCGAAAGTCTTGGTGGTGCGGTTCCGGTCTGGGTTACATAATTTAGCTTCAGTCGCTTTCCCCTTATACTGGGGGGCGGACGAAACTCCACTGCATCGGCCAGGGCACGATTCCAGTCGCTTGTCGGTATCTTTTTATGAAACTCGTCATGAACAGAGATTATAGCGGGAAAAAGGTCTTTAATGCCCATATTTTTAAGTCCGGATGTAAAAATAACCGGGGTGTGGTAGACAAAATACAGGCGTTCCCTGAGATGTTCTATGAAAACACCACGCTGCCCCGGGGCATCCTCCGACTCATCCCACTTGCTTGCAACCAGTACGCAAGCCCGTCCGGTTTCGCCGATCAGGTTCGCGATTTTTCTGTCCGTATCGGTGATACCCTCGGTAACATCGACAAGCAGAAGCGCTATTTCAGATCGCTCGAGAGCCCTTGTGGTTCGACGAATTGCGTAGAAATCGACGTCCTCCGATATCTTTGTGCGCTTTTTCATTCCAGCCGTATCGATAAATAGATACCGCTGGCCGTCTATTTCGACTGCCGTATCTATGGCGTCGCGGGTGGTGCCGGGAATATCGCTGACAATCGCACGGCTGTCGCCGACAATCCTGTTAAAAAGTGTACTTTTTCCCGCATTCTGTTTGCCCAGAACTGCAACGGTGATTGTATCCTCCGGCTCATCCTCCTCTTCGTCAGCATCGAAATCTACCGTAAGCTCGCTGATTCGATCTAGCATGACATCCACGTTCAGGTTATGCGTCGCTGAAATCGGGATCGGTTCACCGATTCCCAACTCCCAGAACTGGTCTGCTTTTTCGGATGCCTGCACGGTGTCGCACTTGTTTACGACAAGAATAACCGGAGTCGGGACGATTCTCAGTTTTTCGGCCAGTGCCGAATCCCACGCGGTCGGCCCATCGTTTGCATCGACAACGAGAAGAATCACGTCAGCAGTTGTTGATATCCGCTGAATCTGCTCTGTTGTCTCCTTCGCAAAAGGATTGGACGGATCCTCGTCCCATCCGGCAAGATCGGAGACCCTGAAATTGCGTCCCTCCCAGTCGAACTCACCCTCGATGCGATCGCGGGTTACTCCCGGGGTAGGGTCGACTATCGCGGTTCTTCTCCCGACAAGACGGTTGAACAGCGTGCTCTTGCCGACATTCGGACGGCCAAGTATCGCAATGTGTGGCAGTTTTGCCATTATTCGTTACAGGTTATTGACGTAATTCACCTTAAGGTCCTGCAGAACCCTCTCGAGTTCCTGGGTTACCTGCTCGGGAAAAGCGGCACTCCCGTGGTTGTAGAGAACTTCGTACATATCGATGATCTTGCGCGCTTCTTCCATATCCTTCGCTATCAGACGGGTTTGAGGATGCGCGACCATTCCCATCCTTACATAGGCCACCGATATCAGTGTCTGGAGGAAGGAGAGAAGAATGTTCATGTAAGTAAGAGGGTCCTCCTCCGGTTTCATCGCTTCCTGAGCATCCTGGTCCGCACCCGGGGCCATCTTGAACTGCGGAGGCACATCATCCTCAGGTTCCGGTTCTTCAGGTTCACTCTCCGGTTCCTCGGATGGTTCCTCCTTAGCAGGAGGTGGCTCCACAGGTTCGGGTTCTTCCTCAACCTCGTCGGCAGGCTCCACATCATCAACATCTATCCTGCGTTTATCGACGATCTTAAATTTCGGAGTTTCTTCCTCATGTTCATTATCAGGTCTGTCTGTCATCTATAACCTCCGGTATAAGGGCAACCCGACATAAGCCGAAAAATACCGGCCTGTCAGGTGGCACGGATTATAGCATAGACGCGGACAGGTTTTACGAGTTTCAAATTTGTTGCCATGAAACATCAAGCGTATAATTAACACAGGTTATAAATTCACGATGAAACGATCCGGACTTGCAAAAAAGAAGCTTGTCGCCAGATGGCCTGACCAGGAGATGGAAATTCTCGTAGCCGACAAGGCCGGATTCTGCCTTGGAGTCGAACGTGCTCTCAACATGGTTATGAATGCGGTACGTGACGCAAAGGAGCCAATTTTCACGTATGGTCCGCTGATCCATAATCCGCAGGTTGTAAGATATCTCAAATCGCTTGGTGTGAAACCAGCCAAAACAATCGAAGAAATTCCGGATGGCACGCTCGTGGTCATAAGAAGTCACGGTATCGGGCCGACGGAAATGTCCCGGCTCAAAGCCAGGGACATTAAAATTGTCGACGCCACCTGCATGTTCGTTCAGAAGGCGCAGCGTCTTGCGGAGGAGCTTTACAAGGAAGGCTACAAGGTCCTGATCCTCGGTCTAAAGGATCATCCGGAGGTAACCGCGCTTCTCGACTACACAAATAACGAGGCGTGGGTGGCCAGTTCGCTTGATGAGCTTCCCAATTTCGACACACCTCCTGAGAAACTTGGCGTAATCTGCCAGACTACACTGAATACGGAGTTTTTTTCACGAGCTATCGCACGACTTAAAAAGCAGGTCCCGAACCTTGTCGTTAAAAACACGATCTGCGATGCCACTGCCAAAAGGCAGGAGGCCGCACGTGATATCGCCGATAAAGTCGATGCGATGGTCGTAATAGGCGGAAAACGGTCGTCGAACACACGCAAGCTGACCGATATCTGCAGGGACAGGGGAGTGGATACATATCACATCGAAACTCCCGATGAGTTACGGATGGGCTGGCTGATTGGCAGAAACAGGGTAGGGGTAACCGCAGGCGCGAGCACTCCCGACTGGATGATCGAGGAAGTAATACGCGAGATCCAGGACTTCGGATTCAAGCGACTGTCGAAAAAGGAACCGGATAAAAAAGACAGGCAGGCAGCGGAAACCTCTTCTGAGTCCTGACAGGATAAACCAGATGCAGGATGCAGGTCGGTTCATAATAATTCTCGCGGTAGTCCTTTTCATAGTTGGCGTTATAGTTTATACAGGACTTGCCCCTCGTATTTTCGGATGGATGGGAAATCTCCCGGGAGATATCAGAATCGACAACGGGGACACCAGGCTCTTCATACCGATCACAACATCTATTGTCATCTCAATAATCCTTACGATTATCGTGAGAATAGTACTCATGTTTCGCGGTGCCTGAACATCCCCGAAACAATCAAATTCCACCTGTTATTAATGGATTTTAAATACAGGTGCCATGAAGAAATACCTGAAAACTTTAATATTCGCGATCCTGTTACTCCTGACTGGATTCACCGGTCAGTCGCTTGCGACTGCCGCATCGCAGATCCAGCCGTGGATACGTGTTGCACTTTCGACAGGCCAGAGCAGCATAAGCGTTGAAACAACGGGGCCATCCGAAATCTGCGCGCTCGATTCAGCGAGTTTCTACGAATCGTACTCATCATCGAGGACATTCTCATTCAGCATGTCAGGTGGACAGGTCCGATATTCCGGAACAGGCGACACATCAAGGGGTTTTGTAATCACATGCGATGAGGACACATCCTCATATATCAGGTACAACGGGAGAAGGTATCGCGGAAGTGTAAGAATACAGGTATGGGAAGGATCGCTCGTATGTGTCAACGCGCTTCCGATCGAGCAGTACCTGTGGGGCGTTGTTCCATGCGAAGTACCGCACCTGTGGCCCGAGGAATCATTGAGGGCCCAGGCTGTCGCCGCGAGAACCTACTCGCTGCGAGCACTCGAACAATATCCCGAGAGACCATTCGATGTTTATTCATCCGTTGTTGACCAGGTGTATAACGGTGCCGATTCCGAGCGTGAGGCAACTACAAGGGCATGTAAGGATACTGCCGGACAGGTGATCACCTATAACGGAAGCCCGATCATCGCGTATTTCCACGCATCATCCGGTGGATGGACGGCATCCGGAATGGAGATGTTCCGAAGGGACCTCCCGTATCTGAGACCGGTTCCATCGCGTGACGCAACCATCCACAGATGGATCTACAGGATATCAGCGTCCGACCTTGCATCCGTACTTCGAAACGCTGGATATTCAATCGGGACGATTCAGAGGGTATGGGTACACAGTTTCTCGGGAGAGGGCAGGGCGAACCAGCTTAAGGTTGTGCATTCAAATGGCGTAACATTAGTACCTTGTTCGGATTTAAGGAAAATTCTCGGACCGGCGAATTTACAGTCGACATATTTCACAATCGAAGGCCAGGAAGCCCCTGAAATCCCCGATGGAAGCGAGTGTGTCGCGGTAGTTGCAGAATACCAGGACAGCAGTACTGTGAATCAATATGCGAGTGGGAATCTGCATCTTACAGTTCCGGTTCCATACCCGGTCGAGATCGAAAATATTTCGGTAATGGGAGATGACGGAACTTCAGAAACCTCATCGGTTGTAGTTGCCGGGGCAGGGGAAGCTGCAGAATATCAGGACGGGTTTATCTGGATTGCGGAGGCTGTGAGGGTCGATGAAATCGAGTCTGTATCCAGTGAAAATATCTTTTCACTTGCCGGTGAGGAACCAGGAAACGAAGCTCCTGCAGAATATATTACATCGGAGGGAACATTCGTCGATGATCCCGGCAGTAGTATTGGCGGGCCATCTGATGGCTACTTCGTTTTTGTTGGACATGGCTGCGGTCACGGTGTGGGAATGAGCCAGCATGGCGCAAGAATTCTTGCCGAGAACGGCTGGAACCACAATGACATACTTCACCATTTTTACACGGGTGTTGAGATAGAATCGTTCTGGACTTCTGAAAGGTAATTACATAAGGAACCTTATGTAGACGTAAATAAGCAATGCCCCGAAAAGGCCCTTCAAAGTGGCCTGTTTCCATTTATTTGTATCGAGTTCCACCATGCCATTAATAAAGCTGAACCCACTGTGGGCTTTCTTCAGACCACTTGTTATTCTTGAGAGTTCGAGTTTCTTACGGCGCTCATCGTCGGGAAGGTCCAGTTTGAGTGCGACCGAGCCCCCGGGATGGGTGAGAATGCTCACGATGAGTATATTGCTTTCCGCGTCCAGCGCAAGCATCTCCATCTCGTAAGGCATGAACTCGGTTGTTTTATTCCTGATGAGAACGCTTATCAGGGGCAGGCCGATACCAATGGCAAGCTGCATGATCCAGCCCCAGTCTTCAAACCTGCTTATAACATCCTGCAGAACATATATCAGCCCGCCCGCACCCGCGAGCATAAAAAGCAGCAGGGCGGATGAGGCACGTGCGCCGGTCAGGTACCATTTCCCTTTTTTATACCTTAACTCGACAGCCTTGTTCGGGACGAAGCCCATCTGGCGCGTCATGCTCAGACCGATATCGCCCCACTTGACCGGGGGATAAACAACGGGATAACCCTTGACGGCGATCTCCGGGGCAATACCGGGAAGTTTGCCCGATTTGCTGAAAGTTGTTTTCTTTTTAACAACTTTCTCTCTTGGGGCCTGTTGAACAGGCTGACCCCACTTGTCAGTCTGTTGAGCCTTGCGTCCTTCTTCGATTGCCTGAAGTATTTCGTCTGTTATGCTCATTGTTTTGAAACTCTGGACTTACACAAATATACACGATACTCGGGATTATTGGGATTTAACCACTGCGATTTTGGAATTTTGTTTAATTTCCTGATTCCGACGGGGGATTCGACAGATGATTATCGGAATCGACCATCATCTCGACCGAATTCCCGAGGAAATCAGACATACGACTGTAAACAGCTTCAGAAGTTTCAGGCTTGAATCTTACGGCGATCCCCCTGCGTTCATCCCTGTCCTTCATTTCCATGAGAATAACTCCATCCCTGCTGACATGTACCACCCGTGTAAGTGATTCCCACGGGATATCGATCTTCCAGATATTTTTCGATCCGGTAATGAGTTTGATTGAGAATGCGCTGAAGCCCTCTATTATGAGATAAAGGAGGATAAACATAAGAAAAGAGAGCGGGACGTTATTGCTGTACATCGCCTGGATCATGAATGTGAACAACATCACTGACAAAATCAGCACCGGCCACATCATTTTTGAAAGACGTTTCTCAAGCTCATCGGTTAACCTGTACCATAAACCCTCAATTACAAAAGACGGATTATCGACTTTCGATTCACTGATTGTCGCCTTTACAGGCTGTACGATCACGCTGTGACGTGGGGTTCTGTAAATCTCCGTGACATTAAATCCCCAGGCATGCCATTTCGGGAGATTCAGATCCGGCCATCCCCTTGTGGTTAGTTTCCTTAAGGAACTGTCATCTGTTTTGTCTTTTTCTCTCACTGGTACCATAATATAGGTTCGGTAGAACGACATCATGCCATCATGACGTGAATCTGGCAACATGTTATCAATGTCAGGGGTTAAAACTTTACGTCAACACAGAAATTATGAGAAAATCAGACCCGAACAGCATTTTCATCCGGGAGCGCAGAATGAAAGTATTCAAATTAATTCTAACAGGCACGTTGATTGGATTGTTCGTAGTCAGTCTCGTTGGACCGGCCACAGCACAGTCCGGGGATAAACCTGATATAACAGTCGTATTCCCGGACATCGCCTCGATAGTCAGGGCTATTGGTGGAGACGAGATAGGCTCGGTAAACATACTCCTTACACCTGGCTCAGATCCTCATGCTGCAACGCTGACCGCGGAAATGTCGCAGGCCGTTACCGATACCGACCTTATTGTCTACGCTAACTCCGAGTTCTTTACGATCGAATCTGACATAAAAGCGGTCATGGATGAAGGTGCAACCGGAACCGCATCCATCGACTGGCCGGACTATGAAAGGTATGGAGCAACCCTTAAATCGATTCCCGGCTATGACGATAATCATCACGGCTACTGGCTTGATTTCGAGAACGCGAAGGCGATCGCGACCGCCACTGCAGCGTCGCTTGGCAACCTCGGTGTGGATTCAGACATCCTCCAGTCCAACCTCGCCGATTTCATACATGAGATAAATGCCCTGAGAGATACGGGAACCACTCTTGTAACCGAGCTGGATCGGGAGAGAACCCAGTGGGTCGCAATGGTTCCGGGAGTTGCGTATACGATTACCAACCTCGGAGTTGGGGTAGGGGCGGTTGTGGCTACAGAAGGCTCTGGCTTCGCATCGGGATCTGAATTACTGGACATTGAGAATAATCTCATCGAAGGTGAATTCACGGGTATCGTATGCCCGTTAAGCATGAAAGATTCAAGGCCGGGTGAGATGGCAAGGCAGCTTTCGGAGGATTCGGGAACGCCGGTCTGCTACATCAGGTTCTTCGACGCAACACCTGATGACTCCTTCACATCACAGGCTTCCTATAATTTAGGTGCGATAGCAAACGCCCTTGGGCAGAGTGACAGGCGGGTAAAGGGTGGCGGAGCACCCGTATCCGGAACTCTTATCTGGGCATTGATCGTATTCGCTCTTCTCATCGCGGTTGTCATTCAGAACAAGCGAATAAACGAAGCTTACTCGGGGTTAGGTTCGGTTAATAAGAAACCGAAAAAGAAGAAATGACCGGTGGGACACAAATCAGGGCAAAGGACCTTACTTTCTGTTTCAGAAATCCTCGTGTGTGTGCGCTCGATAACATTTCCTTTGAAATCCCAAAGGGCAGCTTTGTTGCAGTTCTTGGCCCGAACGGGTCGGGAAAGACAACTCTTTTAAAACATATTCTGGGGCTTCTGAAACCTGATTCCGGAACCGTCGAGGTTAATGGGATTATCCCATGGCAGAATCCGCAGGAAGTGCAGAATAAAATCGGGTACGTTCCCCAGCAGGAGGAAATAAACACCAGGCTTCCACTTCGGGTCCGGGAAGTGGTACTCCAGGGATTTACCATCAGGTCGGGAAGACATCCGAGTGCATCTGATAGCCGCCAGCGTCTATTATCAGTACTCGAAATGGTCGGGCTTGAGGAACTCTCATCAAGGCCTTTCAACGCGCTATCGGGCGGTCAGCAGCAGAGGGCTCTTATCGCAAGAGCGCTCGCGGTCGATCCAGCGATACTCCTTCTGGACGAACCCTTCTCGGCGGTAGATGTCAGCGCGCAACTTGAGATCTCAGAACTGATGCGGGAAATCTCCCACAAAAACAACGTTACAATCGTAGCGGTAGTTCATAACATCAATCAGCTGGTGCATTATCTCGACTCTGTCATGCTCCTTAACAAAAAGCTGATTGCATACGGGCCACCCGATGAGGTCCTTCTCCCCGAAATTCTGAAAGAGGCTTACGGGGTGGATGTGCCGGTTGTCATATGCGAGGATGGGTACAGGCACCCGATCATGGAGGATACGCATGGAACGGCTGGGTGACTACCTTACATCCCCGTTTGTTGTAAGGGCTTATATCGCGGTACTGATAGTAGCCGTCAATGCAGGTATTGCGGGATCGTTCGCATCCTTCAGAAATTCCACTTTCCTGATAGCCGGAGCGAGTCACGCCGCCCTGGCGGGTGCGGCAGCGGTGATCCTGCTTGTCACATCCGGTATCATTTCGGATATCGACCCGATGATCGGTGGTGCTGTGACCGCGGTTATGCTATCACTCATGGCAGGGCATGTTAATTACACGGGGAGAAGTGGTGAAACAGACACTGCGATAGGTGTCGGATTCGCATTCTCCATGGCGATCGCGGTCCTTCTTATTTCTGTGATACCTGAATCCGCGAGCCGGGTATGGGCAATCCTGATGGGCGATTTACTTCTGGTAACATGGGACGACCTTGTGCTCATGGGATTTGCCACCGCAATAATCGCGGCACTGTTTCTCATTTTCTTCCGCCAGTTCATTTTTATCACGTTCGATATGGAAGGTGCCAAGGCTTTCGGTATCAATGCCTACTGGTACAACTTCCTTATGTTCGGACTGATTGGTATGTCATCGGCATTGCTTTTAAAGGGAATTGGGGCGATACTGGTTTTCGCGATGATGGTAGCCCCCTCCGCCACAGCAATGCTGGTGGCCGGATCAGTCAGAAGGATAATAACCGGGGCATTTCTTATTGCAGTGGGAAGCGGACTTGCGGGTATTCTGGTTTCTTATTTTATAGATGTTTCAGTCACAGCCCTTACAGCTACATTCGCAACCGGAGCATATGTAGTTGTTCGCATCTGGGTCCATCTTGCTGGAAGGTCATCTAATTAAACATCCCATTACTGAAAGGATTTAATTAATTAACTTGATCTGTTTTACGGATCGAGTTGAACCATTAAAGGCCCTCTGATAAAATGCGGCATCCGTAACATAGCCCGTGAAACGAATGGCAAGCAAACCGACACAGAAGATTCTCATCCTCGATTTTGGTGCCCAGTACAACCAGTTGATCGCCCGACGCGTTCGTGAGGCGAAAGTATATTCCGAAGTCGTTCCATACAACATCTCACCTGCGGAGATTCGGAAGATCAAACCACGGGGAC
>Ga0272441_10002980_pt1 | contig 33216 bp, 28 predicted proteins | sample SSMProp6N_FD_193582 | JGI IMG/M metagenome (GOLD analysis project Ga0272441, IMG submission 193582) | Marine sediment archaeal communities from Little Sippewissett salt marsh, Falmouth, MA, United States - SSM-Prop-6N | ecosystem: Environmental > Aquatic > Marine > Wetlands > Sediment ... | reverse complement strand
GCGAAACTCGGAGAGATTCTTTCCAGCCAAACGCAAAGCGAGGACAGGACTTGCGCCCTGTCCTCGCTTTACGCCCGGGAGGATTCGAACCTCCGGCCAGCGGCTTAGAAGGCCGCTGCTCTGTCCCCTGAGCTACGGGCGCGAACTCGATGGATCCTATGATCCATCGAGTTCGTATGAGTTTGCAAGTCATGCCTCTCGCTTCGCAGTCTGCTCGTTCGAGTTTGCAGGTCAAGGGCTTCCGATTGCAAGCTCCGAGGTCCAGCGTTTCCCTCTCTATAACAAGGCAACGGACTCCGAATCAGATCGTTCAGAGTCCGTCATTCAGAGCGAGAGACGGGGATCGAACCCGCATAGCTGGCTTGGAAGGCCAGGGCTCTACCATTGAGCTACTCTCGCGGTGTCGGAGAGGCCGGATTCGAACCGGCGGCCTCAGCGTCCCGAACGCTGCGCGCTGACCAAGCTGCGCCACTCTCCGCTTCGGTCTTATCGCTCGACAGTGACGAAGTAGAGTCTTCCGTTTCGGAAAACCGTGAAAGCCACTGCATTGCTTTCATCCAACTTGGAAGCGGCTATCTCCCATTCTTCCACGGACGCAACGGCCACATGGTTGACTTCTAGGATGACGTCTCCCTCCGCAAGTCCGGCCTCATCGGCCGGGCTTCCCGCTTCGATGTCCATTATCACTATGCCTTCAGTCGAATTCAATCCTAGGTGTTGAGCGATGATGCCCGTGACTGCCCCTGCCGTGACTCCGAAGAAGGGCCGAGAATCGTTCTCTGGAGCTTGCCCTTGATACACGAGCAACTCCTCATCGCTCGGGCGTAGACCCATGGTGACAGACAGCGTGAGTGTCTCGCCGTTGCGTAGGATGGAGAAGTTGACGGCACTCCCTGCGGTCAGTAGTCCGACTTCATGATTCAGATCCTCGCTCGTCTCGATGAGAATGTCTCCCGCCTGGATGATGATGTCCCCTTCTTGGATGCCAGCTACGTCTGCGGGGTCTCCTGGGAAGACGAAGACCACAAGCGTGCCCGGCTGCTGGGGATCAATTCCGTAGGTTTCTGCGGTTTCATTGTTGATATCAGCATGCTGAACACCCAGCCACCCGCGCTGGATTTCTCCGTTCTGAATCAGCTGAGTCAAGATGCCGCGGACTCCGTTGATGGCGATGGCGAAGTTGATGCCTTCGATGGAGATTCCACTTGTCGTGCCGCGGGCGATCATCGTGTTGATGCCAATGACTTCGCCGTGGGCGTTCACCAGGGGGCCTCCACTGTTGCCAGGATTGATGGCGGCGTCTGTCTGGATGAGATTGTCGAAATTGCCGACCCCAGAGGGCTTCTCGATGTCACGGTCGGTAGCACTGATAATGCCCATGGTCACCGTGTAGGAGAGTCCAAGCGGGCTTCCGATCGCAATGGCCCAATCCCCAAGTTCGATGGTGTCAGAATCTCCTAGAACGACCGTGGGGAGCTCGCTTGTGTCGCCGCTGAGCCGAAGGACAGCAACGTCGAGCACGTCGTCGCTACCGATCACAGAACCGCTCCAGGTAGTTCCTTGGGCGTCAGTTACTTTGATCTCGCTGGCATCTGCGATTACGTGGCGATTGGTGATCACTAGTTTCTCCTGCTCGTGAAGAATGACAAAGCCGGATCCCAGTGATCTGGCTGTCCTTTGCTGTGGTTCGTCCTCCGGTGTATCGAAGAACCTTCGAAAGAATGGATCGTCGAACATATCGGAGAACGGATTCGAGACGGTGACCGTGCTCGTTACGTCGATGCGTACAACCGCTGGGCCGATCGCGGAAATCGCGGCCTTGATCGCGGATTGACCTGAATCTGAGATCACTTGATTAACGAATGAATCATGTGTTGACGCCTCGTCACTTGCCAAGGGCGCGACCTCGTTTGACGACGAGGAGGCGTCTTGGGCAAGCGCTGCCGGCATTTTCAGAACGAGTTGTCTGTCCGTTTGGCTGATCCAGGCAATCGTAAGCCCGGTACCGACCAGAATCGCAATGACCAATCCAATGAGCGTTCTTCTACGCATAGGAAACCTCCTGTTATAAGACGATTGCGACTTTGCGATATGATTATCGATCGGGGTGTGAAGGAGGTGTGGAGAAAAATGGTCGTCAACGTGGGTCCCGCGCAGCAGCGCATGGCGATTCGCGCCATTGCCGCCTACTCGGGCGGCTTGGACAGCATCTTGGCAGCTGTGCTCATGCAGCGGCTTGGATTCGAGGTGCTATTGTTGCATGTTCAGCACTTGTTCAGTGCCAACGCAGCTGGGCGTGAGCGCCTTCGCGCTGTTGCTGAGCAATCCGGGTTGGAGCTTCGAATTGTTGATGCTTCTGAGGAGCATCTGGAGACGATTCGCAGGCCCAAGCATGGCTATGGACAAGGTATGAACCCGTGTATCGATTGTCGTGTCTTCATGCTCAAGATTGCCAAGCGCGTGATGGAAGAGGAAGGGGCGCAGTTTGTGGTCACGGGTGAAGTGTTGGGCCAGCGGCCCAAGTCCCAGCACCTCAAGGCGCTGCTCTTGGCGTCTGAAGAGTCGGGCTTGGGGGATCGTCTCGTGCGCCCCCTGTGCGCAGCGCACCTTCCTGATACGTTGCCAGTGAAAGAAGGTTGGATCAAGCGCGAGCAGTTGTTGTCCATCCACGGCCGTAGCCGAGGTGAGCAGATGCGGTTGGCGGGCGAATTCGGGGTCTCAGACTACCCTCAACCAGCTGGCGGATGTGTGTTGGTCGAGAAGACCTACGCTGCGCGTGTGCGGGATGCATTCGAGCACTTGGGAAAGGACGAGATTGGGCTCTCTCAGTTCCGGTTGTTTCACTATGGCAGACACTTCCGAATCGCAGATGACGTCAAGCTCATTGTGGGGCGAAATCAAGAAGAGAATGAGATGTTGACAATCTTGGCCGAGGATCGCTTGCGCATTGACCCAGTTAGAGTAATGGGGCCAACGACGCTTGTCGAAGGTCGTCCGAACGAAGGACAGGTGCGGCTATGTTGCTCGCTGGCGGCCCGTTACTGCGATTGCGAACCGGGCGATGATGTGCAGATGCAGATTGCCTCTGAGGCGCGGACACAGATTGTCAGCGTTGTCGCGCTCAGAGCGGACGATTCGCGCATCCTCGAGTGGCGTATCGGCTAGCCGATCAGAGTCAGGGCTTCGGTTCGAGACGCCTGATCTCGATACAGACTTCCTCGAATTGCTGACGTAACCATCTTTGCGCCCGCCTTCTTGACACCACGTAGCGTCATGCACAGATGGGTTGCCTGAATCCTCACAAGCACTCCCATGGGATCCAGTTTCTTGACCAGTGCGTCAGCCACCTGCTGCGTTAGTCTCTCCTGAAGCTGAGGACGTCCGGCAGCGATATCCACGGCGCGGGCAAGCTTGCTTGCACCGACAATCCGGCCAGCCTTAGGGATATAGACGATATCGGCTGTGCCCACGAATGGCAGGAAATGATGCTCGCAGATGGAGAAGAAGGGAATGTCGCGCATCACGATCATCTCTTCGTACTTCTCCTGATAGAGGACCTCAAGAACGTCGGCGGGATCGCGGTCGATGTGGCGAAAGAACTCGGCGTACATGGCTGCGATCCTCCGCGGTGTATTGGCGAGCACTTCCTCATTGAGTTGCCCTTCCCCGATTCCGGCTAGCAATTCCTTCATTGCAGTCTCAATTCGTTGTTGATCCATCAGACATCCTCCTGGCGCAAGGATAGAGCAGGGGGAGGCGATGGGCAACCGCGATGGATGGACCCGTGCGGTTGAGGAGAAGGCTTGAGGTTAGTGGCAGGCTTTCCTAAACTTGGATTGCAGCACATCTCTGATTTAGCTATGTGTCAGACTTGGAGGAGGGCCAAATGGCAATACCCGCTGACTATCGTGTCATTTCCGAACAACCCTATGCATTAGGAAAGGCTGAGCGCGGCTACACTGGAAGAACGCTCTACGTAAACGTTGACTCAGGTGTTATCGAGGAGCGCCCGGTTACGCAGCAGATGAAGGACGTTTTCATTGGCGGGCGAGGCTTCGGCCTGTGGCGATTGTGGAATGCTGTTGAAGCGACCACCAAGTGGGACGATCCAGAGAACGAACTCGTAATCTCGTCTGGACCAGTGGGGGGAACGACCAACTACCCCGGCTCAGGCAAATCCATCGTGGTCAGCCTGTCGCCATTAACCGGCAGCGTGATTGACTCCAATGCTGGCGGATATTTCGGCCCCTATCTGAAGTTCGCTGGATGGGACGCCATCGAGCTTCAAGGTAAGGCCTCTGAGAATGTTATTGTGTTCATTGATGGCGTCAAGGGAACGGTGCAGCTGCTTGCCTGTCCCGATGATGACATCAACACGCACGTATTCGCTGAGAAGCTGATGCATGCATTTGCCGATTCCGACAACCGCCGTGACGTGGCCGCCATATCAACCGTGTCTGCGGGCGCGGGTGCCGAGAACACTCGTTTGGGATGCCTAAACTTCAGTTTCTTCGATCTCAAGCGCGAGGCATTGCGCGTCAAGCAAGCTGGCCGCGGTGGCACTGGAACCGTGTTCCGAAACAAGAAGATAGCGGCGTTGGTTGTCAAGAGCCCGGCAGTGGCACCTGATTCAAACCATCCCGCGGATCTGAAACGGATCCAGGAAGTGGGTGCCCGTATTACCAAGGAGATCTTGGAGCTCGATGCTAGTCAGTGTGACATGCGGCGTGTGGGCACGTCTCATCTTGTCGAGATCATGGACGAGTACGATTTGCTGCCCACTCACAACTACAAATTTGGCCGCCATCCCGAGTCCGGCAAGATCTCGTCTCCTGTGTGGCGCGAGCGATTTGGGCAAGGCATGCCGGACGGCTGTTGGCTGGGGTGCACCATGTCGTGCTCCCACGCAGTCGACAACTTCCTGCTTAAGACAGGGCCATACAAGGGATCGCGTGTGCTGGTGGACGGTCCAGAGTACGAGACGGTGGGCGGAAGCTCCAACATGGGCATCTTCGATCCCGAGTTTGTGCTCGAAATGAACTTCTATTGTGACACCTACGGCATTGACACCATCTCGTATACGACCGGTCTTGCGTTTGTGATGGAGTGCTACTCAGCAGGCTTGATTGGCCCCGAAGCTACCGGTGGGCTGGATCTTCGCTTTGGGAACGCGGAAGCGGGGTTGGAAATCCTTCATCAGATGGCCCGCGGGGAGGGGTTCGGTGCGATCGTCGGCCAGGGAATTCGCCGCATGAAAGAGACGTTCGCGCGCGAATTCGGCGCCGATCCAGCCTTCATGCAAGACATCGGAATGGAAGCCAAGGGGCTTGAGTACTCCGAATACGTCACCAAGGAATCGCTGGCCATGCAAGGGGGATACGGGCTGGCTCTTAAGGGTCCGCAGCACGATGAAGCCTGGTTGATCTTCATGGACATGGTGAACAACCAGATTCCGACGTTCGAAGACAAGGCGGAGGCTCTGCACTACTTCCCCATGTGGCGAACGTGGTTTGGTTTGGTCGGACACTGCAAACTGCCGTGGAATGATGTCGAGCCTGAGAACAACGCGCAGACATCTGAGCCAGCCAAAGTGCCTGAGCACGTCGAAAACTACTGCAACGTGTTCACCGGAATGACGGGAGTGGAAGTGACTCCGAACGATCTGATTCTTCAATCCGAGCGATCCTACAACTTCCAACGAGTGTTCAGTGTTCGCTTGGGATACGGAACCCGCGAGCATGACGCCATTCCGTATCGATCTGTTGGCCCAGTGACTGAGGAGGAGTACGAGTCCCGCGCCGACCGATACGACGGCCAATTGAGAGACAAGCTCGACGTTGATCCCACGGGCAAGTCGACGCAGGAGAAGGTCTCCATTCTGCGAGCGCATCGTGAAGCTCAATACGAGCAGCTGATCGATGCGGTATACAAGCGCCGCGGGTGGACGAACAATGGTGTTCCGACCCTTGCCAAGCTCGAGGAGCTGGGGATTGCGTTCCCCGATGTGATCGAGGTTGTTCGCCCGCACCAGTAGTCCAAGCGGTTTCAGATACGCGAAGAAGGCTCCTCGAAACAGCGAGGAGCCTTCTTCATGCAAAGATCACTCGTAGATCGACTTTGGATGAGTCGTTTCATCAATGATCACCACGAGCGAATCTCATGACAGTGAGTTACTTCGCCACGACGCCTGCAACCACGAATTAAGGTCGTGCCGGCGGCCTATTCACTCCTGAGGTTGCGATACGACCCAATCCTTCTCGTGTCTGGGAAGTAACAGAAGGTAACCAGTAGCAATTGCAAGCATGAGTGCAGACAACCAGATCAACACGCGATCGACACCGGTGACGTCAACCATTGCCATGACGACGGCCAAGGATAGCGGCTGCAGTACTCCACCCAAGAACGACTGGATTCCCTTGATGCGGCCCCGTATTTTGGAGGGTAGTACTTGCTGAATGAGTGAGTGTCCGTACACGCGCCCACCGGAAACGCCGAGTCCGAACAAGAAGAACACAACGAGGGCGACGGCAGGCACCATGTGAATGCCCAACGCGAGGAATGCGAACGAGAAGAGAATGGTTCCCCCAATCCACATCGGGAACTTGGGCCACTTCGTTCCGATGGAAGAAGCGACCAAGCTTCCTGCCAGAACGCCGCCCAGTGATAGGCTCTGGAAGAAGCCATAGCCTTGCGATCCCATTCCGATGGCATTGGAGACGACGGGAGCGATGAAGAAGAGCGGCGCGAACACCATGTCGCTGAAGAAGTCGAGAGGGATCAGTCTTCGCAGCAACTTCTCACGTGCGATGTATCGACAGGAGTTGCGAACGTCGCGAATGGGCCGCCAGCGGGGCTTGTCATGCTCCTTGTGTAGCGTGCCAACACGCCGAGGAATGAACAAGGCGGCTGCGGCTCCGACCAAGTACATCATGGCGTTGAACAAGAAGATAGGAGCGGGTCCCCAAACTGCAAGGACGATGCCACTCAATGCTGCCTCAATCAGGTTATCAGCCATTCCCCATGAGCTAAGTAGGCCGTTAATGCGCACCAAGTGATCCCTGTGTACGACATCGGGTAGTATTGCATTAAACGCGGCATTAACCGGAGTTCCCAGGACTGCTTCCCCGACTAAGAAACACCAAAGGTGCCACATAGTAAGTGTTCCACTACGAGAGAACGCGAAGATAGCGAAGCACAGCAGAGCCAATGCCATATGGAAGTAGACCAATAGGTTTCTTCGATTAAAGCGATCGACGATCGATCCTGAGACCAAACCGGTGATGGCCGCACACAACGTCCAGATACCACCCAAGCCAGCGATGGATAGCGCGGATCCCGTGATGGACAACCCAGTCCAGAAGACGGCGATCTGCGTGAACACATCCCCCGCATTTCCGAGCGCAGTGCCGATCAGGAATGGAGCGAACTTACGGCTCGGCAATTGATCGCGTGTGTTCGTCATTGTCACTGTCTGATCCCGCCCTGAGACTTATATCTTGCTGTACCCAATTCTATGCATCTTACAGGGAATGTTTGAGAGATGCAAGTATGCCTGAGATTGAAATCCAGACTGCGTTTCAGTAGAATTTAGCTGGGTGGTGAGATGGCCAAGAAACCTCAAAACGCACCGGCTTATGAAGCCGATCAAATCAAAGTTCTAGAAGACCTCGAGCCAGTACGCCTACGTCCGGGGATGTACATTGGAAGTACCGGGCAGAGCGGATTGATGCATCTCATCGAAGAAGTTGTTGACAATAGCATCGACGAAGCCCTGGTTGGAGAATGCACAGAAATCCAGGTGACGATTCATAGCGACAACAGCGTGACCGTTATGGACAACGGACGTGGAATGCCCATTGGTATTCACTCTGAAACAGGCGTTCCTGCGCTTGAACTGGTGATGACTACGTTGCATGCTGGCGGCAAGTTCGATAACAAGAGCTATCACGTTTCCGGGGGACTTCACGGTGTTGGTGTATCCGTTGTGAATGCACTGTCTGAGAGATTGGTTGTCGAAGTTCTCAAAGAGGGTTCCATCCATCGGCAGGAGTTCGCGCGCGGGGAGAAACAGACGGAACTTGAGGTCGTCGGCACGACGAAGAAGAGGGGCACTCGGACTACGTTCCTCCCTGATTCGGAGATCTTTGGGGAGATCAAGTACAACTTCCCCAAACTGTCTCACCGTCTTCGCGAGCTCTCCTATCTAAACGGTGGATTGAAAATAACCCTGGAGAACGAAGCAGCCGGGGTAACGCGCACGTATCAAAACAAGGGAGGCATTGCCTCGTTCGTCTTGGAACTAGCGGAGAAGAAAGAACCGATCCACCCCAAGCCGCTCTATGTTCAAGGGCGAGAAGGTGGTCTCGAGATCGAAGTAGCCATGCAGTGGACGGGATCGTACGATGAGTCGATCCATGCGTTTGCCAACAACATCAACACTGTCGATGGCGGAACTCATCTCACGGGATTCAAGTCCTCGCTGACCAAGTTCATGAACGAATATGGCCGCGATAAGAAGATACTGAAGAAGGCGGATGACAATCTTCGCGGTGAGGACATTCGAGAAGGTCTGGTTTGCATCATCAGCATCAAGATCCCCAATCCCGAGTTCGAGGGGCAAACGAAGACCAAACTAGGGAATCCGGAAGTGGCAGGGATTGTTGGCAGCTTGCTCCAAGAGCAATTAGGGCTGTTCTTTCAGAAGAAACCCAAGATTGCCCGTATGGTGATTGAGAAGTCGGTGAATGCAGGTCGGGCGCGCAAGGCGGCCGCCAAGGCACGCAGCATGGCTCGCCGAAAAGGCCCGCTGGCCTCGACTGCCTTGCCGGGGAAATTGGCTGACTGTTCGAACCGGAATCCCGAGGCAAGCGAGCTGTTCATCGTTGAGGGGGATTCGGCTGGCGGCAGTGCCAAGCAGGGACGCGACCGCAATTTTCAGGCCATCCTTCCGTTGCGCGGTAAGGTGCTCAACGTCGAGAAGGCGGGATTGGCAAAACTGCTTGACAACGCGGAAATTAAAGCACTGATTACGGCTGTTGGAACGGGAATTCGCGAAGATTTCACGCCCGAGAGGCTGAGATACTACAAGCTCATCATCATGTCCGATGCAGATGTCGATGGTGCGCACATCTGCACATTGATTCTCACCTTCTTCTATCGCTACCTTCCCAAGCTGATTGACGCTGGCCATGTCTATATTGCCAAGCCGCCGCTGTATCAGATTAAGTCCGGGAAGAAAATCACCTATCTGCATACGAACGAAGAGCTTGAGAGATACCGTGAAGGGCATGCGGGCAACTACTCTCTCAAACGATTTAAGGGATTGGGAGAAATGAATCCTCGCGAGCTCTGGGAGACAACGATGGATCCAGAGAAGCGCATCCTGAAATTGATCGAGGTTCGCGATGATCTCGCAGCAGATGAAATCTTCTCGACGCTGATGGGCAGCGATGTCGCCCTGCGTCGCGACTTCATCAAGGAGAACTCCGACAAGATTACTGCGCTCGACATCTAGCCCACCGAGCGCTGCGAGAGCAAGGGAGGCAGGATGAAACTGGCAATCGTCTTCGCACTTCTAGTTGGCCTGCTCACTTGGGTTTCCGTGCCTGGGATGAGTTCTAGTGCTGGCCTATCGGCAGGGTTTGAGCCGACAGGGCTGTGGCTGATTGGGGCATTAACGGAGCTGTCAATCACAGAGGTTATCGATCTTCGCGTACAGATGGAATTCGCTACGCCAGACATTGAAGGTTTAATGATCACCAGCTTGGCAGTGCTGCCACACTTGTCTTTGCCTCCGATTGACCTGTTTGTGGGAGTTGGCGTGGGGGTTGCATTGACGCCGCCTCCGTACACCAACGGCTTGCTCGTGGAGGGAGCGGCTGGCGTTCGCCTGGCTCCCGCTGATGCGGTTTCTATCCTGTTGCAGGTGCGCTTGTTGCTACGGTGGGGTGGAACAACATGGGATGCGGGGCCCGTCTTTGAGGGTGGCATCCTCATCAATTTCTAGATGGCCTGGACGCTGGGTATTCTTCTTGGGGGCGTGACGCTTCTATGGATTGCTTGGAACCTGACGTTGGATGCACTGTGGGAGCCGACAGACACCGTTACTATGAGGCGTCTGTTGACTCTGTCAGGAATTCATCCCGGCGAGACGCTCATTGATCTGGGGTGCGGAGATGGACGATTTGTGGTGGCCGCGGCCAAGGAATTCGGAGCACGGGCGACCGGGTTCGAGATTGACCCATTCCGCGTTTTGTACGCCAAGGTGTGGATCTGGCTGGCACGGTTGTCCGATCGAGCTCAAGTGATGCGCGCGAACATGTATGAGGTTGACGTCTCGAGCGCGGATGTGGTGGTTCTATTCTTGTCAGCGACCGCCAACTTTCGATTACAGAAACGCTTACGCGAACAGCTCAGAGAAGGCGCTCGCGTGGTCTCGTATTACCATCCGATGTGGGGATGGCAGCCAGATCTGGTGGGAGAAGCCCGCGATGGCTACCCGATCTACGTGTATCGCATGGGAGAGAATCTTGCAAAAAGCTCTCGCTGAACTTGCGATTGCCATTGACTTGCAGCCTCAGACCACATGGGCTCAAATTGAGATCCGGGGCATCTGCGAGGACACGCGAAGATTGAATCCAGGAGAGTTGTTTGTCGCCATCTCTGGGCGCGACCGAGACGGACGCGGTTTCATCAATCAGGCCGTTGAGAGGGGAGCGGCAGCAGTGGTGTCCGAGGACTCGCTCGATTTGCCGGTTCCTGTACTGACCGTGCAATCTGCGCGTGCGGCGTTGGCCCGTCTATCCGCCGCGTTCCATGACCACCCGACACGGGATCTGTTTGCCGTTGGCGTGACCGGTACGAACGGAAAGACGACGGTCTCGCATTGGACGGCCGAGTTGCTCGGACGAGGCGAGACACGGCTGCTGTCGACAGTGCAGAATTCACTCTCCGGGATTTCGGGATTGACTACGCCGTCGAGTTCGGTCATTCAAAGGCTGGCTCGACAAGCTGCTGCCGACGGAATGGACAACCTGGTCCTTGAAGCGTCATCAGCTGGCATCTCTCAAGACAGAGTCAGCCATGTCGACTTCGATGCGTGCGTCTTCACTAATTTTTCGCCCGAGCATCTGAACCATCACGGAGGCGTGGACGCCTATCGGAGTGCGAAACTGAAGCTGTTCGAGAATTTGAATCCCGAAGCCTGGGCTGTCGTCAATGCCGATGACCCGATGCATTCAGCCATTGCTGAGGCCACCTCAGCGCAGGTTCTGAGCTATGGAATTCACGCAGAGGCAGATCTTCGGGCCTCCGACATCCATGCGTCAGCGTACGGCAGCCAGTTTACCTTGGTAACTCGTGAAGGAGAGACTCAGACTGTGTCTGTGCCGTTGCCGGGCAGACACAACGTGGCAAACGCGCTGGCCGCGATCGGCGTTGGCATGGTCAAGGGGGTTCCGTTGGGCCCACTGTCGGAACGATTAGCAGCAGCGGTTCCGATCCCTGGGCGCATCGAGTTCTTCCGACGAACGGACGGAGCTCTCGTGGTCATCGACTTCGCGCACAACGCGTCTTCTCTTGAGGTCATGCTTAGGTTGCTGCGCTCAGAGTACGCGCGTGTCGTTGTCGTGTTTGGTTGCCCCGGGGATAGCGAGCTGAAGAAACGAACGGCCATGGGAGCGGTCAGCGGACGTTGGGCTGATGTCGTTGTGCTGACGTCTGACAATCCGAAGAACGAGGATCCAACAGTGATCGCTGACGCCATTCTTGCTGGGATGGCGTCGTCTGCCGTGCCTGTGACCTTCGTGTTGGACCGAGCGCGAGCCATCCAGCTTGCGCTGTCTCAGGCAAGCGCAGGGGATGTTGTCCTGCTGGCGGGAAAGGGGCATGAAACCGAACAACTCATTGGCAACAAGCGCGTCCGCTACTCTGATGCCAGTGTGCTAAGGGAACTTGGATTTGTCGCCGGCCACTAGCAACGGAGCTGCAGTTCCTCCACCAGAGCCTCCAACGCCATTGCCCGCGACCCCTTGATCAAGATGACCATCGATTGCGCAGTCTGCTGTCGTGGCGTGTGTCTGGCCAGCACGTAGCCTGTGATCTCCTCTTGAGGCATCAACACGACATTGGCCGCGTCTCCAGCACGACAGGCGGAGATCGCAGCCTCTCCAACAGGCAGGATGGTGTCGATACGCAGATCGACAGCAAGGCGAGCTACCTCGCGATGATAGCGGGCGCTATCTGTTCCCAATCCGTACATGTCTCCGAACACAAACAGCCGGACCGAATCCGTATCGCCAAACCGGCTCAACACGTGTAGGGCGGCGGCCATTGAAGCCGGATTTGCGTTGTACGTGTCATCGAGAATCGTTCCGAATGAGGTTTGAATTGGATTTAGACGATGCGCGATTGGTTCGAACGTTGCTGCTTGAGCAGATATCAAGTCCCAGTTCATTCCCAGGACGTTGGCGGCCGTGGCAGCCAACAGCAGATTACAGGCGTTGTGGTCTCCAATGAGAGGGCAGCCTATCATGGTGTCGTGGCGAGAAACCCTGATTTTAAGGCTAGGAACGGACTGTAGGATCTGGCCGCGGATGTCCCCGCTGGACAAACCACTTGAGATGACAGGCACGCACGCTGTTGATGCGCGCTTGAGAAGATGAGGCGAATCTGCATTGAGAATGATCGCACCGTCTTTGGGTAAGTCGTTCGCTAGCGACCACTTCTCGGAAGCGACCGCTTCAATGGTTTCGAACCCTTCGAGATGGCTGGCGGTCACGGACGTGAGGATGCCAAGGCTCGGACGCAAGATACGCGTCAATGCCGCAATGTCGCCCGGTCGTTCGGCCCCAAGTTCGAATACGCCGAACCGAGTATTTGCAGGCATTGAGAGGATGGCAATGGGGAGTCCGATCTCGGTGTTGTAGTTGTGGGGGGCGACAAAGGTGTCGGCTTGCGCGGCTAGCATATGTCCAAGTAGGTTCCTAACGGTCGTCTTTCCGTTACTTCCCGTGATGGCGACCAGCAACGCTGTGGTCATCGTATCTCGCCAGGCAGACGCCAATTGCTGCAACGCCAGAAGAGGATCAGCGACCACGATTACGTTGCGTGCGTCGCCGGGCAAGTCCTTTGTGTCAGATAGGAGCGCTGCACAGGCGCCGCGTTTAAACGCATCGGCTACGTAGCGGTGTCCATTGGATCGATGGCCAGGCAATGCGACAAACAAGTCACCCGCGCGAACAAGCCGAGAATCGTGGATGGCGCGAGTTGGCGTATCGGCTCCCCTACGGAGAAGCTTGCCCTGGACAATTCGGGCAATCTTCTCCACAGGGAACATTGGCGCTACCAGCCAGGCCCTTCGCTCGAGTCCTCGGGCTGAGATTGAGTAGCTGTGTTCGCATCCAACAACAGAGGGACCACAATTTCACGTTCATCATAGACACCATAGCCGGGGAATTCGTAGGTCGCCTCAGTAACCCCGAACAAGGCGCTTGGGTCGACCGAATACAGATCATAGGCGAACAGCTCGACGGTCAACATGTCATACGACGGGATCTGCTCGATGGCCTCAACCAGGTCTGCCAGTCCTTCAAACTCGGCCGCCGTTTCGCCGGCTTCAAGGTATCGTGGCCCGCCATAGGCGCGAATGACGATGAAGTCAGTGACCAGGTTGACCGGAATTAGAAGGGATCCTCGTTCGATGCTTGCCTCGCCCTGGAACGTCTGTAGGGCAACCTCGTAGTGAATCGTATCTCCCGGCGCATAGATGGGTCGGTCCAGGGTCAGCGCTCCGATCTGAATCCCCTTGATCTCTTCTGTGATTTGCATGGAGGCGGTGATGTTCGTGATTCGCGGGTCTTCGAACGCGTTGTACTGCAGGAAAGCCACAATGCTTGCCAATTGCCATGGTGCATAGACGGCCACATCTGCGGAACTGAAGAACACGTCTTTGCGTTCCAATGGGAACGGCATGTTGTCACCGAGGATCTGATAGGTTACCTCGACAGTTCCTTGCCCCAGCCGATCCAGTGTCGTGTCGATGGCTTGGAATCCCGTGGACAGGAGTAGCTCGGGAAGGATCCTCGGCTCATCGACCAGGCCGACTGAGTAGCTGCGGTCGAGGTCACGATCGGCATCTCGCACCTCCAACGACAGCTCGATTAGGTCGGCGACAGGTCCCAACTGGCCGCCGATGGCCGCCGCCCGATCTTCGAGGATGGTTCCTAGCGAATCGCCGAGGGTTCCCAGCTTGAACGAGGCTTGGAACGACTTCATCGTATCGATGATGGATACGCTGGTTAACGGGAATTGTGATGAGCCATTGTTAATAAAGGGGTGGCCGTAGGCGACAAGCAAGTCTCCGTCACGATATGTGATTGTACCCAACGAGCCGACGGAAATGTCTCCTGACGCCAATGCTACGCCGACAGAACCGCCGGCAATCAACGTCGCTGGATCAGCTGGGGTTGCGGCTCCCGTACCGGCTAGTGGAAGCAAGGTCAGGCCGAGAGACGACAATCCGCGAATTTCGGGCTGAATCCCGGCATCTAGCACGTCGGTGACCAGCTTGGCTGACAAGCCGTGCGAGGACAGGCCCGACATGAGGATGTCCAGAGATCGACCGGTTAGTCCCGTTGTGATCAACGGTGTGGATACAGGATAGGAGAAAATGACGTTGGGTAGAGCAGCGACTAGATCATCGCTGGGTCTGCTTCCCATCTGCACGAAGGCGACATCGGCAAGCACTGCGGCAGCTGGCACAGCGGCAATCGATGCCGCGCGAGCGTCGTCGAGCACGTCTAGCATCGGCTCAATTGGCGTCACCAAACCGATCGGCATGATGGCCTTGGACCAATTCGCTGCTCGGGAAAGCGCGCCGATGAGCTTGCCGTTGACGTACACTGGGCTGCCACTCATGCCTTGAGCAATGCCACCGGATCTTCCGATGAGGTCGCCTGATACGCGAACCACGATGAAGTCGGACAACGTCCCCGCCTGATCGATCACGCCGAGAATGTCGACGGTAAACTCCTCGATGACGTCGCCGGCAACGATCGTTCTGCCAACACCGATCATTCCAATCTCGATTTCGTCAAGGAACAGGAAGTCGGAACGATCGTAGGCGAAAGCTAGACTGCTGGCGAACGTCAGCAGAAGGCAAGAAAAAAGCGCAAAGCGTTTGATCACAATTCCTCCTTTGCATTCACAGTGCACAGTATAACGCTCCGATATGGCATAAATGTGAAGGCAGCGTCAACTACTGAACACCGAAGAACAAGGCGCGCACGAGCATCAGCACTGGGATGATTTCCAAGCGTCCGATCCACATGTTGAAGCACAGAGTGAGCTTGCTTGCCAGAGACATCGCTGGCTGGGTGATCCCGACGGACAGCCCGACATTTCCTTGGGCACTGGCGACCTCGAAGACGACGTCAGATAGTGTGTAGTCTTTCGACACGGTGTGAAGAAGGACCACAATTCCCAATCCCAGGAAGACCAACCACAGGAATGTGATTAGGGAGGCATCTTCCAGCCTTTGTCCGACCTGCGATTCGTCCACAGTCGAGTCACCGAGTCGAAACGGAACGATAGCCTGACGTGGCGACACGATCTTCCGGAAGCGCCATTGAACGCCCTTCATCAGAATGAGCATTCGCATGACCTTGATTCCACCAGCTGTCGATCCAGCAGCCCCGCCGATGAACATGGCCGCTGCCAGCAGGAGCTTGCCCGTCGGACTCCACGCTCCCAAGTTGCCGGTTTGGAATCCAGTACACGTAATCGAGGACACCATTTGGAATGCCGACTCACGCAGGGATTGAAATCCACCAATCACACCGAGGTTCTCCAGTGTCAATGCCGCAATGCCGATCGCTGTCAGCAGTAGGAACCAGCGTGTCTGGAAGTCTCGCCAGATAATGCGGCCATTTCCACGCATCAGCTCGTAGTGAACGGCGAAGCTGATCGCACCTAGCAACATGATGGGAATGAGAACAAGCTCTATGGCTACGCTGTTGTACGAGGCGATTGAATTGGCGGTCACGCTGAATCCTCCGGTAGAGATGCCGGTCATGGCGTGATTGACGGACTCCCACATCGGCATCCCCGCGCCCCATAATGCAATGACGGAAATGAACGTATAGAGGGAGAAGATCCACCACATCGTGCGCAGTGTCGAGTTGACACTGGGGTGGATACGCTCGGATCGTGCCTCGGCGTAGTACAGGCTGTGACTGGCCGCCCCGGGCCGCGGACCGGCCAGGATGGCAAGCATGAGGACGATAACGCCCATACCGCCGATCCATTCGGTGAAGCTGCGCCACCATTGCAGGGTCTTGGGAAGCAGATCCGCACGAGCAGCCATCGTCAATCCAGTGCCCGTGTAGCCGGAGATGGATTCGAAGAACGCACTCGCCGGATCCTTGAAGTATTGGAGCGTTTCCGAGGATGCGCTTGGGTCAACCATCAATGCGGTAAGGACGAACGGCATGGACCCCAGCGCCGCTACCAACAACCACCCAAATGCGGCAATGATTAGACCATGCTTCAGCTGGGTTTCCCCTGCCTTGCGGCGAAGGGGGAAATACAGCAACGCTCCAAGTGCAAACGATGTTCCGGCAGTAATGGCCAATGGCGCAACCGCGAACGATTCGCCGAACGTGAGGGGGATGATCAACGAGAGCAGTGCCATCAGTCCAACAACGGGAATCAATAACCCTAAGTCCCTCAGGATGATGAACAGATCTTGTCTGACGCGAAAGATCGAAGGACTCATCCCACCAGTTTCTCGATGGTGTCATCACTGACTCGCTGCAGCGAGAACAGTGTCAGAATGTCGCCTTCAGACAGGATGGAATCACCCATGGCGATCGATTGCATGTCTTCATCTTCGCGAGCGATAGCCAACACTCGGATGGACTCCGGTATTGTGCCTCGCTGAATGCTGTCTGCAATGGAGCGATTGGCTAATGGCGACTCTCCTGTAATGTGCAGCCGGAAAATTTGCGCGCCCTGCGGGAGCAAGGCGAAATCCCGCACGTTGGGTTGCTTAACCGCGTTGTACAAGTGCTGGGCCACGACCTCTTCTGGGTTCTCCATGATGTTGGCACCCAATTTACGGAAGAAGTCAGCGTGCTCGGTTTCGTTGACCACCGACACGATGGATGGGATCTTCAGGTTGGCGGCAATCGATACCACCATCAGGTTCACGGCATCATCGGACGTAGTGACGATCAGCGCATCTGCACGATCAGCCCCGGCCTCGCGAACGGTGTCCGCGGACGTCGCGTTTCCGCTGAGCACCGTTATGTCATACTTGTTGCTGATCTCTCGTGCGCGATCAGCATTCGCATCGATGAGCACGACGTTGTTCTTCTCAGAAACGGCGATATCGATCAAGCTCGTACCAATGCTACCTGCCCCCACAATGATCATGAACATTGAAGCCCCCTTGCCGCGATCGATGGTAGCATAGATGAAATCCTGGGTCAACGGGCGGAATCCTCGGAACGTGCAACAGGAAAGGACTCCAACATTGAGTTGCGCTTTCATACCGCTACAATTGCCTTCCTGGGAGCCGATGCAAGAAGGGGTGGACACTCCCAGGGGCCCATTTGGAGACCGCGATGAGAGCGACAGTGACTGCGTGCCGGTGCTCAGGCATAGTGCGGTGGAGGCTTGACGAAGGCCACCCTGTGAGGCTATGGTCGTCCCTGATCCGGGAGCCTAAGTACTTGGGAAGAGATTCAAACCGGCCAAGGAAGAGGGTAGAAAGAGGTCCCATGAGTACCTGTCTGATTGACCCCAGATCGTTGCTGCACTACGACTTCGGCGAGTATCACCCGTTTAAGATCCACCGCCTTGGGCTCACAATCAGCCTGATCGAAGCCTATGGCTTGGCGGGAGCGGATGCCGTTTCAGTGCTGAATCCACGCATAGCGACCGATGGCGAGGCGATGGGATTCCATTCGCAAGAATACCTGGAATGCTTGCGTCATGCCGACGAGGGGACGTGGACGCCTAATCTGTTCTTGCACGGGTTGGGCAGCTCGGACAATCCTGTGTTCCCTGGTGTGTACGATTGGGCCATGTTCGTGGCGGGGGCTTCAATCATCTGTGCCGAAGAGATTCTGACCGGGCATGCAAATCGTGCCTTCAATATGTCTGGGGGACTGCACCACGCTATGCCTAATCACGCGTCTGGATTCTGCCACATCAATGATGGCGTGCTGGCGATCCAAGCTCTGATCCATGCGGGCAAACGGGTGGTGTACGTGGATATCGATGCCCATCATGGTGATGGAGTGGAGCACGCGTTCTACGGGAGTCCCGATGTGCTGACGATTTCTATCCACCAAAACGGGCGGACGATCTTCCCGGGGACCGGATTTGTCGGCGACATCGGCGAAGGCGAAGGCGAGGGTTATTCCGTCAACATTCCATTGGCCCCGGGAGCGGGAGACGATGCTTACGAGCGGGCATTCCAGGGGGCCATTCTTCCACTGCTTGAGCGGTTTCAACCCGACGTGCTGGTGACCCAGTTGGGATCCGATGCCGTCCTGGGTGACGTCGTGGCCAACCTGCGGCTGTCTCTTCGGGGGTTTGAGCGATGCCTTCAGCATTTCCACAAGCTCAGTGTTCCGTGGATTGCGCTAGGAGGTGGCGGGTATGATGTGGCCAACGTCGCGCGAGCTTGGACGATGGCGTGGGCAACGATGATCGATCGAGAAGTTGCCGACGAGATTCCATCTCAATGGATCACCGAGGCGGCGACGCACGGTGTGTCCACCTCTCATCTACGCGGTGCGGGCGAACTTACGATTTCGCCGGATCATGTGCTGCGCGACTTGGACGTGACGCTGGGATCTTTGGACAAGCGCGTGCTCAAGCGATTGAGATTCTAGGAAGTGGAAACGATGGATGTGGACAGACGTGAGGGGAATTGCCAGCAGCGTGAGACTGCCAACGTTCGGCAGGCAGACCTGCGGTCGACGGTCCAAGCTCAGCTGCCCGATGGCCGAGTGTTCGAATTCGCCCGTGGTTCAGCTCTGGTCGATGTCTTCCGCGTTGCCTACGACTCCGACAACCAACCAGTGGCCGCCATTGTCAATGGCGAGCTGTGCGAGTCGTCGAGGCCCGTGAGTTGGGACGTCAAAGTGAAGCCCGTCTTCCTCACCGACTCCGACGGCGCGCGTATCTACGCTCGTAGCCTCTCGTTCTTGCTTGTGATCGTGATCCGTGAGCTGTTCCCGCGTGTGCGAGTCTACATCGACTACTCAGTGCCCCATGGTGGCTATGTGTGCCATCTCAAGGGGCGAGAGCCATTCAGCAATGACGAACTCAAGACGATCAAACGGCGAATGAAGGAGCTGGTGGCGGGCGATCTCCCCATCCTTCGCAAGCGTGTCACCAAGGAGGAAGCGAAGGAAGTCTTTCGAGCGCAGGGAGACTCCGACAAGGAGTTGCTGGTAACGTCGCTCAGTGAGGATCACTACCATCTCTACGAGCTCAACGGAATGTTTGACTACTTCCACGGCTACATGGTGTCCTCCACATGCGTATTGAAGACATTCGGCATCGAGCCTTGTGAAGGGGGGTTTGTGCTGCGGTTTCCCAGACGGGAGGATCCGACGCGCCTTGTACCCAGCGTGAGATTCAAATCGTTGCGGCGAGTGTTCGATGAATATGGGCAATGGCTCAGACTGATCGGCGTTCGCGACGTGGGATCGCTCAATCAGGCCATTCGTTCGGAACGCATCGATCAAATTATTCTCATCTCCGAGGCGTTGCATGAGAAGCGTATTGCCGAGATTGCCACCACGCTGAAGCGAAAGCACGCAAATGGCGCGCGCTTGATCTTCGTAGCCGGACCATCGGCATCGGGCAAGACAACGTTCTCCAAGCGCCTTGCCATTCAGTTGTTGGCCTCAGGCTTACAACCCTATCCGCTCGGCATGGATGAGTACTTCAATCCTCGCTCTGTCATGATTGAGAGATACGGAGACGACATCGATTTAGACGCCCCCGAGGCGATGGATATCCCGTTGCTCCAAGATCATTTGCACAGACTGGTGCGAGGAGAGGCCGTCGCTCTGCCTCACTTTAATTTCCTCACAGGAGAACGTGAGGCCGGTCCTGTCATTCAGCTAGCTCCAGGACAGATCCTGCTGGTTGAGGGCATCCACGGGCTCAATCCCGACATCCTGGAGGGGGCACCGACCGACTCCTTTGTGCGTATCTTCGTCTCGGCGCTGACGCAGTTGAATTTGGATGCTCACAATCGCGTTCCTACCACCGACACCCGACTCATTCGCCGCATTGTCCGCGACGCCGTTTTTCGCGGATATCCTGCCGAAGACACGCTCAGGCTGTGGGACAACGTGCGCCATGGCGAGAAGAACTACATCTTCCCGTATCAAGAAGAAGCCGACGTGATGTTCAATTCCGCTCTGAGCCATGAACTGGCTGTGCTGAGGCCATTCGTGGAGCCGCACTTGCTACAGGTTCAGGATCCGGCCGTGCGTGTGGAGGCCGACCGCCTGTTGTCGCTGCTTCGTTGGTTCGAGCCGCTGTCGCCTGACAACATTCCGTCCAATTCGATCTTGCGCGAGTTTATCGGCGGATCGAACCTGCGTGATTTCGTCGTTGCGCCCTTGAATGGGAACAGTCCTGACGTCAGTGAACCCAATATACCTGAGAACTCCAAAGGAGAGACGGGGGTACGATGAACACGGATCAACTGATGAAGCTGGCTCTGGAAATGGCCTGCTTGGCCGAAGTCCCCGGCGATAGCGCTGTCTATCACCCCGGAGATGCGATCGAGAATGTGATGGTTGGCATTGACATCAAGGCAGCCGAACTCAAGATCGCGGCGGATCGGGGCTTTGACGCGGCCATCAGCCATCACCCCACGGGTGGCAAGGCGCGGTTGCAGTTTTACAGAGTGCTGTACCGGCATGTGGACCAGATGACATCGGTTGGTATGCCGAGCGAAATTGCCCAACCCATGATCGATCAGCTAGCCGAGGAGCACCGGGCGATGGCGGCCATGTCTAATTACGATCATGATCCGTCCGTGGCGCGGCTGCTCAATTTGCCCTACATGAACATCCACACGCCGCTGGACGAAATCGGGCGCCGTCGCTTGCAGACAGCGGCTGACGAGCTGGCGGCGACTAGCACAGCTGACGATTTGATGTCTCACTTGTTGGCGTCATTCGGCGAATTCCGCCATGCGGATACCGAGATCGAGCTGCGAATGGGCAAACCTGAGAACGCGATTGGCAAGGTCGTGATGTCTCATGGTGCCGGTACCAATGGCGGCTATTCTGTTGCCAAGGCCTATTTCGATCACGGTGTGGACACGGTCATCTATATCCACTGCCGGCCTGCCGACTCCAAGAAGCTGATTGCAGAGTTTGGGGATTCGAAAAATCTGATCATAACCGGCCACATTGCGTCCGACTCGATTGGCATCAATCCCTACGTCGAGCGTCTGCGGCAACGTGGGATCGAAGTCACGACGCTTAGCGGGATCATTCCTGGCGGAGCGGAGTGAGTTGCGATGATACGGACGATTGCGACCTACAACGTGAACTCGGTTCGGTCTCGTATGCACATCCTGATCCCGTGGTTGGACAAAACATCGCCGGACATCGTGTGCCTGCAAGAGACCAAAGTGCAGGATCCCGAGTTTCCCGTTCTCCCGTTCCAAGAGGTTGGGTACCACGTCGCGTTCAAGGGGCAGAAGTCGTACAACGGCGTGGCAATCCTGTCGAAAAGTGAGGCTTCGAATGTCATCCATGGTTTTGCTGACGGTGGACCGGCTGACGAGCCACGCCTAATGGCAGCTGAGATTGGCGGGATCGCCGTAGTCAACACGTATGTTCCGCAAGGCCGTGATGTTGACCACGAGATGTATCAGTACAAACTGGAGTGGTTTGTCCGGCTGCGCGGATTCTTCGAAACGCACTTCATCCCCGATCAACCGGTTGTCTGGGTTGGCGATATCAACGTGGCTCCGACGGACATCGATGTCCACGACCCCAAGCGATTGCTCGGCCACGTCTGCTTCAATCCTCGCGTGACTGAAGCGCTGAAGCTGGTGACGGATTGGGGGCTCATCGATGTATTCCGTAAGCACGTGCCCGAAAGCGGGCACTACACCTACTACGATTATCGTGCCCGTAATGGTATTGCCGATGGCAAAGGGTGGCGGATCGATCACATTCAAGCGACGAAGCCGATGGCCGACCGATCCATCAATAGCTGGATCGATCTCGAACCGCGATTGGCGGACAAGCCGTCCGATCACACCCCTTTGATGGCTGAGTTCGAGATGTAGGCAACAAGCCGAGACATGAATTGCGCTGCCATCTTGCCTGTCTAGTACGTTCTTTGCTGGGCAAAGCAAGTGCGCGATCTCACTTCAAGATCCAATTGGTCGCGTATACTACACACTATCTCTCTTCGCGCCGTCGAAGACGTTTGAAAGGGACGATCGTGGACACGCTCACCGACTACAGAGAACACCTCAAAGAAATGAACATCATCTCCTCCGCTCTGGCACTTCTCTCTTGGGATCAGGAGACACACATGCCGTCTCGCGGGATCATGGCTCGATCTCAGGTTACCGGGCGATTCGCGAAGAACCTGTTTGAGCTGAGCATCGCGCCTGAGCTTGGCGAAACTCTCAAGGTCTTGGAAAAGGACGACTCTCTGACAACCGAGGAGCAGGCTAGCGTGCGCGACATGGCCAAGAATTATCACCGTCAGAAGGCGATTCCTCCTGCACTGATCGAAGAACATGCGACGGTGCAGTCGCAATCGCAGGCAGCCTGGGCTGAGGCCCGTGAGAAGGACGACTTCTCCTTGTTCCAGCCATTGCTGACGAAGATGGTCGACTATGCTCGCCGTTTCGCCGACTACTACGGGTATGAGGATCACCCCTATGATGCGTTGCTTGAAGAGTTCGAGCCAGGGATGACAGTGAAGAAACTGGCAGCTATCATCGCGCCGTTGCGAGAACAGCTGGTGCCATTCATGCGGCGACTTGCGGCCGACGGCACCCCGCCGAGCACAACACCGATTGAGGGAACGTTTGATGTGGACAGGCAGCGCGAATTGGCACTCAAGGCGCTTCAACTGATTGGATACGACTTCGATGCAGGCGCGCTTGATGACGTGGCGCATCCGTTTACCACCGCCATTGCCTTTGACGACGTTCGCGTAACCAATCGCTACCTTGGAAACCAGGTGACTTCCGGGTTGTTCGGTGCACTGCACGAAGGTGGCCATGCGCTCTATAACCAAGGGATGCCGGAGAACCTCTATCAGCTGAGACTTGACGGTGGCTCATCCAATGGTATCCACGAGTCCCAATCCCGGATGATTGAGAATCAATTGGGACGTAGCCTGCCATTCTGGAAGCACTTCCAGCCAGTCCTGGCCGGGATCTTCCCACAATTTCAAGACGTTACGCCAGAGGCGTTGTACAGAGCGGTCAACGTTGTCTCACCGTCATTCGTCCGCGTCGAAGCCGACGAAGTGACGTACAACCTGCACATCATGCTCCGTGCGGAGCTGGAAGCCGGGCTCATTGCGGGCGAGATTCAAGTGGCAGATTTGCCCGAGCGATGGAATGACGCGATGGACCGATACCTTGGTGTAACGCCCCCCAATGATACGTTGGGTGTATTGCAGGACGTTCACTGGTCGGTTGGCTACTTCGGATACTTCCCATCGTACATGCTCGGCAATCTATTCGCGTCCCAGATGGCGGTAACGATTCGCCAGGACATCCCCGATCTTGACGAACGCATTGCTGCTGGGGATGCTCGTGTGCTGATTGACTGGCTCAAAACGCACGTTCATCAGCTGGGCGGGGTTTACCAACCCGACGATCTGATGATGCGGATCACTGGGGAGACGTTGGACTCATCGCACTTCGTTCGTTATGTGGAAGCGAAGTATTCGCAGATTTACGGCCTGTCGTAGCCACTCAGCCTCAGTGGCTAGCGTCAGCAACGAAGCCGGAGAACGGGTAGGAAGCTTTCTTCGAGCTTCGTTCGCTTGCTGGCTGTGGACGCGGCCGACGTGCAGGGAAACCTACGGCAATCCAGTTGTGTCTGCGAAACGCTGAGCGAAGGCGTACAATGCGCCCAACTTCAGCAGTTGGAGGATCCTATGCTTCCGGAGCAATCTCGTAGTTTGGCGCTTGAGATGGTTCGTGTCACTGAGGCTGCCGCACTTGCCGCAGCGCGTTTCATGGGCCGAGGCGACAGCCACATGGTCGATCAAGCAGCAGTTGATGCCATGAGGATCGCGCTTCGAGCCGTTCAGGTTGATGGCACGATCGTGATTGGAGAAGGGGAGAAGGACAACGCTCCCATGCTCTTCTGCGGGGAATCCGTCGGGACAGGGGTGCTTCCGAAGCTGGATGTTGCCGTGGATCCGATCGACGGGACGCGGTCGCTTGCTGCCGGGCGTCCCAATTCAATCTCCGCCATTGCTGCGTCGCCGAGAGGAACGATGCTTGACCCCGGCCGAGCGATGTACATGAACAAGCTCGCCGTTGGTCCCAAATGCAAGGGCCTGCTCGATATTACGAGCCCGGTTGCCAACAACCTGGAGATTCTTGCTGCGGCCGAGGAGTGTGCGGTTGCCGATCTGACCGTCGTCATCATGGATCGAGTGCGTAACTCGAGTCTCATTGAAGACGTGCGGGCTTGCGGTGCGCGCATTCGAATGATTAAGGAATGCGACGTTGCCGCTGCGCTGATGACCTGCTGGGAGCACACGGGCATTGACCTACTGCTGGGGATCGGTGGCAGCCCCGAAGGTTTGCTGGCGGCGTGTGCCGTTCGAGCGCTCGGTGGCGATTTCCAGGGCCAACTTGTGACCTTCCCTCATGATTCGATTGACTGGGAGAGCTACGAGCTTGGGACTCCCCTGTATGTTGACGATCTGATTGCTTCTGATCACGTGTTGTTTGCGGCCACCGGTGTGACCGATGGTGAATTGCTCAAAGGGATTGAGTACTTCGGAGGCGGTGCGATCTCGGAGAGCATTGTCATCCGAGGACTTACTGGAACTGTTCGTCGCGTTCAAACCACCCACCGAATCGGCAAGCTGAAGCATCTGATGGACCCGGCTGAGTAGCTGTGCCTAACGTGGTATCCTAGAGGACGATGGAGACCACGATGAACCCTGACCGGGATGTGACGGAGACTTTCCTATGTGCGTTGGAAGCATCGTTGAACGAGGGTACGTTCATCGAGCTGCTGCTGACCAAGCACCGTGGGAACGAGAAGGATCTTAAACGAGTGGTTGTTCGGCGAGTGATGCTCAAGAACTTGCCACAACTATCGTTCGTCTATCGTTACGAGACGCGCGACGTCACGAAAAATCATTCAGTTCGAGCTGGCCTGCAGATCGTTCGCGAGCTCCTGGGGACGTCCTTCAAAGCGGCTCATTTGTTCACTTTGGCCCAAGACATCCAGATTGAGTACGGCAAGAAGAGCAAACCGAAACTCGGTATCAGCAAGCCCTCGCGTGCGTCGATCGCGGGTTCGGGGCAGCAACACGACCGGCGGAAGCAGCGAACGATCGATCCAGCGCGCCCGTTCTTGCGAGCGCTTGGAGTGACCCACATGCAGAACCGGATTGTGCCGGCGATGGCGCGGAAGTGGAAGCAGATCAACAAGTTCGTCGAGATTTTCGACCATGCGCTTGCCGGCTCCGATTTGGCGAATCAGCAGAGGATTCATGTGGTCGACTTCGGGTCCGGGAAGGGCTATCTGACGTTTGCCGTCTACGACCACCTTCAAACCAAACTCGGAATCAAGACGCGAGTAACCGGCGTAGAGCTTCGTGAGAGTCTGGTGAGCCTATGCACAGACATCGCTGTGCGGCTAGGTATGAGCGGTCTCCAATTCCGCAAGGGGGACGTTCGTAGCTCCCCTCCGGAAGCGATGGATGCGTTGATCGCTCTGCATGCTTGCGACACAGCGACCGATCTTGCCATTCACTTGGGGATCCGTTCAGGAGCCGGGATCATCATGTGCTCACCCTGTTGCCACAAGGAGGTCCGGCGCCAGATTAAGAGTCCAGAGATCTTGAAGCCGATGCTCAAGTATGGCGTTCACATGGGACAAGAAGCTGACATGGTTACTGACGCGCTTCGCGCGCTCCTGCTGGAGGCTCACGGATACAAGACGCAGATCCTTGAGTTTGTCTCGTTGGAACACACCAGCAAGAACAAGATGATCCTTGCCGTGCGGGGAGAAGCGAGCACGCCTTGTGACGAGGTGGTTGAGCAGATCAAGATGCTCAAGGACTTCTATGGCGTTGAGCAGCAGACACTGGAAACACTGCTTCAGCAGGACGACCAGCTCCCGAGTTCGCACGCCTGACTCGATGACGCCTCTCTGACACAGACCAGGTTGTGCTCAGTAAGCTGTAGCTCAGACGAACAGCTAGTGATTGCGATCGATCAGTTCGCGGGGAGTTGATCGTGAAACTTGACAGCGCTTCAGCAGCAGGTGTAGTGTGAATACGGGTGGTGAGAACATGAGGGAAGCGCAGCTGAACACGGGGAGTTGCTCCCAGAAGAAGCAACGACAGCTCTTCGAGAGATCGCAAACCAAAAAGAACGCGCTGGCTTGGAGAGTTGCCGCGTTCAACGAGTCGCTCAAGAGCCACACCGAGCGGCTTGGCTATTCATGCCCAAGACGGCGACGGATGGACAGATGGGATCCGCCGAACACTCAGGCGACTGGCTGAGACGAAGAATTCGTGGCTCGTGGGTGATTAGTGGCTCCAGACTGAGAAACCTGCAATCCCATCGGATGAACTGCGAAGCATCGGATAGCGTTCTGGGCGTCATTGAATCAAAGGCGTCTGGTGTTCTACTCCTCTACATCCAATGGCAGACGTGGGTTCTGTTCAAGAGGATCAAGGCTCGGGATCACTGTGGTTACTGCGCCTGATGACTCAAGTCGACGTAGGGCTGGTATCAGCAATCGTTCCATGGAGCCAACGGCCTGATTGTAAGCGGTTACTGCTCGTCCGAGTCCTTTCCCTACATTCCCGATGTGTTCGTGGAATCTCTTAAACCTTGTGTGGAGATCACGTCCGATTTCAGCAATCTCGCGTGCATTCTCAGCGATGTGGTACTGCTGCCAACCGAATGCGGCTGCTCGAAGTAGCGCCAGCAAGGTCACAGGGGAAGCGACCAGGATGCGCTGCTCGATGCCGTACTCAAGCAATCCTGGATCGCTCTCGAATGCTGCAGACAGCGCAGATTCGAAAGGCACGAACATGACGACGATTTCGGGAGCCTTCTCGAACTGATCCATGTACGCCTTGCGCGACAACTCTACGATGCGTGACCGTAGGGCCTTGGCGTGCTCGGTCAGCTTGGCGACTCGCGCCTCGCCTTCCAGATTCATGGCGTCTAGATAGGCGGAAGCCGGAGCCTTGGCGTCGATGGGCAGGATGCCTTCATTGGGAAGGTTGACGATCATGTCAGGGCGGCCCCCTTCGGAAACGACTTGCTCCGAGAAGTCGACGTGCTTCGTCATTCCCGCAAGTTCGACCACGCGGCGCAGCTGAAGCTCGCCCCACTTGCCTCGTGCGGTAGAAGATCGCATCGCCTGAACGAGGGTGGTGTTGGTCGACTGCAACCTGGTCTGAGCCTCTCCCAACGAGCGCAATTGCTCGCCGAGTGTTTGGTAGGCTCCCTCGCGTCTTTGTTCAAGTGCGCGCACTTGCTGATCCATTGCGTCCAACGCCTTGCTCAACGGATCGACGAGGCCCTTGAGCTGCTCTTTGTGTGTGCCCCAGTCTCCGCGCACCTGCTTGAGCAACGATTCCAGTTGATCGCGAGAATGGGTCAGCAATTGTTCGGAATTCGAAGTGAGGGCCTGATGGGCGAGAGCAGTGAATGTCTCCTTCATCCGCTCCTGAATGGCATCCAATGACGCGGCCTTTGTACGCTCTGTGTTCAGCTGTTCTTCAAGCTTGGCGGCGTCGATGCGCAGCGTTGACGTCTCCTCTTGAGCGCGAGTACGAAGAATCAGCCAACTGACCAATGAACCGATGACAAGACCTGCCCCGAGATACAACCACTCCATAATTCCCTCCGGTCATTATTACGCAACAATCATACACGAGGGCTGTTCGATCTGGCGAGCGAGCTTGAAGCAGAGGACCTGATTGGAATTCAAGAAGCGACCATCAGAATAGCGATCTTCGAGATCCTGCAAGCAACAAGGCAGAACTGAGTTGCCAGCGTATCCAACCAGCAAAAGCTCGGTCCTTGAGCTTGGGCAGCCAACTCAGCGGCACGCTGAGTTGGCACTCGCAAGAGCCGGGTGAGATCGATTGGCTACGCTAATCCGATCTCGCCCGACTCGCCGGTGAATCCGCGCAGGAAATGGCCACGTAAGCCATCGACGCGGATCAGTACATAGTCAGGGTTTGAAGGGCCTTCCGGCCAGTCATCTGTCCATTCGTTGCGCCACAGCGTTCGTTGTCGCTCCACGTCTTCGACGATGCACGCATACCCGTGGAACGCAGCATAGTTGTAGCTGGCCGAGTCGACGAATAGGACGGTTACATGAGGATTGGCTTGAATCTGCTTGACTTTTTGCGATGCACGAGATGTGGCGAACCACACGGTCTTGCTGTCATGATCCACTAGATGCATGGGACGTGAGTGGGGGAAACCATCGTCGAGACTGTTCGTGACTAACAGGGGATAGGGAATCGAATCCACAATTTGCCAGAACGTTGGTGCCCCTCCAGGAACCATCTCTTCAGACTCACGCATCTGCGAAGCTTGGACCAGGAAGGGATTGACGATTTCGAACGTACGAACGACCTGCTCCACCAACGTGTCGCGAACCAGTAGGACAGGCACGGTGCTGGATTTGAGAACGTGACGCACGGCGTCTGCATGCCCCCCCCCTTTCAATTCCAGTCGGCCGACCTCATCGATGAAGATGACGGAGCTCTCGTCTACGGCATTGCGAACAGCTCGATCTGCCAAATCCAATCCGGCTTGAGAAAGGTAGAACTTGCCGATTTGAACCTCAGAAGGCTCCAAACTGGCAAATGGATGCGTGGCATTCGTTGACAGATCGACGATGGAGTAGCCAATCGTCTCCTCACCCTTAAGAAGGCGAGGAGAAAGAAAGCCTCCGGCTCGAATCCCATAGCTGCGCAGCAAGGACAGAAGCCGGAGGCCGGCTGCCGTCTTGCCCGAACCGATACCTCCGACGAGCAAGATCGGCTGTCTTCGTCTTTGGCTCTCAATCTGCTCTCGGATGAGCTCGACAATCGGAGCAAGCGGAGATGCAAAGACGGGTTTCATGTTAGCTGGTGTTCTTTAGCAGGCCGACGGCCTCATTGAACTCGACAATCAGCTTGTCAATCGCAGGGACCATTCTGTGAATGCTGCCCCAATACTCGTCGTAGTCGTACCATTGCCGATCGAGCTCTTCCACGCTCCGCCCCATCTGTTCAATCCACGTGTAGTACTTGAGATTGTGGATCCGTTTGCGGTCACGATAGCCGAGTTCGATCATGGAATCGGTCTTGAGCCCGAGCATGTGCCGGTTGTGGTCGACGGCAGCTTGTGTCTCGGTGTAGGGACCGAATTGCTCATTCTGTTCTCGAAGCCGCGTTTGATACAGCTCCATCGAGTCGGTAAGCACGGTGAGTACGACGTCGGAGCCGGTGAGTTCGTAGTACTTAGCAAACTTAATCGACGTCAGCAGATTGGCGATGCTGGAGATCCCGAGCAGTTCCAGCTGGTTGACGTAGTCTTCGGACATACCAAGCGACTGGAGATACCTCTTCCCAATGGGATCGTTGAGCAAGCGCAGCAATCGCATCGGATCTTCGTCGTCGATGGCTACAGCGAAGTCGGTGTTCTTCACGTTGTGAATCCACGGGATGTGCTTGTCGCCAATGCCTTCGATGCGATGGCCGCCGAAGCCGTTGTCCAGCATGGTCGGGCACTGAAGAGCCTCCGAAGCGATCAACTTGGAGCCAGGGTACAGCTCCTTGAGATAATCACCACAGCCCATCGTTCCGCCTGATCCCGATGTCAAAACAACACCGGCGTAGTGGTCGTTCCCCAGTTCGGCGTTCAACACTTCTTCCATGGCGTGCCCGGTGACGTCGTAGTGCCACAAGTGGTTCCCGGGTTCCTCGAATTGGTCGAAGATCATGATGTTATCGCGAGTGGCTTGGAGTTCCTTGCACTTCTGAAAAATCTCCCAGACGTTGGATTCGCAACCCGGCGTGGCGATAACTTCTCCAGCTACGTTGGACAGCCACTCGAATCGTTCGCGGGACATCTCCTCGGGGAGAATGGCGATCGATTCGCAGGCAAGCAGAGAGGAATTGTAAGCCCCACCGCGGCAATAGTTGCCCGTTGAAGGCCACACAGCCTTATGGAACGTTGGGTCGAATTGGCCGGTCACCAGTGTGGGGGCGAGACAGCCAAACGTGGCACCTACTTTGTGCGAGCCGGTGGGGAACCATTTGCCAACCAAGGCAATGATTCGTGCATCTACGCCGGTCAATTCGGGTGGGAACTCAATGTAGTTGACCCCACCGTAGCCACCACCTTGCGGAGTTGGTTCGTTCTTCCAAGTGATGCGGAACAGGTTCAGCGGATGCACGTCCCATAGTCCGTGAGATTTAAGATCCTCTTGAATGGACGCGGGAATGCGCGATGGGTCCTTCATCTGCTCGTAGGTCGGGATGATGATCCCTCGCTCGCGAGCTCGCCGAATCGTGTTTTGAAGCTTGTCCTCGTGTTTTGTCAGGTTGATCATTGGTTGCCTACCTCGATATGATTATGGAGTTGTGGCGGTAATGCTATCATACAGCCTGACAACTTTTCAAGTGGCGTTCACCGGAAGCCCGAGGAGCAGCACATGCACGATCTAGTCATCCGTAGTGGCACGGTAGTAAACGAGTTGTCTGCACGAAGACTCGATATCGGAATTGACGGCGAGAAGGTTACGGCTCTCGGGAACGATCTGCTGGGCCGCCGTGTGATTGACGCCGATGGGATGCTGGTGTTCCCTGGCGTAATCGATGGACACACACACATGAACTTGCCTGTTGCGGGCACGCGATCATCGGACGACTTCTTTACAGGAACCGTGGCCGCCGCGTTCGGTGGAGTAACCACAATTTTCGACTTCACTGTCGGTTCACCGCAGACTTCAATCTCATTGGATATCAGTCGGAGACTGGATGACATCTCACCGGCCGTGATCGACGTGGGCTTACACGCGGAAGTTGTGGGGTGGAAGCCGGAGGAACCAGGCCAATTTGCTGAGGCTCGGCGGCTTGGAGTAACTAGCTTCAAATTCTACACCGCCTATGAGGCATCCGGTCGCAGAACGAAGCCGACTATTATGCGCAGAGCATTCCAGCACCTGGCTGATCTGCGTTGTATGGCGCTGGTTCACTGCGAGGATGAGGAACTGATCCGATCGATCATGCGTTCACTAACTCCAGATCAGATGGCCGATATGGCTTCGTTGGCGCAAGCTCGGCCCGATCTGTGCGAGAGTACGGCGATTTCGCAAGTGGGGCGCATCGCGTTAGAAACGGGTTGTCGAACCCACATCGTGCATGTTTCTTCCGCCAAGGGCTTGAGTGCGGTCCAAGAGGCAAGGAAAGCAGGGGCGTCAATGACTGCTGAGAGTTGTCCTCAGTACCTTGTGCTGGCAGCAGACTCCTACGATCGCATGGATGGACATTTGTTCTCGGCCAGCCCGGCATTGCGAACATTAGCTGATCAGTCCGCGTTGTGGCAAGGTTTGCGGGATCGCTCGCTCGATTATGTGGCCACCGATCACTGTCCGTTCAATCGAGAGCAGAAGAAGTGGCGAGGCTCGTTCGTCAATCTTCCCTATGGGCTGCCTGGTGTGGAGACGCTGCTTCCCATCCTCTACTCCGAAGGCGTGGGGAAAGGTCGGCTGGCTGTAACAGACATCCCGCGTCTACTGTCCGCAGGGCCGGCGCGAGCCCTGGGCGTCCAGGGTAGCAAAGGTGCGCTCGAAGTGGGATTGGATGCGGATATTGTGATCTTTGATCCGGCGATCGAGTGGGAGTTATCGGCAACATTCTTGCACATGCGCACCGATTTTTCGCCATACGAAAGCTGGGCCATGACTGGCAAACCGATCATGACCTTATCACGTGGGCAGGTCATCATTGAGGATGGAGCGTTTATCGCTCAAGAGGGCCGCGGAAGATTCCTTTCCCGAGGGTGTCCCTAGCGCACTTTTGCAGTTGGAAATTCGTCAGGCTATCATACAGATCGATAGTAGTGGGTTCCATGAGCGAGGAGGCTGAATGACGTTCAAAAAGGTTCGCCCGCGAAAAGTGAGCGCCATTGCCGCGGAGCAGATCGTGGATGCGATCCAACGCGGCGATTATCCAGTGAGTACCAAGTTGCCCTCCGAGTTTGAATTGGCAGAGCTGATGGGCGTAAGTCGTCCGTCTATTCGAGAAGCGCTGTCCGCACTTCAGGCGATGTCACTGATTGAATCAAGACCTGGAAGCGGCAACTACGTTCTTCGAAAGCCAAGTTCTTCTGAGGAGAACGATACCGTTCACTTGATCGAATCGGAGACCGGATGTCTCGAGGTCATGGAAGCACGAGGCGTGTTAGAACCGCCGATTGCTGCTTTGATTGCCCGCAAGACATCACCAGGCATTCTGGCTTGTTTAAAGGGACTCATCGCTGAAATGCGCCAGTACGCAACTCAGGACGATTTTGATATCTACTTTGAGGCGGACAAAGCATTCCATATTGCATTGGCCGATGCAGCCGGGAATGCGCTGGTCACCGCAGCCCTGTCCCCGCTGCTGGCTACGATGGATCAACGAGTCTATCGCGAGTTCACGCGCCACTACTACTTGAAGAACGTCGATGACTTGCAGCACGTCGTTGATTTGCATCAGCAGATCCTTGCCGCCATCGAAGCGCGTGACGAGAAGACGGCGTTTGCGAAAATGGTTGAGCACTGGGATCGGATGCGCGAGATATGGGAGGCGTGAAACGGAGCGTCTCAAGCTCTGCGCTGCTTCCCTAGCTGGTCCAATGAACTGGTTGGACGTCCGATCTACGGAGCTTTGCCCTCACTCACTTGATAGGATCAGAGCAGGGCGCGGCCCGCGTCT